>JAABUJ010004792.1_pt1 | contig 13980 bp, 10 predicted proteins | sample 5559131 | NCBI WGS metagenome assembly JAABUJ01 (sample SAMN10711875, study PRJNA513366) | rock metagenome | isolation source: Antarctica rocks | place: Antarctica: Victoria Land, Mt New Zealand nord | collected 2016-01-07
GCTGATCGGCGACTACGAGTGGACCAACCACCCCGAGGACATCGAGTCGCTGCGGCTGATCTCCAACGTCAGCGCCGCCGCGTTCGCGCCGTTCATCTCCGCCGCCGGCGCGGGGATGATGGGCTTCGAGCAGTGGACGGAGCTGTCGCGGCCGCGCGACCTGGCGAAGATCTTCGACACGGTCGAGTACCTGAAGTGGCGCGGCTTCCGCGACAGCGAGGACAGCCGCTTCGTCTCGCTGGCCATGCCGCGCGTGCTCGCCCGCCTGCCGTACGGCGAGCGCACCCGCCAGGTCGACGCGTTCGCCTACGAGGAGGCGCCGCTCGATGCGCAGGGCGGGCCGCTCGCGATGGAGCACGAGCGGTACTGCTGGATGAACGCCGCCTACGTCATGGGCGCCAAGCTGACCGACGCGTTCGCCAGGAACGGGTTCTGCACCGCGATCCGCGGCGCCGAGGGCGGCGGCCGGGTGGACGACCTGCCGCAGCACATCTTCCAGTCCGACGACGGCGACCTGGACGCGAAGTGCCCGACCGAGATCGGCATCACCGACCGGCGCGAGTACGAGCTGTCCAACCTCGGCTTCCTGCCGCTGTGCCACTACAAGAACCACGACCACGCCGTCTTCTTCGGCGCGCAGACCACGCAGAAGCCGAAGGAGTACGACCGGCCGGAGGCCAGCGCCAACGCCCGCATCTCCGCGCGCCTGCCCTACATCATGGCCGCCAGCCGGTTCAGCCATTACCTGAAGGTGATGGCGCGCGACAAGATCGGCAGCTTCATGGAGGCCGAGAACTGCGAGGACTGGCTCAACCGCTGGATCAAGAACTACGTCAACACCAACGAGAAGGCGAGCGCCGAGAGCAAGGCGAAGTTCCCGCTCCGCGAGGCGCGGGTCGAGGTGCGCGAGGTGCCCGGCCGTCCCGGCGCGTACAACGCCATCGCCTACATGCGGCCCTGGCTGCAGATGGAGGAGCTGACCACCAGCCTGCGCATGGTGGCGCGCATCCCGGAACGGACCTGACGGGGCGCCGGCCGTGTCCGCACCCGCGCTGCGCGACGAGATCCTGGGCGGGCGCCTCGCCCGGCCGGGGCACGGCGGCCTCGCGCTGCAGGGCTTCCTTCGCGAGGACCGCGGCGCGCTGGCCGGCTGGTTCGGGCAGGAGGCAGAGGCGCTGCGGACGGACGCGGCGCGGCTGCGCTGCCGGGTGGACCAGGATGTCGCCGCGATCGACGGGCTGATCGCGGCGCAGCTCGACGCGGTGCTGCACCATCCGCGGCTGCAGCGGCTGGAGGGGTCGTGGCGCGGCCTCGCCTGGCTGGTGGAAGGAGTCGAGCCGGGGACGCGGCTGCGCATCCGGCTGCTCTGCGCGGGGTGGGAGGAGATCGAGCGCGACCTTGCCCGCGTCGCCGAGTTCGACCAGTCCGCGCTGTTCCGCCACCTGTACGAGAGCGAGTTCGGCAGCCCGGGCGGCGAGCCGTTCGGCCTGCTGGTCGTCGACCACGAGCTGCGCCACGTGCCGCGCCCGCGCGGAGCCGGCAAGGCGGCGGTGGACGACGTGTCGGTGCTGGGCCACCTCGCCGACATCGCGGCCGCCGCCTTCCTGCCGATGGTGCTGGCCGCCGACCCGGTGCTGCTCGGCGTCGACCGGTTCGAGGATCTCGCCCTGGCCCACGACGCCGCCGCCGCCCTGGGCGACGGCGAGCACGCGCGCTGGCGGGCGCTGGCGGCGCGGGAGAACGCACGCTTCCTGTGCGTCACGATGCCGCGGGTGCTGGCCCGCCCGCGCTGGCGGAGCGAGCTGCTGGCCGTCTCCGGCCTGCGCTACGAGGAGCACGCGCCGGCGGCCCGGCACCGCTGCTGGTCGGTCGCGGGCTACGCGTTCGCGGCGACGGTCGTGCGCGCCCAGGCCGCGTTCAACTGGCCGGCCGACATACGCGGCATCGCCGCCGACCGGGTCGGCGGCGCCCTGGTGCAGGACCTGCCGGGCGAGCCGGTCGTGCTCGGGGCGTGGACGCGCCGGGACCGGCCGCCGCTCGACCTTGCGCTGACCGACCGCCAGGAGCGGGCGCTGGTGCTGGCGGGGCTGATGCCGCTGAACACCCTGCCGTACGGCGACGCGGGCTTTGCCGCCGTGCACAGCATGCAGTCGCGTGAAGCCGGGCCGCGCGAGGCGGGAGGGCGCGAGATGGGGTTGCGCGAAGCGGGGTCGGCCTGGCGCGAGCCCAGCCCTACCGCCGCCAACGCGCGCATCGCGACGCAGGTCAACTCCATGCTCTGCGCGTCCCGCTTCGCGCACTTCATCAAGGTCATCGCCCGCAACCTGACCGGCACGTCCCTGACCGCGGAGGCGATCGAGCGGCGGCTGCAGGTGTGGCTCGCGGGCTACGTGAACGCCAGCCAGTCGGCCGACGCGGATTCGCGGGCGAAGTACCCGCTCGTGTCCGGCCGGGTCGGCGTGCACGCGCTGCCGGACCGGCCGGGGTCGTTCGGCTGCGTGATGCACCTGCAGCCCTACCACCAGCTCGACGACGTCGCGGCGACGTTCCGGCTGGTCACCGAATTCTCAGCAACGGGATCACGAGCATGACAGGACACCGGACCATGGGCGACACGGGCACGGCGCGGCAGGGGGCGCACGAGGGGGTGCAGGGCGGGGCGCAGGAGGGCGCGCCGTCCACCGCGGGGGCGCTGTTCCGCGCGGGCCTGCTCGGCGACGCGGTGGAGGCGGCGGGCGAGGCGGTGCGCCGGCGGCCGGGGCACGCAGCCTCGCGCCTGCTGCTGGCCGAGATGCTGCTGTTCGCCGGCAGCCTGGAGCGGGCGGACGCGGCGCTGCGGGCCCTGGACGCCACCGACCCAGGCGCCGCGCTGGTGGCGGCGGAGTTCCGCCAGCTGCTGCGCGCGGAGACCGCGCGCCGGCAGGTCCTAATCGAGGGGCGGGCGCCGGAGTTCCTGGGCGCGCCCACCCAGGCCCAGGCCCACCTGCTGCGGGCGCTGGCGGCGGCGCGCGGCGGCGACATGGCCGGGGCGGCGGCCGAGGCGGCGGCGGCCGAGCGGAGCCGGCCCCGCGCCGGCGGCCTCGCGTCCGGGGCGTCCTGGGCGGCGTTCGACGACTGCCGCGACGCCGACGACCTGTGGGCCGGCACGTTCGAGGTGCTGACCACCACGGGCAAGTGCTTCTGGGTCCCGACCGAGCGGGTCGAGAGCCTGGAGCCGCACCCGCCGGCACGGGCGCGCGACCTGTTCTGGCGGCGCTGCACGATGTCGGTGCGCGACGGCCCGGACGGCGACGTCTACCTGCCCGCGCTCTACCTCACGCCGGACGACGCCCGCGACGCGCTGCGCCTTGGGCGGGAGACGGAGTGGACGGAGGGCCGCGGCGCCGGCCAGCGCGTCTTCCTGCTCGGCGAGGACGGCGTGCCAATGCAGCTCCTGCCGTCCCTGTCCTTCCGGCAGGACGAGGCCCTGGCGGGGCGGGACGAGGCCCTGGCCAAGGAGGACATGACCGGGCAGCACGGGGCCGGGCTAATCGCCGGGCAAAACGGAACAGGCGGCGGGCCGGGCCTGTCCGTGGCGGAGGCCGCGCCGTGAGCGACGCGCGGCCCGCGGCGCGGCGCGGCCGGCCCGCCGCGGAGCTGTCGGTCCTCGACCGGCTCCTGGATTCGGCGCCGGACCGCCCGCGCGAGGCGCCGCCGTCGGCGCTGGCGGTGCGCGAGCGCCTGTGCCGCGCGGTGCACCGCGACGTGGAGGCGCTGCTGAACGCGCGCAGGCCCTGGCGGTCGGTGCCGGCGGCGCTGGGCGAGCTGCGGGTCTCGCCGCTTGGCTACGGCATGGCGGACGCCACCGCCGGGTCGTTCAACGACCGCGCCCAGCGCGACCTGGTGCGCGCGGACATCGAGGACGCCCTGCGCCGGTTCGAGCCGCGCCTGGAGCAGGTTCAGGTCCGGCTGATCGACGACGACAGCCTGCTGCGCGCCACGCTGCACCTGCGCATCGACGCGCTGCTGCGGCTGCAGCCGGCCCCGGAGCCGATCGCGTTCGACACCGCGTTCGACATCACCAGCGCCACCGTGACCCTCAGCCCGCTCCACGGGTCCTAGGCGATGTCCGATCCGCTGCTGCCCTATTACAATCGGGAGCTGGACGCGCTGCGCCGGCTCGGCGCGGAGTTCGCCGACGCCAACCCCGCGGTCGCCGGGCGGCTGCGGCTGAGCCCGGACAGCGTCGACGACCCGCATGTGGCGCGGCTGCTGGAAGGGGTCGCGTTCCTGTGCGCGCGCACCCAGCAGCGCCTGGACGACGAGTTCCCCGAGATCACCGACGCGCTGCTCGGCGTGCTGTACCCGCACTACTTGGCGCCCGTCCCGTCGGCCGCAATCGTCCAGCTCCGCTGCCAGCCGCAGTCGCGCGTGCCGATCACGGTGGCACGCGGGACGGCGATCGAGACCGACCCGGTCAAGGGCGAGCCCTGCCGGTTCCGCACCGCCTACGACACCGCGCTCTGGCCGGTGGAGATCGAGTCCGTGCGGCTGACCGGCCTGCCGCTCGCGGCCCCCGCCTCGCCCGCCCTGGCGGGGGCGCGCAGCAGCCTGCGGATCACCCTGCGCACCGCCGACCCGGAGGTGGGCTTCGCCGAGCTTGGCGTGGACCGCCTGCGCTTTTATCTCAGGGCACCGCCGGAGCAGAGCCTGCCGCTGCACGAGCTGCTGTGCGGTCACGTGCTCGGCGTGGCGCTGGCCGACGGCCCCAACGATCCCCGGCCGACCCTGCTGCCGTCCGGCGTCGTCAGCCCGGTGGGCTTCGCCGCCGACGAGTCGCTGACGCCCTGGCCGGCCAGGTCGTTCTCCGGCTTCCGGCTGCTCGGCGAGTATTTCGCCTTGCCGCAGAAGTTCCTGTTCGTCGACATCGCCGGCCTCGAGGCGCGCACGCTGCTGCACGCCGGCGGCCGGCTGGACCTGTTCGTCTACCTCGACGAGGCGGCGCCCGAGCTGCAGCAGCGGCTGCAGCCGGACGCGCTGGCGCTCGGCTGCACGCCGATCGTCAACCTGTTCGCCCGCCAATGCGAGCCGGTGCCGCTGACGCACGAGCGCGGCGAGTACCTGGTCACGCCCGACATGCGCCGCCCCCGCGCGATGGAGGTGTGGAGCATCGAGTCGGTCCGCGAGCTGCGCTCCGACGGCAGCGTGCGTCCCTGGCGCCCGTTCTACCGCCATCCGGCGGAGGCCGGCACCGGCGGGCCGGCGGCCGCCTACAACACCGTCCGGCGCGACAGCCCCGGGCCGCTGGGCGGCACCGACGTGTTCCTGGCGCCGTTCGATCCGGAGCTGGACGTGGACAGCCCGGCTGACGCCGTGCTGTCGGTGGACGCGCTGTGCACCAACCGCGACCTGCCGGCCGAGCTGCCGTTCGGCGGCGGCCAGCCCCGGCTGCGGCTCAGCCAGGCCGTCAGCGCGGTGACCGCCGTCGCCTGCCTGACCGCGCCCGGCCCCAGCCTGCGCGCGCCGCTGCGGGCCTCGCCGAAGGACCGCAAGGCCTGGCGGCTGATCTCCCACCTCTCGCTCGGCCACCTGTCGGTGGCGGGCGGCGAGGGCGCCGCGGACAGCCTGCGCGACGTGCTGCGGCTGTACGACCTGCGCGACACGGCCGACAGCCGGGCGGCGATCGCGGGCCTGCTCGCGGTGCGCTCGCAGGCGGCCACCGCGCGCGTGCCGGGGGCGCGGCCGGGCAGCTTCTGCCGCGGCCTCGACGTGACGCTGGAATTCGACGCCAGGGCCTGGTCCGGGTCCGGGCTGTATCTGCTCGCCTCGGTGCTCGACCGCTTCCTCGCCCTGCACGCCACCGTGAACTCGTTCGTGCGCACCAGCGCCGTCCTGCGCGGACGCGACGGCGCGGTCGCGGGCTTCGCCCCGCGCACCGGCGCGCGGGTGCTGCTGTGACCCGGCGCACGCTGCTGGAGACCCTGCTGGCGGAGCCGGAGCGCTTCGAGTTCAACGCCGCGGTCGCCGTGCTACGGCAGGCGGCGGGCCAGCCGGGCCCGGCCGGGCGGGGGGGCGGCCCGGTCCATGCCTCGGTCCATGCTCCGGTCCGGTTCCGGGCGGCGGCCGGGCTCGCCTTCGTCGCCTCCGACGTGGCCGCCGCGGGGCGGGACGCGGCGGGGTTCCACCTGGAGACCGGGATCATCGGGCTGACCGGTCCATCCGGCACGCTGCCCCGTCCGTACACCGAGCTGGTGAACGCGGAGCGGCGGGAGCGGTCCCCGGCGCTGGCGGAGTTCCTGGACCTGCTGGCCCAGCGCCCGATCGCGGCCTTCGCGGCGGCTGGCGTGAAGTACCAGCCGCACCGTGCGGCGCGGGCGGCGCACCGGCGCGCGCCCGGGGCCGTGTCTGCGGACGCAGCCGGGGCGGTGCCGGACGACGCCCCCTGCGCCACCGGCCCACGCGACGCCGGCCCACGCGATGCTGCCCCATGCGGCGCCGGCCCATACGACGACGGCCCGTGCGACGACGCCCCATACAATGACGCCCTGTGCGACGACGTCCCGGCGGACGGGCTGCGGCACGCCCTGCTGGCGCTCGCCGGCTACGGCACCGACCATCTCGCCCCGCGGCTGGCCGCCGGCACGGACCCGCTGCTGTTCTATGCGGGGCTGTTCGCCGCCCATCCCCGCCCGGCGGACAGCCTGGCGGCGATGGTCTCGGACTGGCTCGGGCAGCCGGTCGCGGTGGAGGAGTTCGCCGGGGCGTGGCTGGACATCGACGCCACGACCGCGAGCGCGCTGCCGCGGGCGGGCGGCCCCGGCCAGTTCAACCGGCTGGGCGTCGATGCGGCGATCGGCGCGCGGTGCTGGGACATCCAGTCTCACGTCCGGCTGCGCATCGGGCCGCTGCCGCTGGCCGGGTTCGGGTCGCTGCAGCCGGACCAGCCGCTGTTCGCGCGTCTGTGCTCGCTGGTGCGCGCGTTCCTGGGGCCGCATCTCGGCTTCGCCGTCAACCTGGTGCTGGCGGCGGCGGAGGTGCCGGCGCCGCGGCTCTGCGCGCGGACGGCGTCGCGGCTGGGCTGGAACACCTGGCTGCCGACCGAGGGGCCGCGTGAGCGGGACGGGACCGAGCCGGTGTTCGAGGCGGAGGGAGGCTGACGGCCGGGCAGAAAGCAAGGCCGGGCTCTCCCTCCGTGGGCTATTCCAACGACCCAAGCGGGGCGTCGGAACCTTCAGGCCAGCGACGCCCAAACCCGCCAAAGGGCCGAGCCTTTTGGAAACCCTGTTCTTAAGTCATGGCTTCCAAAGGCTTGCCTTTGGCGGAGTTTGAGGCGGAGCCTTAACCTTGCCTGCTTCTCCGGTCACGTCCGGGGGCCGCCCGCCGCGGCATCGTCCGCAGGCCGGCGTTCGTGCTACCGCTGTGGCGACCCTTCCAAGGTCCGACACGGTTGTGTAGCCCGCATGCCGGACATCCGAACCGACAGGTCGGCCTGCTCCGGCGTGCCACTTTTGATGAGGCAGCCCATGCGCAGCGTCCCTGCATCCCTCCTGGCCATCGCCCTGCTCGGCGGCTGCGTCCGCCCCGCGGCCATGGCCGGCCTCGGCGCCTACAACTGCTCGCGCGCTAGCCAGTCCGACGGCCTGGGCGCGCCGGGGTACCGCGTCGTCACCCTGCGCGGCGTCCCTGGCGGCGGGCAGGTCATGCTGGACTTCGGACGCGGGCGCCAGCAACTGCTCGATCCGGTCCAGGGCACCGAAGGGCGGCTGTTCGCCAATCAGTCCTTCGCCTGGCGCAGCGGTCCAGGGGCCGGCGTGCTGACGGATGTCGAGAGGATTGCGACCTATGCCTGCGTGCGTGCGGCCAGCCCCGACGCCCCACCGCCGTCGCGGGGCGCTGCCGTGGCACGCCGCCAGGCCGCGACCGCGTGATGGCGGACAGGCGCAAGCGAGGCCGGGCTCTGCCCGGACCCGCCAAAGGCCTGAAGCCTTTGGAAGGCCATCCCTCAAATGTTGGTTTTCAAAGGCGTGTCGCCGGGCGGCGAGGAGCCTGATGCCCCTGGTGCTCAGCACAGTGCAGTGCCCGCCCGGCGTGTCGCCGCAGAACCGCGAGGTGGTGCGCGGGGTCATCAGCATCGGCCGCACCGGCGAGTGCGACTGGGTGCTGCCCGATCCGGAGCGCATCCTGTCCAAGCGCCACTGCCTGCTGTCCTGGCACGACGACGCCTGGCTCGTCACCGACACCAGCAGCAACGGGACCCTGCTCAACGGCGAGGTTCTCGACCCGGGGGTGCCGCGCCAGCTCCGGGGCGGCGACCGTCTGGCGCTCGGCGCCTACGAGATCGAGGTCCGGCTCGACGAGGGAGGCTGGGAGGCCGCCGAGCCGGCGACGATCACCGCGCGCCGCATCCGGCCGGACGCGCCCCCCTGGCCGCCGGGCGGCGAGGTGCCCGCAGGCGGCGACAACACGCTCATCGCCACGCTGGGCGGGATCGGCTCGCCAGATGGCCGGGCGGCCGGCCCGGAGCTCGCGACGCAGGACCCCGCGCCGCAGCCTGCGTCGCCGCATGGGCTGGCCGGAACCGGACAGGCCCGTTCCCCAGGCACGGCGGCCGGCGGCGGTACGGCGGCCGACGCCAGCCAGGCGGTCGGCGGCACGGCGGGGGCGGCCGAGGGCTTCCGCGCCTTCGCCGAGGGCGCCGGCGTCGCCGGGTCGCCCGGCCTCGATCCGGGGACGGTGCTGGGCCAGCTCGGCGCCGCGTTTCGCGCCATGGTCGCCGGGATGCGGCGGATGGCGGCCACGCGCTCCTTGATCCGGGACGGGTCCGGCGCCGGGCGGGCGACGATCCACGGGTCCGCCAACCCGCTGCACCGTGCCGGCGACGACGACGAGGCCGTGTCCCTGCTGCTCGGCATCGGCGGTCAGGGCGGCATGGCGCCGGAGCGCGCGGTCGCCGACGCGCTGCGCGACCTGCGCCGGCACGAGCTGGCGGCGGCTTCTGCCCTGCGGCAGGCCGTGCGCGAGCTGCTCGCCTCGCTCCGGCCGGACGGGCTGCTGCGCGCGCTGCCCGCGTCCGCCGGCGACGCGTTCCCGGGCCGACGCAAGACGCGGCTCTGGGATGCCTACGAGGCCCGGCACGGGCGCGTCACCCGGGCTCTGGCCGAGGATTTCGACGGCGTTCTTACCGCGGCCTATGCGCGCGCCTACGAGGCGGCGCTCGCGGAGCTGGCGGCGTCGGGCGCCGACCAGGACGAACCGGGGCGCGCGACCCCGCCCGGCAGGCCCCCGCCCGGGACGCACCCGCCTGGGGTGTCTCCTCCTGGAATGTCCTCGCCTGAGACGTCTTCGTGACCCGGCGCGGCGGCACGCTCCGGCAGGAGGGCACGGTCCTGCCTGCCCGGCACCGGCGGGTCGGTCCGGCCACGCCTGACCGGCTCGGGACGCTGCCGCCGGGACGCCGGCCAGTCCGGCGCCTCGCGGCGGCAGGCCGCGTTCAGCCTTGACGGCGGAGCCGACTTCACGCTTAACGCTATACTCGACTCTAATCCGGGCCTCCTCGTTTGCACCGCGCTGGTCGACGCGTTCCGGCCTTGGCCGGGATGCCCGCCGGGCGCACTCCATCGGCGCGATGCGCCCAGGCGGCGTCCGCCTGCGACGACACCGGCGCAGGGAAGGAAGCATGACCTGCACCCGCCGATCGCTTCGCAGGCTTGCGGGGCTGCCACTGGCCGGCTTCCTGGCCGCCGCGGCCCCTGCCACACCTGTTCCTGCGCAGTCGAGGTCTGTGCAATCGGACGCTGCGCGATCGGGACCTGCGCAGTCGCCTGGCATCGCCCTGGTGATCGGCGTGGACCACTACCTGCGCCGCCCGGCGGCCACAGCCTGCACCTCGGCCGCGGCGGCGGTGCGCGACCATCTGCGCGAGCAGGGCTTCACGGTGGTCGCCCTGCTCGACCCGCAGACGGTGGCGATGCGTGGGGCGATCAACGACTTTGCGACCCAGCTCGACGGCGCGCCGTCCGGCACCGTGCTGGTCTATGTCTGCGCCGCCGCCGTCGTCCAGGACAGCCGGGTGTTCGTAATGCCCGCAGGCGTTGAGCTGGGGGTGACGGAGCCGCAGACCCAGGGCATCGTGCTGCAGGCGCTGCTCAACGCGCTGGCCGGCACCGGCGGCACGCTGCTCGCCGACCTCGCCCTGCCGTCGACGCCGGCTGTCCGGGCGGCGCTGGCCGACCTGGGGCAGCGGGTGCCGCAGGGGCTCCACCTGGCGCTCGCCCCCGGGGGTTGGGCGGGGCTCGGCCGCAGCCTGGCCAGCGACGCAGTCGACGTCGAGGACGGCTGGGAGCCGCTCTCGTCCACCCTCGCCAGCCAGCCGAACCTCGGGCCTGACCAGTCGGTAGTCTATCTCCCCGCGCCCCCGCCGATGCCGGTGCCCGACCTCGCCGCCCAGGCCGGACCCGCATCCGGCCCTGCGTCCACGGCCGCCGCGGCAGCTCCGGCGGTCCCGGCTGCGGCGACGGAGGCCGATGGGCTGGCGAGGCCGCAGCGTGTGCCGGACACGCCGCCCGGGCAGGCCGGCGCGGCCCCCGCCGGGCGCGGCGCGCGGCCTGCCCCGCGGGGCGCTGCCAGTCTCGCGGCGGCGAGGGCCGCCCTGGCGTCGCGGCAGCGGTTCGCGGCACGGGGCCGCGCGGTCCGGCAAGCCTCGCTGGAGCGTGCGCCGCCGGCGCGGACCGAGAACGTCCGGGTGGTGCGGCTGCAGGAGGCGCTGCACCGGCTGGGCTTCTACCAGGGGGCTGCCAGCGGCGAGGTCGACGCGCCGACCCAGGCCGCGATCAGCGCCTTCCAGGTGCGGCTCGGCCACCCCTCCACCGGGGTGATGACCGCCGCGGAGGTTGTGCGGCTGCTCAACTTCTGAAGGGACCTGCCATGAGCCTCAAGCTGAAGTTCAACCTGGTCATGATCACCGCCTTCGTGGCCGGCCTGGCGCTGGCCGCGGTCTTCGTCAACGCCCTGAGCGAGCGCATCGCGCGCCGCGCCGTGTTCTCGGAGGCGGCCACTATCATGGCCGAGCTCGAGGCCACCATCGAGTACTCCGATACGGACGTCTCGCCGCTGCTCACGCACTCAATGAAGGTGCAGTTCCTGCCGCAGTCGATCCCGTTCTTCGCCGCCCAGCGCACCTTCGACCTGCTCGCCCGCGAGCAGCCCGACTACTCGCTCCGCCAGCCCGCCGACAACCCGACCCGGCCGTCGGACCGGCCGGCGCCGTGGGAGGCGGAGATCATCGGCCGGTTCCGGACCGACCCGAAGCTCGCCTCGCTGACCACCGAGCGCCACACGGACGCGGGCGAGATCATGTCGTTCTCGCGGCCGGTGCGGCTCAAGGACCCCGCCTGCCTCGCCTGCCACTCGACGCCCGAGGCCGCGCCGTCGTCGATGATCGACGTCTACGGCAGCAAGAACGGCTTCGGCTGGGCGCTGGGCAGCGTGGTAGGCGCGCAGATCGTGTCGGTGCCGGAGCGGGTGGCGCTGGCGCGCGGGCGCACCAGCCTGTACCTCATCATGGGCGGGCTCGCGGTGGTGTTCGCGGTCATGCTGCTCGTGCTCAACCTGCTGCTGCAGGCGATGATCGTGGCGCCGATCCGCAGCATCTCGCGCACCGCCGACGACGTGAGCCTGGGCAACCTCGAGACGCCGGAGTTCGACACCCACGCGAATGACGAGATCGGCTCGCTCGCCGTCTCCTTCAACCGGATGCGCCGCAGCCTGGTCGCCGCCTTCCAGATGCTGGAGGAGTAGCGGCGGCGATGCCGGCCGCGCCCGCCGCCATCGGCAAGTACCGCGTCCTCGACCTGCTCGGCCGCGGCGCGATGGGCGTGGTGTACAAGGCGCACGACCCCGACATCGACCGCATCGTCGCGATCAAGCTGGTGCGCGCCGACCTGCTGCACGGCGAGGAGCAGGCGGGCCACGTCCTGCGCCTGCGCAACGAGGCCAAGATGGTGGGGCGCTGCATCCACCCCAACATCGTGGGCATCCACGACTTCTCGCTGCACGAGGGCGTGCCGTTCCTAGTGCTCGAATACGTGGAGGGCCGTGATCTCGGCCGCGTTTGGGCGCGCACCGCCCAGGTGGACCTCGCCTCCGTGATGGGCGTGGCGCTGCAGGTGCTCCAGGCCCTGCACTACGCGCACGGCTTCGGCATCATCCATCGCGACATCAAGCCCGCCAACGTGCTGCTGACCGCGTCCGCGACGGTGAAGGTGACGGATTTCGGCATCTCGCGCGCGCTGACCTCGGACGCGACGCGCAGCTCGGTGCTGGTCGGCACGCCGTGCTACATGTCGCCCGAGCAGTGCCTGGGCGGCACGCTGGACGCGCGCTCCGACCTGTTCTCGCTGGGGTGCGTGCTTTACGAGTTGCTGGCCGGGCAGCGCAGCTTCGCCGCCGACAACTTCGTCGCGACCACGCACAAGGTACTCCATGAGCCGCCGCCACCCCTGGCCGGGCTGCGCCCGGACCTGCCCGGCGCGGTGGTGGCGCTCGTCGAGCGCGCTCTGGCCAAGCGGCCGCAGGACCGCTTCGACGACGCGCTCGCCATGGCCGACGCGCTGCGCGGCGCCCTTCGCGCGCCGCAGGAGGCCGCGACCGACACGGACGCGACCACGATCGTGGCATCGCGGCCGCGGGCGGCCGCCGACCAGCCCGCCTCGGCGGAGTTGGACGCGCTGGCGTCGGCCTCGCTCGCCACCATCGAGCGCCAGCTCGCCCACCATGTCGGGCCGATGGCGCGCTACCACCTGCGCCGCGCGCTCCGCGAGGCCAGGACGCCGGAGGAGCTGTGCGAGCGGCTCTGCGGGTTCGTGCCGGAGGGCGAGGCGCGCGAGGCGATGCGGCACGCCATCCTCAAGGTCATCGTCGCCGATGACGGAGCGGCGGCGCTGCGCTCGCGCGGCTCCGACCCGGCGGCGGGCGACCCGGCGATGGGCGATCTGGCGGCGGACGGCGCGCCCGCCGTGCCGAGGGTGTCGCTGGCCGCGGTCGAGGCCGCCACCCGCGCATTGGCGGCGGTGCTGGGCCCGATCGCGCCGCGCCTGCTGCGCCGGGTCCTGCCGGGCGTGGACAACCAAGCGGCGCTGGAGGCGGCCTGCCTCACGCTGGTCGAGCGGCCGGAGGAACGCGAGCGCCTGCGCCGGCTGCTGGCCGGGCCGCAGGGGCGCAGGTGAAGCGTAGCCGGTGGAGGGACTGTGTTGCATGGACCGGAAGACGGGCATGAAGCACCGACCTGCACCGGCTGTTATGCCAGACGGATATACTCCGGGCGTCCGAGTTCGAGCATGCGGTTCAGGACGCTGACAGCAAGGGCGATCTCTGTTCCGCGTCGTCGATCCGTGCGCAAGCGCAGCCCGTTCCCGATCACCCGTTTGAACCGGCTGATGTCGGCCTCGACCAGCGCGCGCCAGTGGTAGCCTGATGCTTGCTGCCAACTCCTGCGGCCATGCTCGGCGATGTGTCGCAGGTGGCGGTCGCGCGGTGTCGGCGCCGTGCTGGCCGTCTGGCTCGGCACGGCGCTGGACCTCGGGGGCACGATCACCGCAGCGTCGGGCGAGCGCCTGACGACCTCACCATAGACGCCGTCCTGGTCATACGCGCCGTCCGCCGTGAACGAGGCGAGCGGACCCGCCTGGTCAAGCAGGGTGCCGACCTGCGAGGCGTCATCGACGTCACTCTTGGTCAGCGTCGCGGCGACGATCCGCCCGGTGTCGGCGTCCACCCCGATATGCAGCTTGCGCCAGGACCGGCGCGTGCGCATGCCAGGCTTCTCGAGCAGCCACTCGCCCGAGCCGCACAGCTTCAGCCCCGTGCTGTCCACCAGCAGGTGCACGGGAGCGGAGCCGGGCCGCGGTGATGCCACTTTCAGCGTCTCGGCCCTGCGGCTCAGCGTCGAGTGGTCCGGCACGGCGAGATCCAGGCCGAGCAGGGCGAGGATGGAGCCGATCAGCC
>JAABUJ010004793.1_pt1 | contig 13979 bp, 11 predicted proteins | sample 5559131 | NCBI WGS metagenome assembly JAABUJ01 (sample SAMN10711875, study PRJNA513366) | rock metagenome | isolation source: Antarctica rocks | place: Antarctica: Victoria Land, Mt New Zealand nord | collected 2016-01-07
TCTCATCCGCATTGTTCGCATACCCAGGAACAAGCAAACAGAACGCTGCTTTGCAGCGGAAGAAGGTCTGACACGTCACCCCCAATGGGTTTACCGTTGTCTACCAAAACGTAGACAATTGTCTACCGCTATAGAATCAGCTACTTAGGACTGATTCGGTTCCGCGCGGAACCGTTGGTAAACATTGGTAGACCATTTGGTAGACAAACTGTAGACACGTTTATCTGCGCGAAGTCGACCTAAAATCAGCAACTTAGCCGAATCGTGTTTACCGTGGTCTACCAATGTTTACAGACGTAAACGGCCAGGATTTGACCGGCGAGTCGCTCTGACTTACCGTTTCCTAGAGCGATTCCAGACCCGATGAGCACTCTTCGCATCCCCGCACCGCTGCTTTCTCATTCCCCAGACGTTGAACCGAAGGCCTCCATTCGCGGCAAAACCCTCTCGACCAGGCTCCCAAAAACCGAGGTGGAGGCGGTCGAATCGGCTGCCGAGTCTGCCGGAATGACGTGCGCGGAGTGGCTCCGGGAAGCCGCGCTTGCGCATCTGAAACGTCCCGCCCAGAGCAAAAAACCGGCTCCCGATCCGACCATCCTGGCCGAGATTATGGGGCTGCGTTCGCTGGTTCAGAACCTGATTGCGGCTGCTTCTGACCTCCCGGAAGAGACCGTGCAGCGGATCGTGCAGCACGCGGACGCGATCAAGCAAGGCAAGTCGGAGGAGATTCTGAAGCGGCTTGAGGCTCGCTTTGAGGGTCCAGGAGAGGCGAAGTAGTGCCCCGGCCTTTGCAGTTCCGGCGACGCTTTCCGGCTCTCATCTTGTTCCTGTCAGGTGCCATCGCGCTCCCGTTTGCCCTCTGGTTCTGGTTCGCGCTATCGCCGCTCCAGAAGCAATACTTTCCGACTTACCTGGCGACGGCGATGACTGGAGGCACTGCCCGGACTGTCCCGGTCTGGTGGATTTGGAAGACCGCGCCGAAGCGAAAACCGGAGCTCGCGCAGAATGTGGATGTCGTCTCAGCGACAAATTCCAACCGTCGAGAGCTGCCTCTGCAGCTGTCTCCCGAGGCTCAGGCCAGGGGGTGGACTGGACTCATGCAAGCGCAACGGATGGGACGCCCGGAGGAAGACGCCCCCATTCTCCAGGACGAATTCTTCGCCGGGCAGAGCGTGCCCCGGTTGCTGCTGACACCGCTCTGCGGAACCGCACTCCTATTCCTGCTGTATCTGGCGTTGCTGGAGAAGTTTGGGCGGCAGTCGAAGCAAGAGGAACGGCATGGCCGAAGGACCAAAGGCCCGGAGCTGCTGTCCGCTTTCCGCTGGAACCGGAGCGGGAAGAGGAGCGGCATCCGGCTCAAACTGAGGTCGAAATTCGGCCTGTTGCCGTCCGGTTTCCGCATCCCGAAGAAGCTCGAATCGAGCCACATCCTGCTCATGGGCGATACCGGCAGCGGCAAATCGAACGCTATCCGGCAGATACTTTGGCAGGTCCAGAAGCGAGGCGAGACCGCTATCGTCTACGATCCGGCAGGCGAGTTTGTGCAGGAGTTCTACCGTCCTGAGCGGCGCGACCTGATCCTCAATCCGCTTGACGCCCGTTGTCCGTTCTGGAATCTGCAGACGGAGCTCGACGGACGCGGCATCGAGGATGCGATCGCCGCCGCCATGCTTCCCGAGAAGCAGTACGAAAATGGATTCTTTACCGACGCTCCGCGTCGGGTTCTGGGCCGCCTGCTTAGCAGCGGGGCTTCCGTCGAAACGCTTCTGGAATGGATGGCCGACCCTGCCCAGATCGAGCGGAGGCTTGCAGGAACGCCCCAGGCTGCTTATCTGGACCGGAACGCCGGACCGCAACGCGCGGGGGTTCTTTCCAGCCTCAACATGATCGCGGACAGCCTTGCTTTGCTCCCGAGAAGCGGTGAGGCGAAGGAGTGGTTCGATACCGGCAAGTGGAAATATGAGCGCACCCAATGGGTGTTTCTGACCTCCAGACCGGCGATGCGTGAGCGCATCCGGCCACTCCACTCGGCATGGCTGGACCTCTTGATTTTGCAAATGATGGAGCCGTGCGTGAACCCGGCGAAGCCAGTTTGGTTCGTCCTTGATGAGCTCGCCAGCCTCAACAAACTGCCTCAACTCCATACTGCCGTGACCGAAAATCGCAAGTATGGGAACCCAGTCGTGCTCGGCTTCCAGGGCCGCAGCCAGCTCGAAAAGCGGTATGGCCAGGATGCCGAGGCCATGCTCTCGCAGCCAGCGACGAAGATCTTCTTCAAGACTTCGGAGCCGCGCGCGGCGAAATGGATCTCTGAGACGCTAGGGGAAATCGAGGTCGAGCGGATCAGGGAGTCGCACAGTGTCGGCGGTTCCAAGGCGGGTGTCCTGTTCGGGATGAGCCAGCGGCAGAAGTCGTACGGCATGGAGATTGCCACCAAACCTCTCGTCATGGCCTCCGAAATCGCCGGCCTGGAACCCTTGAGCGGGTATATCAAGCAGGAGAACAAAGTGATGCCGGTGACGTTCGCTTATGTGCCGAAGCGAAGTCTCCAGCCGGAGTTCATGGAGCGGAAGATGACCATCCCGGAGCCAAGGCCGTTGCCGCTCGCAGTTCTGGCGGAGGTTCTGAAGGTCGTGGCCCCAACTCCCAAAGCACTCTCAGACTCAGCAAAGCCAGCTCCGAAGCGAAAGATCGCGACGACAGTTCCAGCCACGAATCCGGAACCGGCGCTTCCTCTCTTCGCCGAGTCTGCTCCCGATGAGCTTGATCAGCCGGAACCGCGCAAGTCAGCTTTCAAGAAGAAGGAGGGGACTGCGCGCGAATGGAAGCCGGTGGACTGAACGGCCATTTTCTTTCAAGGAAGTCGATTTGCCAGGACCAATCCGTTCTTGACGAGTGACTCGGCGGTTTGTCGTCAGGTAACAGGGGCATTCGCCGAAGCAGCGTTAGCGAGGGGTCAAGTGTACGAGGAGGCCGTTTGACGTCCATTTGAAGTCGCTTCCTCGACTATCATTGACCGCATGCGAGTCCGATGGCTTGTTGTGCTCTTCTTCGTTGCTACAGTCTGTTCGATCTCACCAATCGATTATGCTGCGGCGCAGCACATGAATGTAAAAGGAGTTCCTTGCAACAAGCCATCCTCAAACGCGGAGGAGACACAGTGCTTTTACGTGGCCTGCCGGGTAGCCGACAAGGATCTCAATCAGTTCTACGGGCAGGCGATGAAAGCCCTAGATCCAGAGGACCAGCAACGTTTGCGGGACGCGCAGCGGCTCTGGGTTCAATATCGGGACGCCACCTGCACCGCAGAGAAAGCTCTATACGGAAGCGGAACCGGAGGCCCGACGACCTACAACGCTTGCATGGAAGCGTTCACTCGGCAGCGGACAAAAGAGTTGCAGACCACCTATTCGTGGATGTTGAAGAAGTGAGGTCACATGTGCGCAAAGTCGACATCTCGGACGAGTGGCCAAGTTGGGTTGCCAGTCGGTTCGGAACCGCGCAAATCAGCCTTCAAGAAAAATGAGGGATTGGTACGCGAGTGGAAGCCCGTTGATTGAAGTGTTCCACTTGGAGACACTGATTGTTTTCAAACGTCCCTCCTCAAGGTGCTCTATGCGATGGAAATGGACCGCAGTCTTCTATGTGAGCTTGGTCGCCAATGCCGTGGGACAGCAGCCTTCTCCAGTATCGCGAGCAGAGGTGCGACTGGAAGCCGCCGAGGGACAGACGCACTTCAGGCTGGGTGATTTGATATTCCTCGAATTGGTTTTCCGTGATCCAGCATTCCCCGATATCCGAGCTGACCTCCCGCCTAACAAAGTTTGGCTGCCGGTCGCTGGACAGCTGTCAGTAAACGGCACAGACTACGGAGATATTGCCGACGACGTAGCTATCACGCCAAGCAGGGGCTGGTTCCAGTGGCAAGGCAAGAGCCGACACGACTATTCCATGCAAACACCTCTCGATGCCAAAGGCGTCCGGGTGCCCGTCGTGTTGAATCAGGGCTATATTTTCCGGGAACCAGGTCATTATGAGGTCGCGGTCACCACAAGGCGAATGGGAGGGGAACCGGCGACGACGAATGTCTTGAATATCGATATTGTTTCCCGATCTGCTGAGGAGGAGGCAGGACTGGTGGGTTCGTTGGATTTCTTGATTGCGAACACGACGGGTGAGCAGCAGAAGAAAGCTTCACGGCAATTGGCCTACCTTCCTGGAGATGAAGCTGTACGCGCGAAGGTGAAATGGCTGTTGAGTTCAGATCAGGGGATCGCGGCCATCATGGCCGGCGGACTCGCCGCAACGAAAAATCAGACATTACAGCTTGAATTGATTCGGAAGGCGTGGTCCGATCCGAGCCATGCTCCGGATGGCACACTGCAATTGGCGCTGCAACGGGCAGAAACCTTTGCCCATGGGCAGAGTGAGCCGGGATGGACCATGATGATGGTGGCGCGGAAGGATGATGCGCCCACGCGTCAGATGCAAGCGGCATACCATGCGGATCTCGATAGGGTGATCGCTACCCTGCCGCAAAGAACAGGCGATGTGCGGCGAGACACGGCGTACTACCTGATGCAGGACAACGAGCTTTCCGCCGAACAACTGGTGCGAGTTAAACCCGTAGTGCTCGAAGAGTTCCCACGCATGGAGCCGATAGCTCAATCCATGCTGATTGAGACCCGCTGGAATGCGGTGAAGGACGCATCGCTCGCTCCGGCACTGAAAGCAATGATCAAGAGCGAGGCGCAGGATACCGATGCCGCAAGCGCCGTCCAACGGCTGGTCGAAATTGACGAAGGCGGAGCCAAGCCCTATGTCGTGGAGATGGTATGCCGGTCAGGCCGTGGCCTTCAGCTAAATAAGTTAAATGGCGTCAAGCAGGACCGCCTACCCGAGGTGAACGCGTGCCTGAGCGCGATGCTTAGCAAAGGCGAGCGACGCGAGCATGACTTCGATTGGGAACAGGGGGCGCAACGGGCCGCCCGATTTGCGACCGTGGACATTCTGCCGGCAGTCAAGGCCGCTTGGACGAATCCGTCCCAGGATTCCTCCATGCTGGCACTGTTTGCCCGTGATGCTCCCAAAGAAGCCTTAGCGCTTTTGAATCGTGAGCCCGATATCGATTGGTTCCCAACGAACGAGGTCTATGAAGCACTCGGGGGCAAGCTGCCGCCGGAGGTGCTTGCATGGCTACGTCAACCCAAAGCGCCGAAGAGTGCAGAATATGAGCTTTCGCTGTTCGGTGATTCTCACGACCGCACAGTATTGGAAAGTCGATTGAGTGCCCTTCGTGCCGAATGGCGCGGCCACGGGACAGACATGCAGGATGCACAACCTAATACACCCGCTTACCTAGCAAAAGGCGAAGAGCAGGAATTGGTGAGTTCTCTTTTAGAGGCCAAAGCCTGGACGTTAACCGCCGAAGAGAAGCAGCAAATAACAGACGGCTGTGTGAGCGATTGGTGTCAACGCTATGCACCGCCTGCCAATGTCACACAACCGCATTAAGGCCACAAAATGCTGACGATCTCTAAACCGCTCTCCGGAGGCCAGGCCCGGACGTACCATGCCCGCGAGTTCGCGGCCAAGGAAGCGAACTACTGGAGCCGCGAGCAGCAGGGCCACAGCGAATGGCAGGGCAAGCTCGCCCAGGAGTGGGGACTCCAGGGCGCGGTCGGGTCAGAGCAGTTTGCGCGGCTGACTGAGGGCCAGCACCCGGAGACGCAAGAGCAGATAGTCCGGCACCAGCCGGCGAAGACCTACGAAAACCAGTTCGGCAGGGAAGTGACCTCCGTCGAGCATCGAGCCGGATGGGACGCTACCTTCTCAGCCCCCAAGTCGGTTTCGCTCACCGCCCTGGTGGGAGGCGATGAACGCGTCCGGGAAGCCCACCGGGACAGTGTTCAAGTCGCGTTGGGCGAGCTGGAGCGGTACACCCAGGCCCGGCTCGGCAATGTGAACGCGCCGGAGCTGACCGGCAAGTTCGCCGCCGCGACCTTCGAGCATGACACCGCGCGGCCCGTTGATGGCTACGCCGCGCCGCAGCTCCACACCCATGCCGTCGTCTTCAATGTGACCGAACGCGAGAACGGCCAGACGAGAGCCGTGGACGCAAGAAGTCTGTTCGGCTCGCAGCAGTTCGCGACCTCCGTCTACCGGACGGAACTTGCCAGCCGCTTGCAGGATCTCGGCTATGAGATCGAGCGCGGCAAGCATGGCCAGCCGGAGATCAAGGGATACACGCCGGAGTACCTGGAAGCGTCGAGCCCACGCCGCGAGCAGATCAAGTCGCACCTGCAGGAAATTGGACGCGAAGGAGCGGGAGCCGCCCAGGTAGCGGCTCACCGAACGCGCGACTCCAAGGAGATTCAGTCGCAGGCCGAGGTGCTGCACCGGCATCGGGAGCTTGCTGCCCAGCATGGTCATCAGGCAGATTGGGTGGTCTCGAAAGCACTGACCCACGCGCATCGTCAGGAAGTGGACTCCCCCAGGATGGCCCAGCAGGCCGTCACCTTTGCCCGCGATCACGTCTTTGAGCGTTCGGCGGTTCAGGACGAGCGAGCTATCCTGCAATCCGCCATGGACCGGAGCATGGGGCAGGCCAGTGCCAGCCAGGTGCGGGCCGAATTCGACCGTAGAACCGCCCAGGGCGAATTTCGCACCGTAGCGCATTCGCCGGGAGCGGCAGGCGAGCGGTACACCACCGCCGCCATGCTGAGGATGGAGCGGGAGACGGTTCAGAGGATGCAGGAAGGGAACCGAGTCGCGCTCGGCAATGCGCCTCTTGCCGACGCCCGGACCCGAACAGAGACTATCGAGCGGTATCCGCAGCTCAATCCGGCGCAGCGAACCGTCGCGGATCAGATCTTTGAGAGTCAGGAGAAGATCGTAGGGCTTGATGGCATCGCCGGAGCCGGCAAGACCACCACGCTTGCGGTCATCAGGGAGGGTGTTGAGGCGAATGGATATAAGGTCGAGGGTTTCGCGCCGACCAGTCGCGCCGCGCAGCAGTTGAGCGGCGCGGGTATTGAGACTTCAACTTTGCAGGCGCATCTGGCCAAGGGACAGCAGGCCGACACCGGCGAAAAGAGGTTTTACGTTCTGGATGAGAGCTCGCTGGCATCGACCAGGCAGATGCATGACTTTGTGAGCCGGCTGCATCCGAACGACCGCGTTCTCCTGGTAGGCGACACGCGGCAGCATGAAGCGGTCGAGGCCGGCAGACCGTTTGCCCAGCTTCAGGAAGCGGGCATGAAGACGGTGAAGTTGAATGAAATCGTGCGCCAGCGCGACCCGGAGCTGAAGCAGGTAGTCGAGCAGCTCGCCCGCGGTGAAGTCGGAGAGGCGATCGGCGGACTGGAACGGCAGGGCCGAGTCCATGAGGTAAAGGACCCCACCGCGCGGATCGAGGCTATCGCCCAGGAATATGCAAGATCGCCCGAGAACACGTTGGTCGTCTCGCCCGACAACCGTTCCCGCACAGAGATCAATCAGGCAATCCATTCGGAGTTGCAGGGCAGGGGAGTGGTCGACAAAGAAGAGTACAGGGTGGATGCGCTCGTTCCTCGCCAGGACCTCACCGGAGCTGATCGAACGTGGGCCGCGCGGTACCAGTTCAATGACGTGCTGCTCTACGCGCGCACTTCGAAAGAGACCGGCATCGAGAAGGGCGAGTATGCCCGCGTCAAGAGCGTGGACGCACCCAACAATCTGCTTACCGTCGTTCGCGCCGATGACTCAGAGCAGACGTACGATCCACGCCGCCAGCAAGGCGTATCAATCTACAAAGAGCAGGAAAAGGCGTTTTCGGTGGGTGATCGCATCCAGTTCACCGCGCCGGCGAATGACTTGAAGATTGCGAATCGGGAGCTGGGGACCATCCAGAGCTTTACCGACGATGGCCACATGAGCCTGCGGATGGACGGCGGCCGCAGCGTCAGCATCGATCCCAGAGAGCATCCGCATCTGGACCACGGCTATGCCGTGACCAGCCATTCCAGCCAGGGGCAGACCGCCGACCGAGTACTCATCAACATCGATACGGAGCTGGGATCGAAAGACCTCATCAACAACCGCATGGCGTATGTCTCCGTCTCGCGCGGCGCGCACGACGCGCAGATCTTCACCAGTGACCGCGAGAAGCTACCCGAAGCTCTCAGCCGCGATGTGTCGCACCAGAGCGCGCATGTACCCGAGATCGCTCAGTCGGCAGAGCGGGAGATCGAGCCGAAGCAGATTGTCGCGCCAATCGAAAAGGCTTACACGATGGCCGAGCATGAGCGGCATTGGGGACCGCTCAACGAGGCTGTCACGCCCCAGGAGGCCCGGCAGTTTGCCTGGAAGCAGGAGACAGGCACGTTCCAGAGCTACCAACACATCGAGACAGGCCGGTACATCCATATCGACGGCGCAGACGGCGAGTTTTGTGACCGGAACCGCGACCCGATCAGCGCCAAGGAAGGGCTCGATTACGCCATGCCCCAGGGCCAGGTTCATTCGCATTCCAAGGACAATATAGAGCAGAATATCGAGCATGGATACGGATTGGGCTTATGAGCCTCATCACGAATCGTTTAGTCAACTCAATAGCCCGTCGCGCTGACAGTTCAGTAACGAGAAACCGCTAGGTTCCGTAGCCCCTATGTTCCAGCTTCTGAAGTTTGTCCGCACTCGGCCATGCAATCGTAAGAAGAAATGCAGATTCTTCCAGCGCTTCCACTTTGTGTTTGATTGACGCGCTGAGCGCCAGCAGACTATGTGTCTGGAGGGTATGCGCCTCTCCTTGAGCGGTAAAGCGTACCGAACCTTTCAGCACCTGCACGGAGATGGTTCCATCGGCATGATGTTCCTTTAGAAGGGACCCCTTCTCCATCGAGATCAGGACCACTCTCAAATCCGCTTTCTTGAACAGCATTCTGGCAGTGTGGCCTTTCTGCCAAGGTTTGGTCTGCTCGGAGGTGAGCATCTCCTTCGCAAAGTCGACTTGCGCAAAGTCCTTCAGCATCGTTCCATCATCAGCAAAACCTTCGGTTGTCATAGCATCCTCTCTTCTGGTTGGTGTTGTCTCCAGGCAGTGTCGGAACTGGTTGCAACGCAGGACCGGTCACGTTGAAGCGTTTGTGTGGGAAGCGAGAACGCGTTTCATGTTCATGGCGATCAGGTTTGCCTTTCGAGCGACAACTTCGGCGTGCGGGGCGGGCATCACTTCATTCGCAGTTTCGCTGAACAGCTTTAGCCAGCGCGCGAAATACCTTTCTTCGATCGGCAACCGAAAGTGCGCCAGGAGTGGATTGCCTTTGTACCGGCCCGTGGTCAGGAGCACCGTAGACCAGAAATCCTTCAGGAGCGCCAGATGAGCCTCCCAGTTCTGCACAGCATCGTTGAAGACCGGACCGATCTCCGGGTCCACACGAACCTTGGCGTAAAAGATGTCCACAAGGAGCGCGATCTCCTGCTCTGTAATGGGAGGTGTTGCGTTCACGGATGACCTCCGAAAGATGATGTCTGGCTTTGCCAGACTGGGTATGGCAATCCCGCGAGCCGATTGATGGCGAATGCCTGTGCGGCCAGAAGAACGACGGCGATTTCGATGATCGGGAGGTACCCAGGCTTCGCGAGAATCCCAAGCGAAACGATCATGGTGGTCGCGCCAGCAGGCGGATGATTGACATGCAGGAGGACCATGATCGCGCCGGTAAGCGCAAGCGCCAGGGCAGACGCCAGGATGCGCGGCCAATAGACTTCACCGCTAAAACCTTCCGGGAAAGGATGCATCCCTGTGACCTTGTAGGCAGCGAAGCCACAAATCAATCCAATGGCATGTCCGAGTATGGCGTTGCGCGGGCTGGCGGATTCAGCCAACGGGGTAAAGAAGAACAGGTAAGCCGTCGGACCTAGAGAGGGAAACACAAAGGGGCTGTGAGTCAGCAGCGCCAACAGCGTCAGAAGGGCGATTGTCACGAAGCTATTGAGTGCGACGTACGCCGCCCAGACGGACTTTGCTGGCAAGTGAGCCAGGAGCCAGCCGAGGCGAAGCCGTTCAATGAGCGAAAAGACGTGCTCTGCGCGATCATTCAGTGAAGGGGTTAGGATCGGCTTCGTCACGGGAGCTAAATGTTCGGGAGCAAATCGAAGTATTCATCGTCTTCGTTGATCCCGCCCTCCCCTTCACCCAGGGTCTTCTCCGAGGTGACGAACTCAATGCGCTCAATCCACTTCACCATTTTGTAGCCAAGCTGGTTTTCCACCCGCAGACGCAACGGTGCTCCGTACTCGGCCGGTAGCGGCGCTCCGTTCATGGAGAGCGCTAGCACACACTCTGGCTTGAGAGCATTAAAGATGCTCTGGGTGTCGTAGTACAGATCCCCATAGAGTGAACCGCCAAAGGAATAGAAAGCGACCACCTTGGCGGTGGGTAAAGGCTTGACGTGTTCGATGAGCTTGCGCATGGAGACGCCGCCCCATTGCGCGATGCCGGACCAACCCTGAATGCAATGATGCATGGTGATGTTCTCTTCGAGACCCAGAACGCGAAGATCATCCAGAGACAGCTCCACTGGATTCTCAACCAGGCCTGAGACCTTAAGCTTGTAGCTCTTGAAGTTCTCGGAAACGAGCTGCTTCCAGTCCTCCCGCACCGGCATCTTGCCATTCGGCCAGAAGCGGGGAGAGATGTCCTTGGCAGTGTAATGCTCACGCGGAATGAGCTGATCCAGCGTAAGGAGCATGACGGGGTGCGTGACGGCCTTCTGTGCATGCTGAAGCCCACGGGGAAAGAACCAGGAAATGTAGTGCGCGGCAATCCAGGACAGCAACACGACAGCTATCCCGATGAACCCCAGGATCATTCCGGCCGGCCCAAAACCGTCCGTTCCGAGGACGATGTGGTTCATGTTGCGCTCAAAACCTGTCAAAGCAACAAGGGTGACGTGGACAACGATAAAGCCGATGAATCCGACGAGAACCAGGAAGTGAATCGAGCGCGCTCCTTGTCTACCGCCGAAGATCTTCGTATAAAGCGGAAAACGGTTCACCAGGGCCGGCGACATCGCCATGCCCGTAAGGATTGCCAAAGGAGCCATCACAAAGACGGTCGCAAAGTATGCGAGTTGCTGGAGTGCGTTGTAGCCGTAGAAGCCGTTAGGCTCAGGCGGAAAGTGAAAGTTGGCATAGAGGACGAAGGTGTTCCACGCCTGCACGAAGACATCTGGCGATGTGGGCACAAGCCGCTCCCACTGCGTGCTCGTCAGTAGGCCGATGACGAAGAAAATGCCAGTGAGCACGAAGCCGTAAACCGTGATGAAGTGCCATGAGCGCGCAATTCCAACGGTATGGCGGTAGCCCGGGGTGGAGACGAGTGGGGAAAGGTAACGGGCATCGTCTTTTGCCGTCCAAATACGGTCCGTCGGCACCTGCAACGGGGTGAAACGTATCCATTCCGTTCCCGGCGTGCAGTGATCGTTCCAATAAAGCCGAGGATGATCCATGAGGATCGAGAGACCGCTGCGAATCAGCATGAAGAGGAAGAAGAGATTCGAGAAATGGCTCCAGCGAACCCAGAAGGGAAAGCCATGCGGTCCGCTTGGAGTGCCTTCGGCAGACGCTGAGGAGGGAGCGATATAGGGCAGGCCAAAAATGGCATGCTGGAGCCACGCCAAAACCAGCGGCCCGAGGATAAGAATGAGAATGAGCGCAAACGTCCGGGTGCTGATCCAGATGCGGAAACGCCGGTCTTCCGGGTAATGAACGGCTTTATGCGCGGCATCGAAAGCAATCATCGGTCTACCTTGCTCCAGAAGTTTCAGTTCAGGTTAGTTCCAATCTGGGGAACAGGAACTGGCGCATCGGCCGCGAACGAAGGATCAGGACCGAAAGCCTCGCTGTGACGCTGCTGCAGCGGTACATGCAAGTCGTTCAGAACGCCCTCCATCGCAGCCATGAATCCAATCGGCCCACAGTAATAAAACTCCGCTCCATGCTCCGGCAGATGCTGGCGAAGAATTTCTGCGCTGACCCGGCCCACGACGTCGTGGTGAAGTCCAGCGATATCGCTGACACCCGCTTCTTCGTAGAGAACAAGGACACGCAACCCTGGACGCCGGTCTGCCAAAGCGCGTACATGCTCATTGAAGGCATGCCGGGCACGCCCGCGCGCAGCATGAATAAAGAGCACCTTTCGTGTGCCCCCCTGCGGCCCGGCGAGGTGCTCCAACATACTCAGGACAGCCGTAATTCCGGAACCGCCGCTTAGCAGCACGACAGGCGAATCCTCTTTGCTCAAAGCAAAGTCCCCAAAGGGCATGTGAACCGAGAGCGCGTCGCCTTCCTTGACGACATCATGCAGGTAATTGGAAACCAGCCCTGCAGCCCCCGCCGGATCGTTCTCCGGCCCCGCCTCGCGCTGTACGCTGATGCGGTAATGCCGACCGTTGGAATCGCACGAGATACTGTACTGTCGGATCTGGTCGTAGGGAAATCCGGCAGGATGAACCTTGATCGACAGGAATTGGCCTGCCTGAAAGGGCGGCAGAGGCGAGCCGTCCGCAGGCACCAGGTAAAAGGAGGTCATGACCTCGCTCTCCGGCACCTTCCGTTCGACACGGAAAGGTTTGAACCCAGGCCATCCATCGATAAGCGCGGCACTTGAGACATAGTGTGCTTCTTCGTGGCCGGACATTATGCTAGCCAACTGCCCGTAGGCGGCACTCCAGGCACCAAGAATGTCCGGCGTCGCTGCCGCTCCCATCACGTCCTGAATAGCCGCCAGAAGGTATTTGCCCACGATGGGATAATGTTCTGCTTTGACCTCTAAACTGACATGCTTGCTCTCGATCCGTTCAAGCATCTTACCGAGCACCTGCGGATTGTCGATATGCTCCGCGTAAGCAAGGACCGCTGCTGCGAGACTGCGCTGTTGGCCTCCGTCGCGCTGGTTGGCCGGATTGAAGATGTTGTACAACTCGGGATGCGCCTCGAAAAGACTGGCGTAAAACGTACGAGTGACAGCCTCACCGTGCTTACGCAGGGCGGGCACGGTTGCCTTGACAAGCTCTCTTTGAGAAGGTGACAGCATGAACAACTTCCTCCGGCATTGCGGTTAGTTTGGGGGATCACAAGGGGCCATTTATTCCAGGAGCAAAGCTGATTTGATCCAGGGCCAAAGCTGCATCCTGTATACATCTTATAGTGGATTCGAAAGATAAGATACATGGCATATACATCTTCATGGAAAGGACACTAATTTGCGCCTGACCGTCTATGCCGACTTCTCTCTCCGGCTCCTGATGTATCTCGCGGTCCAAGGTGATGGGCTGAGCACGATTCCGATGGTCGCCAAGAGTTATGGAATCTCGCAGAATCATCTCGTCAAGGTGGCCCATCGGCTCGGCCTGGAAGGCTACATCATCACTACTCGTGGAATGAAGGGCGGTTTGCGCCTGGCGCGGGCAACGACGGAGATCAACGTCGGCGAAGTGGTGCGCCGGATGGAGCCCGATATGGCGTTCGTCCCATGCATGCACCCGGTGGATAGCTTTTGTCCCATCGCGCCTGCCTGCTTGCTGCGCAATGTGATGGAAGAGGGACGCGCTGCCTTTCTCAAGGTGCTGGATGGCTACACGCTGGCGGATTTGGCAGCGCCGCGTGCCGATTTGCAGAACTTGCTCGTTATCCCGCAGATCGTCCCGGCAAAGGCGAGCCGCTGAAGCCGCAGGTCGATCCGCGTAAGCTTTTGTCGCGATCTCACGCGAAGCTCCTCTCAATACACTCAATCAACACCAGAACAAGCCGAGGGCGGCAATGAAGCATGAGTGCCTGATTGTCGGCGCAGGACCCACTGGACTTGCCTTTGCCATCGAACTCCGACGATTTGGCCTGTCAGTTCGATTGATTGATAAGGCTGATCGGGCCGCCCAGTGGTCGCAGGCACTTGTCGTCCAGGCCCGCACGTTGGAACAGTTTGATCAATACGGAAT
>JAABUJ010004794.1_pt1 | contig 13979 bp, 15 predicted proteins | sample 5559131 | NCBI WGS metagenome assembly JAABUJ01 (sample SAMN10711875, study PRJNA513366) | rock metagenome | isolation source: Antarctica rocks | place: Antarctica: Victoria Land, Mt New Zealand nord | collected 2016-01-07
TCAGCCTCGGTGGGTGCCGGGTCTGTTGAGTGTCAAAAAACTGCCCCGCTCGCAAAAGATAACTCCATTTGTCTCTGTTTTTTGTGGAGCGCCTGTTCTAGCAAGTTTATCTGTATTGCGTCGCTCAATTTATGAGCAGACACCAGGATGGGATGAAGATTTTGGGCAGCACCATGAAGAGCTTAATTTGTTTGCTCATGTTGCTTTAATGAGCCAAGTTTATTATATCTCTCAAAGTCTGTACCGCTACCGCAAGCACACAGGCCAGTCGAGTAGTTTGCCAGCAAGGCACATTGCACAATCGGCAAAGTTTGACGCTAAGTGGAAAAACAGGCAGAGTCTTTCTCCTATAGACAAATCGCAGGTGGAAGCCGCGTTTCGCTTTCGGGACAGGCGCCTCGTCCCAGCCTTGCGCTTTCGAGCCGGTTTGGAGTCCTTGCAAGAAGGCAACGTCTCACAAGCGGGGCGGCACTGCCTTTGGGCAGCAATGCGTTACGTAGGAGTGCTTGTCTGATGTCATTAGAAATCAGCGTCATCATCCCAACTTGCCACCGTGACGATATGCTTGCCAAGTGCCTGGACTGCCTGGCCCTCGGCGTTCAAACGCTACCCACTGACCAGTACGAAGTTATAGTCACCGATGACGGCACGCGCTCTACGGCTGAAAAGATGGTGCGCGCGCACTATCCCTGGGCGCGGTGGATGGCGGGGCCAAAACGCGGCCCGGCAGCGAACCGCAACAATGGGGCCAGCTTTGCAGAAGGAAAGTGGCTGGCATTCACGGACGACGACTGCCTGCCAGCGAGAGAGTGGCTAAATGGCTACTCAGCATCTATCACCAAAAGTGTTCTTGCTTATGAAGGGAAAATCACTTCCGACGCGGGAACGTTTTCGCCCATGATGGAGGCACCTATCAACCTGACAGGAGGGCTTTTCAACTCTTGTAACATCATGGTTGAAAAAACGCTATTCCATCACATGGGTGGGTTTGATGAGAAATTCCCTCATCCCGCAATGGAAGATTGGGATTTCCATGATCGGATACTTACAGCTGGACTAGCTGTCTCATTTGTTGATAGTGCTGTCGTAAATCATCCTCCCCGAAGGTGCCATTGGGGAAAGCAGTACGCGAAGCTGTTGGAGAGCCACTCCTACCTCTGGTACAAACAAGGACAAACAAGGTCTTTTTCAACATCAGTGCTGATCCATATCATGCTTGGGCGCATTAGACGACTAAGCAAGTTCCCAACTTCACGTGATACGTTGATTGCATTAGCATCGTGGTTTGCAGAGATGTGTTATCTAGTTCCTCGTGTCCGGGGCTGGGAGAAAAAATATGGCAACTACTTTTCTCCCCCAAGAATGAACACCCAATGATGTGTTTTACTTAGATATTGATCCGAGTTTCCTTTGATACACTTCCTCCGTCGTCTGAAGCTTGATGGACTTCTTTTTATTACCAACCGCATAGTGGCGTGGGTACCATCTCACTTCTTCCGATTGCTTTATTATCGGCGTGGTCTGCATTTCGACATCGGCCTCAACAGTCTTATATTCATGGAGGCTTGGTTTGATACACCAGGCAATTTTTGCATGGGGAAGAACAGCATTATCAATCAAAAATGCCGTCTTGATAACAGAGGAGGCATAATTATTGGAGATAATGTCTCTATATCGGCAGAAGTTTGTATCTTGACAGCAGATCATGATTTACAATCTGAGCAGTTCGATGGCAGGTCACAACCAGTCAACATTCATGATTATGTGTTCGTTGGCACGCGAGCGATGATTTTACCAGGTGTTACACTAGGCAGGAATTCAGCTGTGGCAGCAGGTGCAGTTGTCACGAAAGATGTACCCCCATGTACAATTGTTGCTGGGGTGCCTGCCAAACCTATAGGTGTTAGAAAAGTTGATCCAAAATACAGCGTCTACTACCCGCGTTTGTTTTACTGAACTTCACTTGATGTGGATGATTAAGCATGAATAAACCGTTGCCGGACGAGAGTTGGCTTGAGACATGGAAGCATAGCTACGGGTATGACTGCTGGGAAGTTTTCGGAGATACTACTCTTCCTGGTTACTCGTATGCATATGCTTCTCGGCGCCGACACACTCTAGAACTCGTACAAAGCGTCGTACAACTGGGTGCCACTATCCTTGACGTAGCTGCGGCACAAGGGAACTTCAGTCTGACACTAGCAGAGATGGGTTATAGTGTCACCTGGAACGATTTGCGTGAAGAACTAATAGATTATGTTCGGTTGAAGCACGAACGAGGTGAAATCAAGTTTGCTCCGGGGAATGTGTTTGACCTTGACCCGAGCCAGAAGTTTGATGTCGTACTTGTTACAGAGATTATCGAACATGTGGCTCATCCAGATGAGTTCCTGAAAAAGATTGGCGAGTTGGTCAGACCCGGTGGCTATGTGGTATTAACAACCCCCAATGGAGGCTATTTCTTGAACACCTTGCCGAAGTTTTCTGACTGTGCTGACCCATCTCAATTTGAGAAAGACCAGTTCAAGCCGAACTCTGACGGACACATTTTTTTGTTGCATCATAATGAGATGGATAACCTTGCTCAGTCTGCTGGTCTGAAGCTTCTAGAAAAACGATTGTTTACCAATTCAATGACAAACGGACACTTGAAAACATCGATGCTACTAAAAGTAATTCCTTACAGCTCTGTAAACGTCATAGAGAGGTTCACGTCTTCGTTTCCCCTTGGCATGAGCAAAAAGATAAACACTGGTATGGCAGTCCTGCTCCAGCGACCTGCTTGATTGAAGCAAATCGAACATGAAACCAACCCGACATTTTGAGTGGATTGACTTCCTGCGCGGATTTTCTGCCGTTGCGGTGGTGCTGTTCCACGTGCGGGTCGATCTTTGGGTCGGGTGGAACGCCATCCATGCGAACCCGAATACGTACACTGCTTTGGATCGCGCCGCAGCTTGGCTGTCCGTTCTGACGCCGTTCTTCGGCTCGGCGGTCATGCTGTTCTTTCTGGTAAGCGGGTTCTGCGTTCATTATCCCTACGCTGGCTTTGGTCGCTCCCTTGAACTTAAGACATATACAGCGCGGCGTTTCTTTCGTATCTACCCGCCTTACTTGGGGGCGGTGATACTCAGTATCATTGTGGAGTTGCTGATCGGGCATCGGCTCGGCAATCAACCGTCTTCTCTCGCGACGGTGCTGCGCTCCGTGTTTATGGTCCAGAACTACGGCGCCCATCCTGGTCAGATGACCGCGAACCCATCCCTCTGGTCCCTGCCCGTTGAGGTGGAGTTGTACATCGTCTACCCATTGTTCTACTGGCTCCTAATGCGCTTCGGAGGCAGGCGGGCGCTCATTGTGGCTGTTGCTGTTTCTCTGGCTGCCCTCGGGCTATCATTGAGCAGCCGTTTGGATTTTGTATTTAACATCTCCGGGCATTTTGCCGTATATTGGATTATTTGGTGTGCCGGAGCGTTGTTAGCTGAGGGCGTGAAGCGCGACAGGCTGCCGGTGTGGAAGCCCTAGATGGGCGCGGGTATGGCTGCCGCTCTGCTGTTGGCGCTCTGTGTGGAGGTTTGGAAGCTGCCGTTGGAAGTACAGCACTTGACTTGGGCCTTGTTCTATTTTACTATTATTTCATGGGGCCTGACGCGCCGCGACCCGCTGCGTTTTTGGAGCATACCAGTGCGGAATGCCCTTGCGTTCTTGGGCATGATCTCCTACTCTCTGTATTCATTTTCCACTTTTTAGACTCTGCGGCGTACTTTGGGTGTCTCACTTTGGGGCGAAACCCGCCGATTTTCTCATCCCACTCCTGTTTTGCGTTCTGGCAATTCCAGTGGCATACCTGTTTTATGTGACAATTGAAGCGCCGAGTCATCGGTTCGCACAGTCCGTGGGGAGGAGAAAAAAGTCTCTTCCTCCCCATGACGCTTTACGGGAGCCTGTTGCGCTCCCGTAAAGGGTGGGCAGAAGACACTTATGTTGGTTCATATTGTTCCCGCTACTCCTCCGGCGGTCAACGGGCTTGGCGACTACTGCTACAAACTTTGGGAGCACTGGCCTGCGCCAAAGCCGGATTGGCATTGCCTCGCTGTTCAGGTACCCCAGGGTGGCCCAGAGCTTTGGCCTGAGGTTGGCATTTCTTCCTTTACGCTTAGCCGAGCCGGTCTAGTTCAGGCGCTGGAGGAAGTCGGTGCAACCTCTGTAGTCCTGCACTACGTTGGCTATGCCTATCACCCCAAGGGGTGCCCTGTTTGGCTGGCACCCGCTCTAATGGAATGGAAGCGCCGAACCGGCGGCAGATTGGTAGTTATGTTCCACGAACTTTATGCGAAAGGCAGCCCGCGACAGAGTTCGTACTGGCTCGCCCCATTCGCTCGGAAGATCGTGGCTGATCTCGCCGGGGCAGCGGACAAGTGGATTACCAACTGCGTGGCAGCCGAAGACAAACTGCTGGCAGAAACGAACGCCCGCCCAGACCGTGGGAAGATGATTCCTGTGGGAAGTAATATCCCCCGCGTCAGAGAAGTCGATGCTATCAAGCCGTGGCCGCTGTCTCATGGCCGCAAGTTGAAAATTGTTGTCTTTGGCTTACCCGCGACTCGCCGCAGGACTCTGGCGGAGCATCGAAATCTTTTAAGGCATCTCTGTCATCAGGAACTTGTCGAAAGCGTCACGCTCGCGGGGAAGGCGGACGACGCCAGGGACACCGCACTGACAAACAGCTTCATTTCGGGTATGGGCTTTGAGGAGTTGTGGCGCTGCCGATACGGCCTTTCAACCCCTGACCTGTCCAGCATGTTTCTGGAACAAGACTTGGGCTTGGTCCCGAACTCACCGGCACTGTTGACGAAAAGCACTGTCTACGCTGCGTTTTGCACCCATGGCACCACCGTCGTGGCCGTGCAGGGGAACGGCAATACTGACACATTTGCCCCTGCTCTCCTGAACGATGACGCTCATCCAGAGGTTTGTATGAAACAGCTTGCCGACGAGAACACGGTAGGCGACGCGAGGCAACGAACGCTTACCGCCGCAAAGACGGTGCTCAGCTGGGAAAGCATTGTGCGCGAGTGGCAGGAGTGCGTCGCTTGAAGGACCATAAATGTCACTGACAGTGGGAGTACTCGTCACAAACTATAATTCTTGGGATCTTGCCCTTGCCTGCATCAACGCCACTCTGGACCTATGTGGCACAAGGCTGGATCGGGTCATGCTGCTGGACGACTGCTCGCCCACAGCCCCACCCCATGTTACCGACGCCCGGTTCGAGCTCGTGCGGAACCAGACGAACCTCGGCTTTGCCAAGACATTGAACAAAGGCGTTGCCATGCTCGGCACCGACATTGTAATCCACTTCGACGCCGATGCCAAGCCGCTAAATAACTTTCTGGGAACTATTGTTACGGAGTTCTCTCAAGACCCATCCCTGGCCGTTCTTGGTTTCCGCGCTGTCGATGAAAACAACGACTCCATGCCGTCCTATGACAAGGAGCCTAACGCATTCAGCCTTCTACTGGGCCAGCAGCTTTACGCCCGGAGTCAAGCCTTTTGGGAGCGCAAAGAGCGGCGCATCTGCGCGTGGATGTGCGGCCTCGTCATCAGAAGAACGGCTTTTGATGAGCTAGGGGGATTCGACGAGCAGTTTGATTTGCTCGACCTCGATCTAGATTTCGGTATGACAGTAAACCGCTCCCTTTGGAAAACCAAGATCAGTCAGAACCTGGTGATCTTCCATAAAGGAGGCGGTACCCCCATGCTTCTGTCAAATCGGCTGCTGAAGTTTTATCGGAATAGATGGTTGCTGCTGCGGAAGCACGGTAAGATTGTTTACCCGAAGTTCGCTAGGGGCGTCATACTAGCCCGGCTCAAAATCGAATACCTGCTGCTCCACACATTGGGAGCCGTGCTGTTCCTAAATGCAGAGATTAGGCAGGACAAACTTGATGGAAGAAAGCGCATTATCCGTCACTGTCAGGAGAACTATTCGTGAGCGTGCGGCAGAACGCATCAAGATCGGACGTGATGTCGCTATGAACTCCGTCGCGATCTGCATTCCAACATATAATCAGGCAGCATACCTTCCCGAAACAGTGCGTAGCGCATATAGCCAAAACGAACCTGTGGAGGTATGGCTTTCCGATGACTGCAGCAGAGACGACACAGGCACCGTTGTCGCCGACCTGCAGCGCGAGTTCCCAGCACTGAGAGCCTTCCGCCAAGAAACTAATCTCGGGATGTCGGGAAATCCAAGATGGATCGTTAGCCAGCCGAAAACAGACTTGATCGTCAAGCTCGACTCAGATGATCGGCTGCACCCGGAATATGTCGGGCAGCTTGCGGCGCTGCTCAGTGCACACCCACAGGCGGGTTACGCCCACTGCTCTGTCTTGCAGATTGATGAAGAAGGAAACACGACTCGCACCCGCCGGCTTTCCCGCCGAACCGGCTTCCAAAGCGCGGAGGAGTCGCTCAAGGCGTTGCCAAGCGGCTTCCGCGTCGCCGCGAACATTTGCATGTTCCGACGTGAGGCTCTTGCCGCCGTAGATTTCTATAAGAAGAACCTTGGCTTCTGCGACGATTGGGACCTCGCCGTCCGGCTCGCAGACGCAGGCTGGGGCAACGTGTACGACGAAGCGATCCTCGCGTCCTATCGCGTCTGGGGTGGGGCCGGGAATGCTCGGGCCAGGCGTGTGCTGGCGGAAGCTACGGGAAGCGTTCGGGTGTTCGAAGAGGCATTAGAGCCTGCCTACCGACGGCGCGGGTGGGATTTGGCGCCACTCATCCAAGCACGCGAGAACAGGGCGCTTGGTCTTTCTATCGTTCTTTCTTTACCCGGTAAATCGACTGCGGAGCGGACTGAACTCACAGAAGCGTTGCTGCGCTTGGGTGCCTCACCTCGGCTCGAACGACGATTAAAGGTATACCGATTAGGCTTCGGTCCTATGCTACGATGGAACGCACATCTGCAAGTCCACGCGAAAGACGCTATCAAAGCGTTGTTGCGGCGAGGGACCAGCTGATTTATGCTCACAGTGAGCCACCCCACAGGCAACACGTTCGTCCGAGCTTTGCTAAAAACGTTTGCCCAGCGCGAGATGTTGGCGGCGTTCTATACGACATTGGCCGTTCAGCCCTGGGACTGGCCCGTTCGGCTGATACCGACGCGCTTTCGGCGGCAGTTGGAGCGGCGGGCGTATGCTGTCAGCCGACGTCAGATGACCCGCTACCCACAACGGGAAGCCATGCGGCACATGGCACGGATATTGCACTTGCAGGCAATGACACGGCATGAAACAGGCTGGGCATCAGTAGATGCGGTATACTCTGATTTGGATCGGCGAGTTGCGCAAGCGCTTGGACAGGATCGCTCCAAAGCTTTAACAGGCGTTTACTGCTACGAGGACTGCGCTTTGCAGACGTTCCAATCCGCTGGCGCTCTGGGACTGACGCGCTTCTACGATTTGCCCATCGCTTATTGGGAAACCGCGCGGCGTCTGCTCGATGACGAAGTCATGCGCTGGCCTGAGTGGGAACCAACGCTTGTCGGCACCCGCGACAGCCCAGCCAAGTTGGCGCGCAAGACGGAAGAGTTAGCACTGGCCGATGTCGTACTTACGCCCAGCCAGTTTGTGTATAACTCCCTGCCTGCCGAAGTGCGCGCACAAAAATCGTGCTATGTCGTGGAGTTCGGTTCCCCGGACATTCCAGCGCAACCAAGGCTGCCGGAGGCTGACACGGCGCGGCCCCTGCGCATTCTATTCGCTGGTTCCATGACGCAGCGCAAGGGACTAGCGGATTTGTTCGCCGCAGTGAAATTACTCAACCGATCTGATGTTGAGCTTGTTGTCATGGGGTCCCCCATCGCACCGATGGCGTTTTATCAGCAGCAAGCCCCTGTCGGGTTCCGTTATGAAGCGCCGCGTCCTCATGCGGATGTTCTGACATTGATGCGCTCCTGCGACGTTTTTGCCCTGCCATCGATTGTAGAAGGCCGCGCCCTGGTTCAGCAGGAAGCGCTGGCGTGTGGTTTGCCCCTGCTTGTCACGCCGAACGCAGGCGGCGAAGATTTGATTGAAGAAGGCCAGACAGGTTTTCTAGTGCCCATCCGTTCGCCGGAGATTCTGGCTGAGAAGATCGCCTGGTTTGCCGACCACCGGGACGCATTGCCGCAGATGCGGCGAAACGCTATGGCAAAAGCCGCCGAGTACACCTGGGAACGGTACGGCAATCGTATCGCGGACATCGTGAAGACGCACACGGGCACGGAGCATCATGCAGAGATCGGCTAACATTCTGTGGATCAGACGGCTGGTTTGGACGTACTTCTTATTGCTCATATTTGAGGGTGTCCTGCGGAAATGGGTCGTGCCGTCGCTATCCAATCCCTTGCTGCTTGTCCGTGCGCCGATTGTGATTGTGATCTACGCCCTTGCTATTCATGCACGGGTTTTTCCTTATAACCGCTGGGTCATGGCTTGCTGTCTCCTGGCCTTTGTTGGATTGTTCGCCGGTCTCTATGTCCTGCAGGATGCTCCCGTAGTTGCTTTATTCGGCTTCCAGGCAGACTTTCTGCACTTGCCTCTTATCTTTGTCATGCCCCGCGTTTTTGACCTGCGGGATGTCCGCCAAATCGGCTTTTGGACCCTTATCTTCTCAATTCCTATGGCGCTGCTGATGGTGCTGCAGTTTCAAGCGGCTCCCACGTCTATGCTCAACGCAGGGGCTGCCGGAAGCGTCAACGGGCAAATTAGCGCAGGAATGGGCCATATTCGCCCAGCGGGAACCTTCACTTTCATCTCAGGGCCAGCCGCATTCTTCCCGTTTGTAGCGGCTTTCTTGCTCATCGGCCCGTTCCTCAATCTAAACTATCCACGCTGGCTGCAGACGGCCTCGGCTTTGGCCTTGATTGTTGGCGCGGCTGTTTCCAGCAGCCGCACCCTGGCAGCCGCCGTTGGCATTGTCATCGCGTGTGCTATTGTCGGCGGAACCGTTCTGCAGCCTTTTCTAGTCTCCCAGCGTGTGATTATCCGTATTGCTCAAGGCGCAGTCCTGCTTGCTATTGTCGGCTTCGCGGTGTCTCATCTGCCGGTGTTTAATGCCGGTTTGGAAACGTTCAGCGCACGTATCGCGACGGCGAATGGGGGGGAAGCTAGCTCAGGGGGATTTACAGGGCGTATTGTCAGCGGCTATACTGGCCCGATAGAACTTCTTGCCAAAGCGCCGCTTTTAGGCAGTGGGCTGGGGCTGGGGACGAATGCCGGTTCGGCTCTCGTCAATGCAGGAGAGGTCAAGTATATGCTGGCAGAGGATGAGTGGTCGCGCGTCCTCTTGGAAAGCGGCCCGGTTATCGGTGGAGCCTATTTGCTGCTGCGGGTGGGGCTTGTGGTCTGGCTCGCGTGGGGAAGCATTAAAATGGGGAGGCAGGGAAACGTACTACCTTTTCTTCTGCTTGGGTGCTGTGCCCCCTCTCTCGTGAGCGGCCAGTTTGGCCAGCCAACGGAACTTGGTTTCGCCGTGTTCGGCGCAGGATTGACCTTGGCCTCTATGCACATTCTTCCTGCCCCTCAAAAGCAAATGGATAACGTTTCTTTCACGGAGAGCAACCCCCAATCGGAAGTGGCCGCGTGAAGGTTAACCAATTAAACCCTCTGAAAGTTTTACTTATCGGCAACTATGCCGCCGACCAGCAGCAAAGCATGCTCGGTTTTGCGGGTGCGCTCCTTTCAGGATTGTGCGCGCGGGGAATCAAAGCGCGGCTTCTTGCCCCCGCGCAGGTATTTGGCAGGTTTGGGCGGCCCCACGCAGGCGTTGGCAAATGGCTGGGTTATGCGGACAAGTTCGGCCTGTTTCCACACGCCTTGCGCCGGGCGCTTGCTTGGGCTGATGTTGTTCATGTCTGTGACCAAGGGAACGCGATGTACATCAAGTACCTCAAACACACACCGCATGTCCTTACCTGCAACGACCTGATGGCGATCCGTGCCGCCCACGGGGAAATGCCCGGCTGGCCGATGGGCCGCACCGGACACCTGTACCAGACGCTGATTTTGAGGGGGATCAATCAGGCCCAGCATGTCGCCTGCCTCTCGGAGGCCACGCGGCAGGACCTCCTGCGGCTGAGTCGTATCCCTGCCGCCAAAGTGTCCGTTATTCCTGAAGGGCTTCTGTCGCCATACTGCCCGATGCCGACCGGTGAAAGCGCTCCCCTCCTGGCATCGCTTGGCGTGTCCCAGACACCGTTCCTGCTGCACGTCGGCGGCAATCAGCCCTACAAGAACCGCTCTGGCGTGCTGGCGATCTATGCTGCCCTGCGCCGCCAGACGCCCATAACCCAACTGCGGCTCGTCCTCGCCGGAAAACCGTTCAGCCCTGAGCTGCGTCAGTTCATTGCTAAGAACAACTTATCTGACCATGTGATTGAACTTACGGGCCTGACCAACGAGCAATTGCGCGCCCTCTACTCCCGCGCTACAGCCTTGGTATTCCCGTCATTGTATGAAGGCTTCGGGCTGCCGATCATTGAGGCCCAAGCCTGCGGCTGTCCGGTCTTCACCTCTCATCGCGCGCCGATGACAGAGGTCGGCGGCAGTGCTGCTGTTTACTTTGACCCCACCCAGCCGGAGCAGGCCGCGCAAATTATCGCGGACAGCTTAGACGCGCGCGAAGAGCAAATCGCCGCAGGCTTTGAGAACATCAAGCGGTTCACCACCGACCGCATGATTAATGACTATATGCAGCTCTATCAGAGCCTGACCGCAGGCACTCCGCGCCCATGAGAATACTCCACATCATTTCTTCGGTCAACCCTGTCGGCGGCGGTATCGTTGAATGCCGTAGGCAGGAAGGCGAGGTGCTGGCGCGCGCCGGGCATACAGTGGAGTTTGTTACCGTGGATGCGCCCGATGCCGCGTGGCTCGCTGCTTTTCCGCTGAAGACCCATGCTCTTGGCCCTGCGAAAATGGGCTATGCCTACTCCCCGCGCCTGGTGCCGTGGCTGCGGGAGAACGCGGGTGGCTATGACAGCGTCATCGTCAACGGCCTGTGGCAGTTCCCGGCCTTTGCCGCCTGGCTCGCCCTGCGTCGGTCAGGTCAGCCGTACTATGTCACGCCCCATGGCATGCTTGACCCGTGGTTCAAGCGCGCTTTTCCGCTCAAGCACCTGAAGAAGCTGCTTTACTGGCGCTGGGCGGACTACCGCGTTCTGCGTGATGCCCACGCCGTCCTGTTCACCTGTGAGGAGGAGCGCCTCCTGGCCCGGCAGTCGTTCCGGACCTACCAGTGCCGTGAACAGGTCGTGAGCATCGGCACGTCTGTTCCGGCAGGCGATCCTGCCGCGCAGCGCGAGGCTTTCTTGGCCGCCTACCCCCAGCTCGGGGGCAAGCGTCTGCTGCTGTTTCTGAGCCGCATTCATGTCAAGAAGGGGTGTGATTTGCTCCTTGAAGCATTTGCCCGCGTTGCTGCGTCCAACCCATCACTGCACCTGGTCATGGCAGGCCCAGACCAGACTGGCTGGCAGTCCCGTCTGGAAGCGCAGGCGCAGAGGTTGGGGATTACCGACCGTGTCACCTGGCCGGGCATGCTGTCCGGCGACTTGAAGTGGGGTGCGTTCCACGCCGCCGATGTTTTCGTGCTGCCCTCGCACCAGGAGAACTTCGGCATCGCGGTCGCCGAAGCGCTTGCCTGCGGTCTGCCTGTTCTGATTTCCAACAAAGTGAACATCTGGCGCGAGATTGAGGCAGACTGTGCGGGCCTGGTGGCCCCGGATACTGCCGACGGCACAACGCACCTGCTCCGCACCTGGCTTGCGCTGCCTGAGGCCGAGCAGCAGGCCATGCGCCGCCAGGCTCAGGCTACCTTTCTCAAACGTTTTGAGATTACCAACGCGGCCCAAAGCCTTCTGCGCGTGCTTAGCCAGCACCACTCGGAAAACGGCGCTTTTGCAGGAGAATTGAAGGCTTTATGATTGCAGCGGAACAAGGACTTTCTCCAACACCTGTCACGCACCATCAGGCGTCTGCGTTCGCGTCACCCTGGACTCGTCGAGAGCAAATCCGAATGCTGCTTTGGGAGACATGCTGGACGCTGCTCTGCCGCTGGACTCCCAAGCCCCTGAACCCATGGCGTTTATTCTGGCTTCGCCGCTTCGGCTGCCAAATGACGGGTGCTCCATTTGTCCACCAGCGCGCGAAGGTGCAGCTCCCGTGGAACCTAATTCTGCATGACCGGGCCTGCCTCGGCGATGGTGCGGTCGCTTATTCGCTGGGCGTAATTGAGATCGGCGCGCGAGCAACAGTGGCACAGGAAGCCTATCTCTGTACCGGCACACATGACTTTTCCGACATAAACATTCCTTTAGTAACGGCGAAAGTCACCATCGGTGAGGATGCCTTTGTCGGTGCCCGCGCTTTTCTACTGCCGGGCGTGACCATTGGCCCCGGCGCGGTGATTGGTGCGGCTTCTCTGGTTTCCAAAGACATGCCGCCCTGGACAATCTGCGTCGGCCATCCTTGCAAACCGTTAAAACCACGCGTCATATCTGCACCGTCTAAGATGTCTGGAACAAACCAAAAGCGGGCCTCATGAAAGTCACTATTGTGCAGGGTGCTTTTCTGCCTGTGCCTCCTCTGCTCGGCGGGGCAGTTGAGAAAATCCATCAGGCACTGGGCAAAGAGTTTGCCCGCCAGGGGTGCTCCGTCACACATATTTCCCGCCGCTATCCCGGCTTACCGAACCAAGAAACAGCAGAGGGTGTTGAACACAGACGTGTCGCCGGATTTGATAGCCCCCGTTCATTGGCTGTCTTAAAGCTGCTTGACCTGGTCTACTCTCTGCGTGTGCTGCGGGTGTTGCCCAAAGCCGACATCATTGTCACCAACACCTTCTGGCTGCCGATGCTGCTGCGCGCGCCGAAATATGGCGCGGTGTATGTAAACGTCAACCGCTACCCACGGCGACAGATGCGGTTTTACAGGCACGCCGCACGGCTTCAAGCCGTGTCACAAGTAGTCGCTGATGCGATTATCGCCCAGACGCCAACCGTGCGAGACAAGGTGCGCGTGATTGCCAACCCGCTCCCCGAGAACTGGTGTGATCCAGTTCCAAATCTCGCGCATCCTCGCCGTCGTGAAATCCTGTATGTTGGCCGTGTTCACCCGGAAAAGGGAGTTGGACTTCTTTTAGACGCGTTTGCGCGTGTCGCTCATGGCGCTCTGAAGGGATGGCGGCTCGTTATTGTAGGCCCTGCTGAAGCAAAGATGGGTGGAGGTGGCGCGGACTACCTTACACGTCTGCAAAAACAAGCCGCTCCGATCAAAGAATGCGTAGACTGGGTTGGGCCTGTGTTCGACAACAGCGAGTTGAAATGCTACTATGATCGCGCTTCATTTTTCGCCTATCCATCGCTTGCCGCCCAAGGCGAGTCATTTGGCCTATCTCCGCTTGAAGCAATGGCACGAGGCTGTATTCCCATTGTCTCGGACCTAGCTTGCTTTCGCGACTATCTTCAACCGGGGCATAATGGATTTGTTTTCAATCATATTTCTACCAATCCCGCTGATGCGCTTGCTGAGCGTCTGTCAGAGAGTGTCCGCCTGGAAGGAGAGCTAATTGCTATGCGAAAACAAGGTTTGGAGACGGCGCAAAGATTCACGCCCGCAAAAGTTGCGGAGCAATTTTTGAAAGACTTTCATATCATCTGCGGAAACAAATAAGTGAGTAGTACAAAGGCGTTGAGTTATCCCAAAGAGGACTTTGTAGCAATGCGAACTCAGGACATGCTTGTCAGCGAAGATGACATACGCGTAGCTGGTCTACGCCAACGAATGGACGAGTTTTATTGTTCTATTGCCAATTATGATGATTTCGCGGAGCCAAACTCTTAGAATGTATCTCAAAACGTAAGTGTTGGGTCAAGTTCGTGCCAGCGGCGGAACCAGAGCAAGGCGGAGGCTAACTTCATCAGCGCCACGTACCGC
>JAABUJ010004795.1_pt1 | contig 13978 bp, 12 predicted proteins | sample 5559131 | NCBI WGS metagenome assembly JAABUJ01 (sample SAMN10711875, study PRJNA513366) | rock metagenome | isolation source: Antarctica rocks | place: Antarctica: Victoria Land, Mt New Zealand nord | collected 2016-01-07
CTCATTGGTCCCCTCCTGTTCGTGTGGTCTCAACACACGCTTGAGCATGGAGCGGGCCACTGAGCCTCTCATTTCCAAAAACTGTCATAAAGTCAGCTCGGGGGGGAGAGGGGGGGCGAGCTGGGAGGGAGGTGGGTGATAGGGGCGGTGTTGGTTGTGTTGCCCCCCTCCCACCTGGAGGGGGAGGGGGGCTCTGGTGGCTGGTCACCTGTCGTCGGAGTTCCGCCACCTCGGCCAGGGCCTGCTGATGGTACTGATAATTCACGTCGCGACGTTCAACCTCCTGCCGCAACTGATCTAACTGTTGTTCGTATTCCTCGCGTTGCCGGACCATCTCTTCCTGGGCCATCGTTAATTGGTATTCCACGAGAACTGCGCGTTGTGCCATCTGGAGCGCCTGCGTCCCCAGCGACATGAGGGACTGAAAATTACCGATCTCCTCTTGCAGATCGCCGACCTGGCGCCCCAGGTCGAATAGTGAGGCCTGCAGGTCCTGGATCCGTCTCAGCGGATCCAGAACCTGCCGATCTTCGTTCTCTGGCGCCATGTCACTGCCCTCTGAAACGACCATCCGGTGTCTGGTCGCGGCCACCTGCCGGACCGCGAGGAACTCAGTCTCGTGTGCTGTAGTATAGGTGCTTGACCCTGATGCGGGCAGGCATGGAGGTTACGGTTCCGTGAAGAAATCGCCCGTGTCAGCGCACAAAGTCAATGGTGACAATGTAGGCGGATCCGCTGCGACCAACGCCGACGCCGGCATATCGGTAGTTTCCAATAATATTAGCCAGGTGGATGGGGCTGGTGAGCAGACCGAGCACCGCCATGCGCATGTTCTCGGCGCTCGCTACATCCTCCGCCACGTGCGCGCTGTGCAAACCGGCGCGTGCTACCCGTTGTTGCGCTGTTGAGCCGTCGGACCCAATGTGCGGATGCGTATAAAAATAGCCACCCCGGATGATATCGGCGGTATGGCTCTTGGCGGCGCGCAGCACATTCGCTTGCATCGTCAGGTTGGGCAAATTCAGGCCGAGCCGCGCGGCATTGATCAAGTTGAGGACGACCGTCGCCAGCTGGCTGCCCTTCCCCCCGGGTGGATCTGTCGGGAAGGGTAGATCCTGCGGCAGCGCCGGTTTCACACCGTGGAAGACCAGCACGTTGAAGACAGAGATAGCAGCTGTATTGTTGATCTCGACCCGGAAGGCACCGGGAGTGTTCAACGGGAGGGTGCCCGAGAAGGCGGCGCCATGCACCTTCAGCTTGTAGCGCTTGACATGCCCCTCCGGCAACTCGACGGCAAAAGTATGTTGCAGTGGCACATTGGCCGAGCCGTGAAAGTGGACCGTTCGCGTCGCTGCTGGAATGCTCACCGGCAGGCCGCTCAGTCTGCCGCTGGCCGGTGGATCGCTTAAGGCGTTCTGCAGGCCAAACCCGCCGCTAAAATTAAAGCCGACGCTGGCAACCGAGGTGGGCAGATGCAGACTGTAGATCGCATCTCGGTAGCCGGGCGCCCAAATATGGACCAGTGCCTCACCACTGGTTTGCAGGGAGACTGAGTACTGTCCCGCGGAGTTGGCGTTGACCGACGTATGCTCCATAAACACCGTGGCAAACGGCACGGCGCCGCCGGTCGTACTGAAGACCGTCCCATGGACGGTTATGCCGACGCGGGCGGGAGCCGCGTGAGACGGAGCGGCAGCCAGGCCACTCCCCGCAACGATCAAAGCACAGGCGAGGGCGGACGCCCTGCGCACGGCTCGACCTGCCGCGATAGCGGAGAAGTGCAGTGGGGAAGCAAGCGTTCTCATGGTCGTGGCACCTGTTCTATCGGACTAGGCGGGTGGAGGCATCGGTCGAGCTTAATCTATCAATATCATATCAGCGGGCGCTGTCAATCGGAGGGAAAGCGGTAACAACACAGAATGGGTGAGGCAAAGGCGGAGGATGTGCCGCTGTCATAGCCACTATATTGGTGCTGATGGTAGGCCCAGTACAGCAAACGAGGAGGTCGGGCCATGGCTCAACAGGCGATCCAGCCCCGGAGGATACCGGGATGGCTGCATGATGACTGCGAGGAGGATCTGGTGGGCGCCGATTGGCATCAGGATGCGATCCGGGAGCTTTCCACCGGCCTGAAGAACTTCGCGCTGACCTGCCGTCTCCCCTGGCACGTCGGGGATCAGCTCACGCTGGTGGCGACCAGGCCCGACGGGTCCGTTTGGCGGCCCTGCCCCGATGTCATGATTCATCCCAAGGCAGGGCCGGGAAAGCGGGCCGAGCTGGCGGTGAGCGTTGATGGCGTGCCGGCCCTCATCATTGAAGTGGCCAGCCCGTCGACCTGGGAGTACGATGTCGACCTGGTGGGCGGCAAGGCATGGGGATATCTCCAGCTTGGGGTGCCGAACTATCTGGTCTTCGATCCGCGCGGCGATCTCCTGGGCGAGCCGTGTCGCGGCTGGCAGACCGAGGGTGGCATGGTCCGTGCCTGGCGTCCGCACGCAGACGGACGGTACCATCCGACTGGGCTGAGCATTTCTTTCGTGCCCGAGGTTCCCCTCCTGCGAATCGTCGATCGGGAGGGACAGCCCGTCCCATTCACCTTCGAGATGTCGAGACGCATTGCCGAGCTGGAAGCAGAGCTTGCCGCGCTTCGACATCGGAACCGGCGCGCGGAGTAGGGGCGTGGCGGGCTGGGCCAGCATGAATACCCCACAACAGGGTATGATGTGATAGGCCCATTTACATGCATGACCAGGGCGGGTCCGGTCAATCGCCGGACCCGCCCCCTCCCCCATCGCATGACGCGTCAGTTGCCCGTTTTCCGCTGAGAAGTGGGGGGCGGGCCGCCCCCCAGAGAAAAGGAGAACTCTCCTGTACTCTACGCGGGTACTGACCGGAGCGCAATAGCTGGAAGTTGCATTTCAGTTACAGGTTACGAACTGGGGGCGGCTGAGGACGCGGTGACTGCTAGCCGAGGGGTAGTCGAACCGTGAAGGTCGAGCCCTCGCCTTCCCGACTTTCCACACTGATTGTGCCGCCGTGCTGCTCCACGATCTGGCGCACTGCGGCCAGGCCGATACCGCTGCCGGCAATGCGGCCGGCCACGTTACCGCCGCGGTGGAAGCGCTCGAAGATGTGCGGGAGGTCGGCGGCGGGAATCCCCAATCCCTGGTCACTCACCTGCAGAATAGCCCATTCATCTCGCTCGCGGTCGACGGTCACGGTGACGGCGCCGCCCCTTGGGCTGTAGGCCAGCGCATTGCTCAGCAGGTTCCCCAAGACGCGCTCCACCCGGTATAAGTCCCACTGACCGTGGATAGCCGTCTCGCTGCCGGCCAGCACGATCTGGTGGCGTTCGTGGGCGTGCTGCGCGTCGGCCACCATTTGTCTGGCCAGCGCTACCAACTCGACGGGTTTGAGCACCAGGTCCAGTGGCTTACCCATCTGCACCCGATTCACGTCCAGCAATTCGTTGATCAGGGCCGTCATCCTGGTCGCCACCCCGTCGATTCGCTGCAATCCCTGCACCAGTTTTTCCCCCTCCGGCGCCAGCTCCGCGCGTTTCTGCAGTAGTTGTGCATGTCCCTTGATCGTGGTCAGCGGTGTCTTTAGATCGTGCGCCGCGGCAGAGAGAAAATCGTCTTTCTGACGAGCCATCTCATACTCCGCCGTCATATCCCGCACCGTCACCACGGCGCCCAACGAGGCGCCGTCCTCGCCGAGCAGTGGCGCCGCGCTGGTATGGACCACGACTTCGGAGCCGTCCGCACGGCGGACTCGGATGCCCGGCACCAACACCGTCTCGCCGCCCCGCACGGCCCGGGCTAGGGCGGTCTCGTCCGGCGGGAACGGCTGGCCATTGAGCGTAAACAGTTCAAAGTCGTCGGAGTACGCCTCGACCGTCAGGCCCACCATGTTGGTGGTATAGATCCGACAGGCGGCTTCGTTCACGAATACGATGGCGCCGTCGGTGTCGGCGATCACTACTCCGTCCGCGATCTGTCCCAGGATAGCCTCGCGTTCGGCCGCGGCTCGGGCCGACTCCTGATAGAGCTGAGCCAATTCCTCTTCAGCGCGCTTGCGCTCGGTGATATCGCGCCCGATACCCTGGATCCCTATTGGTAGCCCACCACGGTACAGCAACTGGGTACTGATTTCCAGCAGCACCCGTGTGCCGTTGGTCGCGATGATTTCCAGCTCATAGGTGGTGCGCCGTTCGCCTTCCAGCTTCTGGCCAATCATCTGGCGGGCCAGACCCAGATATTCCGGCGCGATAACCTGTGCCATATTGAGCCGGCGGATTTCGTCCCGGGTGTACCCACTCATGCGCTCGGCCGCCCGATTCGCTGAGACGAAGTTGCCCTGTAAATCGAGCGTAAAGACGATGTCGCTGGCGTGCTCGAACAGGTCCCGGTATTGCTGTTCCGCACCCTGACGCTCGGTGATGTCCCGCGCCACAATGGTGAGCGCCTGAACATTCCCCTCGTCGTCCGCAACTACCGAGGAACTGACCTCGGCGGGAAAGGTCGTCCCGTCGCGCCGTACCAGAGTGTATACCGCGTGATGGGCGCTGGGGATCTGGTCCGCGGCTCGCCCTCGCAGAGCCGCGCCGGCTCGAGGGCGATCGCACGTCGCCACCAGATCGAGCACGTTACTGGCCAGAACCTGATCCAGGCAGTCGAATCCGAAGACCTCGACCGTGTGCTGATTCGCCATACAGATGGCTCCCTCCAGCGACGCGACCACGATGCTATCCGGCCAGGTCTGCATCAGGCTGCGAAAGAGATGCTCGCCATTCCAGATAGTGACGGGATGCTCCTTTGTGGTGTGCTCTTGTCTCTGAGGCCGGTCGGGGTGTTCCATCAGTTGGTCCGCGCTCGGTGGCTCAACCGATCGACCAACGCCTCGCTCCCTCTCGTCCATGGCTATGACAGCAGTTGCGGTTCGCGCTGAAGCATATCGGGGGGACCTTCCCATCGTTGCATTCGCTCGCGTTCGGCCGCACCACCGCCCAAGCGGACACCGCGCGACAACTCACCCGGCGAAATGTGCTTCAGTATAGAGACTCGCACAGCGTGGCTCAAATGCCGGTCAGTGTACGACGGCCGCCCCTTGACACTATCTCCCCTCGCGCTAGAGAATGGCGGCATGGTTGCATCGGCGGGAACGGACGCGGGAGGCGGAGTTGCAGCGTGTGACAGAGAAGGATGATCGCGAGGAGACGTCGGGAGCCTTGCTGGCCATCCGCCTGCTGGGCAGCTTCCAGGGTCGGATCGGTTCGCATGACCTCCCTGATAGGGTATGGAGGCTCAGCAAGGCGCGAAGCTTGTTGAAACTGCTGGCCCTGTCGCCCAGTCACCGGCTGCCGCGCGAGCAGGTGGTCGACCTGCTCTGGCCCGACCTCTCACCGGAGGCGGCGGCGAACAATCTGCACCAGACGCTCCACGGCGTGCGGCGCGCCCTGCGAACGCCGGACGGTACCGGTGAGGTGCGGTTGCAGCACGGCTTGCTGTCGCTTCCGCCCGATGGTGGGCTATGGGGTGACGTGGATGCGTTTGAATCGGCGGCCTCCACGGCGCGGCGATCGGACGACCCGGCGCTCCACCACACCGCGCTCGGGCTCTACGCCGGAGATTTGTTACCGGATGACCTCTATGACGATTGGGCCACCTGGCGACGAGAGGGGCTGCACCAGACATACCTGCAGCTGCTTCTAGGGGTGGCGCGGCGGCACGAGGCCCGTGGCGAGCTGAAGCAGGCCATGGAGGCGCTGCAGGGGGCGATTCAGTGCGAGCCAACCCTGGAGGAGTCGCACGTGGCGCTGATGCGCCTCTATGCTGCGGCGGGGCAGCGCCGGCAGGCGCTTCGGCAGTACGCGCTGCTGCGGGAGGTGCTGGCGGTGGAGCTGGATGCCGAGCCGGATGAGAGCAGCCGGCGGATGCACGCAGTGATCCTGGCGAGTGGGAGCGCCGCGGCGGACGCGGCTGTGACCGACGGGGACCGAACTCTCCCAATGCACAACCTGCCGGTTCCGCTTTCCACCTTTGTCGGCCGTGAAGAGGAGGTGGCCGAGTTTGCGGATCTGCTCTCCGACACGCGGCTGTTGACCTTGACGGGCGTGGGCGGCGCCGGCAAGACCCGGCTAGCACCGCGCCTGGGGAGGAACCTGCTGGACTCGTATCCAGATGGCGTGTGGTTGGTGCGCCTCGACTCGCTCGGGGACCCGAACCTGGTCTCCGGAACGGTGGCTGGGGCGCTCCAGGTGGAGGAGCCGTCTGACGGGAGCTGGAATGACGCGCTGATCGAGCACCTGCGAGGTCGACACGCGCTTTTAACCCTGGATAACTGCGAGCATCTTCTCGACGCCTGTTCGCAGCTGACCATAGCGCTGCTCCAGGCGTGCGCCGGGCTGCAAATTCTGGCCACGAGTCGGGCGCGGCTGAGTGTGCCGGGTGAGGTGACGGCGGTTGTGCCGCCGCTCTCTATTCCAGAGACAGATTCTGCATCGGTTGAGGAAATTGCCGGATCCGAGGCGGTCCGGCTCTTTGTCGAGCGTGCGCGGTTTCGCCGGCCGTCCTTTGCGCTGACGGAGCGCACGGGGCAGGCGGTGGCGCGTATCTGCCGGGAGGTCGAGGGTATTCCCCTGGCGATCGAGCTGGCGGCAGGCCGGATCGGCGCACTCTCGGTTGGCCAGATTGCTGATCGCCTGGCGGATGCACCGGGGTTGCTCACCTCCGGTGACGCCGGTGATGCGCGGCATCAGACCCTGCGCGCCGCACTGGACTGGAGCTATGAGCTGCTGGACGAAGAGGAACAGCGGCTGTTTCGGCGCCTCGCCGTATTTGACGGTGGATGGGCACTGGAACGGCTGGAAGCGTTGGGCGACGAGCACGACGGGGTACACGTGCTGGATCTGCTGACGACGCTGGTGGATAAGTCGCTGGTGGTGGTAGAGGGAGCGGCCGATGAGGCGGTTCGGTACCGGCTGCTGGAACCGGTGCGGCAGTACGCCTGCGACCGCTTGATCAGGGCTGGGGAGGCGGAGGATGCGCGTCGGCGTCACATGGAGGTGTATGTGGCATTGGCGGAGATCGCCGTGAACGAGCTGCGCCGGCCGGATGCGCGCCGCTGGCTGCATGAGCTGGAGACAGAGCACGATAACATCCGCGCGGCATTGCGCGGGTCGCTGGAAGAGCGCAGAGTGGAAGCAGGTCTTCGCATCACCGGCTCAATCTGGCGCTTCTGGTTTATGCGCGGGCATCTGAGTGAAGGGCGCTCGGTCCTTGCCCAACTCCTCGGACGAGGCGGCGAGGACCAGGGTGTGCCGGCACAGGTACGCGCCACAGCGTTCAATGCCGCCGGCGCCCTGGCCTTTTATCAGACCGATACCGCCGAGGCCGCCCGAAACTACCAGGCGAGCCTGGCGCTGAAACGTCAGGCGGGCGACGAGGCGGGTATCGCACGTGTGCTCTCCAACCTGGCGCTGGTGCTCAAGGATCAGGGCGAGTATGGGAGGGCAGCGGAACTACTGGAGGAGTCGCGCGCGCTCTGTGTCAAGCACGGAAACAAAGAAGGACTGGCCGACGCGCTCGGGAACCTGGGAATCCTGTCACAGGAGTGTGGTGAGTACCAACGAGCGCGTCGGTTTCACGAGGACGCTCTGGCGCTGGACCGAGAGATTGGCGCACCTGTGGCCACTCTCCAGGAGTTAAACAACCTGGGGCCCTCGAGCTGGAGCTGGGTGAGTACCAGCGGGCCCGGGCCTTGCTGGAAGAAAGCTTGTCACTGGCCAGGGAGCTGGGTGTCAAGCGCAGCTGGTTTGTCGCCGCGGTAAACCTGGGGCACGTGGCCCGCCGGCAAGGGCGTTTCAGCGACGCATTCGGACGGTACCGGGAGGCCCTGCTGCTAGCGCAAGAGCAGGGAGAGAAGGGGGCGATCGTCGTGAGCCTGGAGGGTATCGCTGCTGCTCTGCTCGCCACCGAACAGACGCTCACCGGCGTCACGCTGTTCAGCGGCGCCGCCACGCTGCGAACCCAGACCAACACACCGCTCAACCCGGTTGATCGCTCCCAGTACGATGCCATACTCTCCGGTGCGCGGGAGCTCTTGGGCGAGGAGTACTCACGGGCCTGGACGAGCGGGCACGAGTTGGTGCTGGATGAGCTGGTTGCGCTGGCGCACGAGAGGGCTGAGACAGGTCTGATCGACTGAAGTCCAAGACTGGTGACTGAAGCGAATCGCAGGCCGAGGTATGCCACGGTGCCCGTAGCCCGCCCGCCTGCCGTGTGCCCCCTTCCGCGGGGTATGCCCCCATGGCGGGGTGTCCTGGCCGGATGGAACCGTGGTGTCGGCCTGCGGGCCGATCCCGTCCACAAGGGAGCGGGCTACCTGCCGCTCTCGACCGGTTACGACCTACTGGTCGCCCAACTCTCGTGCCGTCTACGGCTGGTAGCCCGGCCTGCCTGTGCCCCCTATGGGGGGTATCCTGGCCGGGACTGGCCCGCAGGCCAGCACTGCCTGTGCCCCCTTCATGCGGGGTATCGGCGCAGCGAGTGAGGGTTCACCACCCACGGTAATACCGCTGCATGACGGACATCCACGCGTGCCCTCCCCTGGGCGGGGTACGTGTGCCACCCTTGGCGGAGTAACCGCGATGCTCGTCAGTCAACCGTCTTGCGCTGAAGCCGGTCCTCTCCCGCTACCGTTGCAGTAGCAACCAAATCTCAGGTTTCCGGCTTAACCAGCGCTCGAATCTTTATTCCTGATCTGTATTAAGGATTTGCTAAGAGCGCCCTCGTACGCTGCTGGTGTCGATACGGCAGTTTCCGGCCGGACAGCTGATCCCGACCGGAGTAATAGAGGAAGAGTTCATGCTCATGGCCTATGGCGCATACCTGATCCGTTGCTGGTGGAACGGCGAGGCGGTATGCCGGGTCGAGATACGCCACATCCAGACCGGGGAGCGCGTAGTGGTACGGTCCACTGCCGCTGCTCTGGAAGTGATCGACGGCGACTGGCCCGAAGGGCATGGGAGCGTGGAGGAAGGCCCGGGCGGGCAAGGAGGTGCTGAAGCGGAAGACGAAGACTGAACGGGGCGCGCGAGCCCCGACGATTGCTGAGAGTAACGACTACACACATCGTTCAAATGAAAGGGACATCATGCACCGCATTCTGAATCGCACCCTGGCCACGGCGGCGCTGGCCGGCGCCTTCCTGGCCCCGTCACTCGGCCACGCAGCGGCCACGCACAGTGACTCCACGATCAACGTGACGCCCAACAACATCATGCGCGCCTTTCCCTCGCACCTGCCGGCGGGAACGCTGACGCTGCGCCTCACCACGCCCGGTAAGCAAGACCTGACGTCGGTGAGCCTGGCACAGCTTCACCCGGGCGTGTCGACGGCCGCCGTGGCTCGATTGATGCACACCGGTCAGTTGAACAAGCTGGCCTCCATGGTTCAGTTCATCGGCGGTGTGGGGAGTTACCATGGCACCACGCAGGTGGGCCTCTTCAACCTTTCGGCAGGCGCCTACGCGGTGTTCTCACTGGATAAGCTGACGCAGCAGAAGAACCCTAGCTCCCCCGTCACCTTTGTGACCGTCACCGGCGCCGGCGGCCCGCCGCCGGCCTCGGTGGGCTTCGTGAAAGCGGTTGACTTCCACTTCCGTGGCCCCGCAACGCTTCCCGCCGGCTTTGATACCATACGCTTCACGAACAGCGGGCACGAGCCACACGAGCTGGACATAGCTGGTATTGCCCCCGGCAAGACGATGGCGGACGTGAAGATGGCGCTGATGCAGAACAGTTCAGGGCCGCCCCCGTCCTGGGTGCGCAACGTCGGTGACTGGTCCGTTCTCTCCCCCGGAAGCACCATGTGGCCGCGAACGTATCTACGGCCGGGCAACTACGTCCTCCTGTGCTTTGTGCCAGATTCGTTCTCGTATCCGGGCCACAAGGCCACCAATAAGCCGCACTTCATGCTCGGCATGGTCCGCATTATTCACGTGCGCTAACACGACGGCACGCGTTCGGGAGGCGGGCAGGAAGACTCGCCCGCCTTCCGCGCCATCCGTACTGCCATCACAGATATCGACGCATACGCCAACACGACAGGAGAGCAGCAATGCAACGAAACTGGTATTCATGGATGGTCCGGGTCCTCGCCCCGGCCGTACTGCTAGGAGGGATCCCACTGGCGCTGGGAGGACCGGCTCCGCTTCAGGCCAGTGGGACACATGGCCCCGCCTATGCCTGGGGGACAAACACCCTGGGACAGTTGGGCAATGGCGCCACCACCGACAGCACTTCCCCGGTTGCCGTGAATCTGCCAGCCGGCGTGACGGCAACCGCCCTGGCGGCGGGAGCGTCGCACAGCCTGGCCGTCGGCTCGGACGGGAAGGCATATGCCTGGGGCAGTAACTTCAACGGTCAGCTGGGCGACGGGACCGGAAACAACAGCTCCACCCCGGTGGTGGTGCAACTGCCGAGCGGGGTGACCGCGACGGCGGTTGCCGCCGGCTGCTGTCACAACCTGGCGCTTGGTTCGGATGGAAACGTCTACGCCTCCGGCTCGAACAGCAACGGTCAGCTGGGCGATGGGACCACCAACGGGAGCAATTCCCCGGTGGCGGTGCACCTGCCGAGTGGCGTGCGGGCAACAGCCATCGCGGCGGGAGACGACCACAGTCTAGCGATCGGCTCGGATGGGCACGTCTATGCCTGGGGCTATAACAGCAACGGTCAACTGGGCAACAGGACTACCACCGATAGCGACCTTCCGGTGCAGGTGAGTCTGCCAGCCGGAGTGACACCAATCGCCATCGCGGCGGGAGACGGTCACAGTCTGGCAATCGGCTCAAATGGAAAACTCTACGCCTGGGGCTGGAATGGAAGCGGTCAACTGGGCAACGGCTCCATCATTAATAATAGCGACCTTCCGGTGCAGGTGAGTCTGCCAGCCGCGGTGACGCCAACGGCTGTCGCCGGGGAGGTGGGCTCGTCTCTGGCGCTGGGTTCCAATGGAAAGGTGTACTCGTGGGGCGCAAATGACCACGGTCAGCTCGGTAACTCCAACCCTGCGGACAGCAATGTCCCCGTGCTGGTGGATCTACCGGTCGGGGCCACGGCTATCGGGGCGGGTCAGGCGCACGGTCTAGCCATTGGCTCGAATGGCAAGCTCTACGCCTGGGCCTGAACGACAACGGCCAACTCGGTGTCTACACCGGGAACAACGACAACCCCACCCCGGTGGTGGCAGGCATACCGAGCGGGACCACGCCACTGGCCCTGGGCACCGGTCCGATCGCCTACCACAGCCTGGCGATTCTCAGCGGCTCGGGCCCCACTGCCGCACTCGTGTCACGCTTCCGTGTTGCACATACCGGCCATGGCGTTGCCTTCCACTGGCAGGTCGCCTCGAACAGCGGTATCCTGGGCTTCTCGCTCACTGCCGGAACACGGAATCTGAACCGCACACTGATCCCGGTTCATGCCGGGAGCCAGATCTACCACTACGCAAGTCGGGTGCGTGTCTCCGGTTCTTATACGCTCCATGTTGTCCTGCGCGATGGTGGAAGCATCGCCATCGCCGGATGGTAGAAGGGTCTGTCTCCACTCGTTTGTGACCTGGCCGTGCGGCTCGACTCTGTGTCGAGCGGCACGGCTACCGCATGGGACGACCACGAGACAGGCGCACCTTCGCGGTGAGCACAGTCGATCGGCACTGAGCATCCCGCTCCCCGTTACTTTTCCAGCGAAGCTCCGTACTAATAGGTACGAGGCGATGGAAGGTAGGTCTTACGATGCTGTCGATGACGGTCAGTGCGTCGTTCTCGTCGGAGACGACGACTGATGACGCGCTGGCGGCCGCGGCGCGGACTGATCGTGAAGCTTTTCTGGTTCTGTACGACCGCTACGTTGCTCGCATCGAGCGATATGTGGCCGCCCGCACCGGCTCGGCGGAGGTGGAGGATACGGTCAGCGCCATCTTTCTCAAGGCCCTGGCGCGAATTCGTACCTTTCACCCGGCACGCGGCGCCTTTGGTCCCTGGCTGTTCGCCATCGCTCGCACCACCGTGGTGGACGGCTACCGCACACGCCGTGGGGCCAGCCAGGAGGCAGACTTCTCCTGGCTGGTCGATCCCTCACCCGGGCCGGAGGCGGTGGTACTCAGCGCCGAAACACGCGCGGCGATCCACATCGCACTGGCGACACTGACCCGGGAGCAGCGCGACGCGCTTGCGCTGCGCTATGCCGCCGATCTTCCCTTCGCGGAGGTCGCTCGCACCCTGCGCCGGAGCGAGCCTGCTGCAAAGATGCTGGTGCAGCGCAGACTGCACGCCCTCCGCCGCTACCTTGAGGAGAACCCGATATGACAGAGCACTACAGCGACACCGACGGCGTTATCACTCAGTATCGCGCCGCCATCCCGCTACCCAGCCCGGCGTATCGCGACCGGGTGCGGCACACCCTCGCCGCGGCACGCCCCTCCCCCCTCCCCCCTCGCCCGGTTCGGCTGGCGCGCTCCCGCTGTGGGCGCGATCTCGCTGGCCGCCGTCTTCGCCCTGGTCCTCGCCCTGCTTCCGCTCCACGCGCCTAGCAGCGGGTCGGCCAGTGCGGCCGCGCTGCTGATTCGCGCGGCACAGAGTGTGGCGCCACCGGTTGCCTCCTCGGGCACGGCGGAGTTGACAAACAATGCTCCTCCGGACGAACTGGTACTGTCCAGAGCGGCCGCCGATCTGGACGCGACGCACATCACCACCACTTGGGCCATCGCCGACAACACGCATTTCCGCACCGATACACGGACCTCAAGTCCGCCGCTGGAAACGCAGACCTCAGTCTACGCGGCAAATGGCGGCAGCTACGCGGTATGGTATCGCGACATCGCCGACGTGGCCATTCGCATGCCGCTGCCCAAGAACAGTAGCCCCGGGACTGCCGGCTTTCTCAGTACCGGGGGAGTGCTCCCCCCAATTGCGCAGACCATCGGTGGCTATGTCGATCAGTATAGCCACCTCCGGGGCGGCGTACATGCCCGCCTGCTTGGCCAGCAGCAGTACCTCGGCCGCACCGCCGATGTGGTCGAGGTGCACCCCGCCGCCGCCTCCTCCACCAGTGCTGCGTGCACCATCGACGCGCACGGCAAGCAGCGGTGCAAACCGGTGACACGGGGATACGGCAAGGTGAGGATCTGGGTGGACAATCAGCATCTGCTGATCCTTAAGGTGCAGGTACGGGGATTGCCCGCTCGGTACGGCGGCAATTACACCTACCGGGTCACCTCCATCACCTTTGACCAGCAGCCCTCGCCGGCCCAGCTGGCCTTCACCTCGCCGGTGCCGGTGACCAACCCATCCAACGGTTCGAACGGCAGTGGAGGATGCTCGGGCGGTTCCATTGGCGGCGATTCCGGGTGGCAGGCCCCAAGTGGCTTCATCAGTGCCGGTCTGCCGATCGGTCCGCACGGCGCCCGCTACCGTTCCAGCGGATCGGGCGAGGCCGGCTCACCCGAAGGTGGCGGCACCGCGTCGGCCTCGGTGACCTTTTCGCGAACCCACCGCTCCGCGGCCAACTTCGTATTGGTGCAGGAACAGCAGCGCAAGAATGGCGCTCCTCCGCTCTTCGCCACCGGAGTCCCGGCGACCGCGGGCACGTGCAGCGCCATCACGGGCAGCTTCCCGGACGGCATCCACTGGCTCGGCTTCTCGCGTAACGCCATCTACGTGCTGGTCTCCAGCGACAGCTTCTCCGAGAGCAATCTGGTGCACTACGTGGCGACCAAGATGTGCGGCTGAGGACGCCCCCCTCCCTCTCGCAGGGTTCATGAATGGACAGTTTCACACTGCACAGGCCCCGCCAGGATGCGTAGCATCGATCTTCAGATCGTCCGGTGGAGGCGCCGCGCGTCAGCGCCGGCGCCGGCCCGTCCCACGGCAGCACCATACCGCCGCATCTCGCCGGAATACGATCAGCGGCCCC
>JAABUJ010004796.1_pt1 | contig 13969 bp, 14 predicted proteins | sample 5559131 | NCBI WGS metagenome assembly JAABUJ01 (sample SAMN10711875, study PRJNA513366) | rock metagenome | isolation source: Antarctica rocks | place: Antarctica: Victoria Land, Mt New Zealand nord | collected 2016-01-07
CATGGTGGACGTGGCAGCCTGTGAAGCGGGCGAGTTTCGGTCTCAGCAACCAAACACTACACGACTTCAATGGCTTAAACTACGTCCGCCACCCCTCCCACGCACTCCGGTGAATAAGACGGGCTAGCTGGCTGAAGGTCCGCTCGGCGAATTCCTGAGCATAGCCGCGCTCGACCATGCCGCCGACCAGCTTGTCCTTGAAGTGGCTGACGCCGCCCGTGAACTTGAACGTCGCTATGGCGCGACGGAGCTGGTCAGCCTCCCCGGCGGTGAACCCGGCGCACTCGATCGCCACCCGCATCGCTTGTTCTTGAAAGAGCGGCACGCCGAGGGTCTTTCCGAGCACCTTTTCCAGTTCTGGCTTGGGATAGTCGACCGGCTCCTTCCCCTCCCGGCGGCGAAGATACGGGTGGACCATGTCGCCCTGGATCGGACATGGCCGGACAATCGCCACCTCGATGACCAGATCATAGAAGGTCCGCGGCTTGATCCGCGGCAGCATGGCCATCTGCGCCCGGCTCTCGATCTGGAACGTGCCGAGCGTGTCCGCCTTGCGGATCATCGCGTAGGTGCGCGGATCCTCGGCCGGGATCGTGGCGAGGTCGAGCTCGATCCCTTTGTGCTCGACGAGGAGGTCGAACCCGCGCTTCATGCAGGTGAGCATCCCGAGTGCCAGGACATCGACCTTCATGAACTTGAGCGCGTCGATATCGTCCTTGTCCCACTCGATTACCTGCCGGTCCTTCATGGCCGCGGGCTCGATCGGCACCAAATCGTCAAGGCGATCATTCGTGAGCACAAACCCGCCGGGGTGCTGCGACAGGTGGCGCGGCGCGCCGATCAGCTCGCGAGCGAGATCCAACGCCAGGCGGAGCCGGCGGTCGCCGAGGTTGAGGTTGAGCTCTTCGGCGTGCTTGGGCTCGACGCCCTCGACGCTCCAGCTCCACACCTGCGCGGAGAGCGCCTTGATCAGATCCTGCGGCAGACCGAGCGCTTTGCCGACGTCGCGCAGCGCGCCCTTGGCGCGGTAGCGGATGACGGTAGAGCAAAGCGCCGCATGGTCGCGGCCATAGGTCTCGAACACCCACTGCATAACAATCTCGCGCCGCTCGTGCTCGAAATCCACGTCGATGTCGGGCGGCTCCTTGCGCTCCTGGCTGACGAAGCGCTCGAACAGGAGGTCGTTGCGCCCGGGATCGATCGAGGTGATCCCGAGGACATAGCAGACGGCCGAGTTGGCGGCTGAGCCGCGGCCCTGGCAGAGAATATCGCGGCTGCGCGCGAACGCGACGATGCTGTTCACCGTTAGGAAGTACGGCGCATAGCCGAGCTGCTCGATCAGCGTCAGCTCATGCTTGAGCGAGCGCATCACCTTGTCGGGCACGCCTTCCGGGTAGCGCTGCTCGGCGCCCGCCCAGGTCAGCCGCGCCAGCGCCTGCTGCGGCGACAAGCCCGGGACGGTAGTCTCACTGGGGTAGGAGTATTGAAGCTCGTCCAGGCTGAACCGGCAACGGTCGGCGATCTCCAACGTCCGCGCGAGCGCCTCGGGATAGCGGGCGAATAGCCGGTGCATCTCCGCCGCAGGCTTGAGGTGGCGATCGCCGTGCCGCTCGCGCTTGAACCCGACATCATCGATCGTGCAGCCCTCGCGAATGCAGGTCACCACGTCCTGCAGCACGCGCCTGGAGGGGTGGTGGAAGAGGACGTCGCCGGTCGCCACGGTCTTCACGCCGGCATGCGCCGCGAGGTTGGACAGGCGGTGAAGCCGGAGCTGGTCGCGCGGTCGCCGGCGCAGCGACAGGGCCAGGTAGGCGCTCGCCCCAAAGATCTCGGCGACGCGCCGGAGCTGGGCGACGCAGCGCGCATCGGCCCGGTCGGGGACCAGCACCGCAACCAGGCCCTCGGCGTAGAGCGCAACATCCTCCCACCCGAGCACGCACTTGGCCTTGCCGCCCCGACGCTTACCGAGCGACAGCAGGCGGCAGAGCCGGGCATAGGCGGCGCGGTCGGTCGGGTAGACCAGGACGGAGGCGGCGTCGGACAGGTCGAGCCGACAACCGACGATCAGCCGAACGCCGGTGACCTTCGCCGCCTCATGAGCACGCACGATACCGGCCAGACTGTTGAGGTCGGTGACCGCCAGCGCCTCGATGCCGCTGACCCCGGCCTGGCTGAACAGCTCCTCGCACGAGCTCGCCCCGCGCAGGAACGAGAAGTGCGACGCGCACTGAAGCTCGGCATACCTCACCCGAACTGGTCGTGGAGGAACCAGCGGTGCGAGCCGGTGTCGGGATCCTCCCCGTCGCCGGCCCGGAACACCCAGAAGCGCTCGCCCGCCTCATCTTCGACCAGGAAATAATCGCGGACGGCCGCCACCTCGGCATCGCGTCGGCTCCATTCGCCATAGACGCGCTCGGGTCCATCGGCGCGCGTTACCCGGCGCCGCACCCCGCGCCAGGTGAAATGCACCGGCGGATGGTCGGGCAGCAGCGCCATCATGTCGATCGGCTCGGGCCGGGCGAGCAGGCGCGAGGGCCGCGGCCAGTCGGCCGGTCAGCGCACCGTGGTCGCGGCCGCGAGCGGCGCGATGCGCTTGATCGAGCGCTCGGGTACATCGCTCTCGACCGCCGCGAGCCGGTAAAGGCGATCCGACCCGACCCGGTTGGCGAGGGTGTCGATCAGCCCTGAGACATCGGGCTCGGGGATCTCGCTCAGGCTGGTCGCTGCCGTCCTATACGCAAGCGGCTCGGCGATGGGCGCGGCCAGCGTGATCACTTCGACGCCGAACCCGGGATCGACCGTCTCCAGGCGGTCGCAGAAGAGCTTGGTCAGCCGCTTAACGTCGCGCACCGGCTTGGACGTGCCGGCCCGGATCGCCTCGATCCGGTTGTCGACGCGGTGGAACAGGAGGTCGAGCCGGCGCACGTCGAGGCCTTGGGCCGCGAGCGCGGCGCAGAGCGCCTCCACCAGCCTGCCCGTGTAGCGGGCGAGCGTCTCGGGCGCGGCGATCGGCTCGGCAAAGTTACGTCGGACCTGGATCAGCTCGGAAGCCGTCGTCGGCGTCACCGGCTCGCTCACCCGCCCGAACGCCTGGTCGAGACGGCGGCCGAGTTCGGGACCAAAACGCAGCATGAGCGGCGCGCGGGGCTGCGCCTCCACCTCGCCGATGCGATCGAACCCCATCCGCTTCAGGCCGCCGATAAGGTCCGACGGCAGTCGAAGCGCCGCGATCGGCAAGTCGGCGATAGCGTGGCTGCTCGCCTCGTTGTCCACGACGAGCGTCGGTCGCGCACGGTGGCGAGCCAGCGCGTGCGGCGCCCCGTAGGTCGCCGCCATCGCCGCGCGAGCGCGGACGCCGACCGCGGCGAGCCGCTCGACGACGTCGTCCAGCATCGCCGCCTCGCCACCCTTCAGGTGGCTTGCCCCACTCGCGTCGATCAGCAACCCGTCCGGCGGGTCGGCCGCGACAACCGGCGCGTAGAGCCGCAACGCCCAGAGCGCGAGCCGCTCCAGCCCCTCGGCGTCCCGGTCGGGCATAGCATCGTGCGTGTGGAGGCCGGGAACGAGGGCGTGGGCCTGCGTGGCCGCCACGCCGGGATGAAGTCCAAGTCGCTGGGCGGCGGCGTCCGCCGCCCAGACGATGCGACGGCGACCGTCGCGGCCGATCAGGACGAGCGGCGCCTCAGGCGGAGGCGCGGCGTCGCCCAGCCGGCGCCGTAGCCGATCGGTCGGCCAGGTCGGCAGGTATAGCGAGACGACCCTCTTCATCACAAGCTTCCAATACGAACTCCGCACGTTCCCCGGCCCGCGACCGGATCAGCTCCACGAACCATCGCGCGCGGCCAACGCCCGGCGCCGGCAGCGGCGAGGACGGCATGGCCGTCACCCGCCAGCGCGTCGTGGCGGCGGTCGGCTGGCCGAAATCGGTCGCCTCGGTCGCACGTCGCCATCGGCGTACGGCGATCCCGGTCGTGCCGGATGTCTCGGCCGCAAGCTGGAGGCGGCGCGAGGATGTCATCGAGAGGCGGGCGACCTCGGCGATGACAGCGGCCAACCCGCCATGGCGCAGGCCCTCCTCGAAGCAGGCGAGGACGGTCGGCTCGTCTCCAGCCTCGACGTAGATCACCCGGTCAGGATCGAGCCCGGCGTGCTGGATCGCGGGCGCAAAGAGGTCCGGCCGCGTGACGCACCACAGCACCAGCCCGGGGGCGCGGGCGACGATTCCTGCTGCAAACAGCGCGGCGGCTGCGCCGTCCACCGCGCCCGAGCCGCCGCCGGCGATCTCATGCAAAGCCCCGAGCGCGAGTCCGCCGCCCGGAAGCCGCGTGTCGACCGCGTCCACACCGAAAGGCAGAACGGCGTGTCTGATCCGTCCGCTGGACTCGATTCGCGCAATCCGCGCTCGTAGGGTGTCGAGAGCCGGACGAGGCCGAGCCTCCGTCATGAGGCCTCCTCCTCGTCGTTGACCGTTCGCTCTTTGTTCTTCAGAACGGTTGCCCGAGTCAATGCCGTTTGCGTATGAAAACGAACCGCCTCGGCGGATCAGTCCAGGTGCGTGGGACACGAATGGGCGAACGCGACGTTCAGGAAGGGCTGCCCCCTAACGAGACGACCAGAGTGGCCCTACTGCGGGGACCATGAGTGAGCCCCGGACTATGCCGACAATGACCCGATGAAGATCGCCACCTACAACGTCAACGGCATCAACGGTCGCCTTCCAGTACTTCTGCAGTGGTTGGCTGAAGCCGAGCCGGACGTTGTTTGCCTTCAGGAACTGAAGGCCCCGCAGGAGAGATTTCCCGAGGCGGCCATCAACGAGGCCGGTTATGGCGCCATCTGGTTGGGGCAAAAGAGCTGGAATGGCGTCGCCATCCTGGCCCGAGGAAATCCACCCGTTGAGACCCGCCGCGGCTTGCCGGGCGAGCCGGACAGCACCCAAAGCCGATACATCGAAGCCGCCGTCAACGGGGTGCTCATCGGGTGCCTGTACCTTCCAAACGGGAATCCGGCGCCCGGTCCCAAGTTCGCTTACAAGCTCGCCTGGTTCGAGGCGCTGACCACCCACGCGGCCAGCCTGCTCGCCACCGGCGCGCCCGTTGTGCTCGCGGGCGACTACAACGTCATGCCGACCGACCTCGACGTCTATAAGCCTGAGCGCTGGGTCGACGACGCCCTGTTCCGGCCCGAGGTCCGAGAGGCCTTTCGCCTCCTCGTGGCGCAGGGCTGGACCGAAGCGCTGCGAACGCTTCACCCGGACGAGCGCATCTATACCTTCTGGGACTATTTCCGGAACGCCTTCGCTCGCGACGCTGGCCTCCGCCTCGATCACCTGCTGCTCAGTCCCGCTATAGCGGAGCGCCTTGCAGAAGCCGGCGTAGACCGAGAGGTGCGCGCGCGAGAAAAGACCAGCGATCACGCCCCGACATGGATCCGATTGACGGACGAACCCTCCAAGCGTAAGCCGACGCGCAGCCGAGCCGCCCCTAGTCGCTAGCAGCGCGAACCGTGTCGACCTGGAGTGAACCAACCGCAAGCGGGCGCAGTAATTCAGCCTCCGGCTTGGTGAGATATATCCACGACGCCCATTCCTCCGGGGGCAACACGACGATTTGGCGAGAGTGATAGGGCGCCACGTCCACACCCGGCTCCGTAGTCAGCATCGTGAACGCCGGCGGATCGCCGGGCTTTCCCTCTCGCCACAATCCGGCGATCGCCATAAAGGGCGCGTCATTCAGGGTGAACCGATGCTTCGCTTTCGGATACTTCTTGCCCGTGAACTCGAAGAAGGCCGACGCGGGGATCAGGCAGCGGTTACTCTTGTCGAAGCGGCGCCCCTCTGATCGGAAGTTGAATACTGGTCCGCCGCGAGGGCTTGAGGGGGGAAAACCGAAGGTCATGGCGGCCAACTCGATCCCGTTACCGGCCGCGCGCATCACCGGCCCACTGTCGCCGATCCGGACATCATCGACCTGCAGGAGGTCCAGCTCGCCCTGCCGAGTTGGGACACCAAGTTCCAGCGCCTGCATCTCCTTGCAGTAAGCCTCCCAAGCCACATGCTGTTCGTAGTCGTTACACATCCTGCAAGCCGCCTTTCCGCGAAACCGACAATACGGATTTCCGCCGATCCTGAAAGCGGCCCTGGTGGGGAAGGCCTTCCCCTGCGTCGGAGCCGCAAGGTCTCCGACGACCCCTTAGAGCGGGGCCGCGCCCCGCAACGCCCGGCAGATGGTTGGGGACCTGGAAGCGTTCGGTGGGTCTGATGCCTGAAGGTTTTCGGCGTCGAGAGGAAGAGTGCCGCGGCTGTCGCCGTGACGGGTTTGAGGTTGAGAGGAAGGCTTTCAGCCAGCCCGTCGCGGAGACCCGAGATGCCTCGTTCCTCATCCCGGCCGGCGTCGGACGCCGAGCGCGCCAACCTCTACGACGAGATCACCACCCGCATCATCGCCGAGCTCGAATCCGGGCGGCTGCCGTGGGTTCAGCCCTGGGGCACGGCCGGCGTGTCGGCCCCGCTCGCCATGCCGAAGAACGCCTCGACCGGCCGCACCTATTCGGGCGTCAACGTCCTGATCCTCTGGGGCGCGGTCGTTGCGCGCGGCTTCTCCTGCCAGAGCTGGCTCACCTTCCGCCAAGCGCTCTCGCTGGGCGGCAACGTCCGCAAGGGCGAGCGCGGCACCACCGTCGTCTACGCCGACAGGTTCATCCCCGACGACGAGAAGCGCCGCGCCCGCGAGACCGGCGACGACGCCCAGGCGATCCCGTTCCTGAAGCGCTTCACCGTCTTCTCGACCGACCAGTGCGAGGGCTTGCCCGAGGACCTCGCGACCGCGCCGCCGCCCGTCCCCGAGGGCCTGATCCTGCCGGAGGTGGAGGCGATGATCCGCGCCAGCGGCGCCGACGTGCGGCTCGGCGGCGACAAGGCATTTTACGCACCGGGTCCGGACTACATCCAGGTCCCCCGACCCGAGGCCTATTTCGAGCCGATCAACTGGCACCGCACCGCACTCCATGAGCTCTCGCACTGGTCGGGCGCGCCACACCGGCTCGGCCGCGACCTGTCGGGTGGCTTCGGCTCGAAGCTCTACGCCAAGGAGGAGCTGGTCGCGGAGATCTCGGCGGCGTTCCTCTGCGCTACGCTCGGGATCACGCCGACGGTCCGTCACAGCGACTACATCGCGTCGTGGCTGGAGGTGCTGCGCGAGGACAACCGCGCCATCGTGCGCGCCGCCTCGGCCGCGTCGAAGGTGGCCGACTACCTGCTCGCCTTTCGGCCCGGGGCTGATGCGCCAGCCGAAGCGTCGGCGGACGGCGAGCGGGAGGCGGCGTGATGAACGCGCTCACCCCCATCACCCGCTTCGAGGCGCCCGACCAGGATGCGATCCGGCTTCGATTACTCAGCCTTGTCGCCGGCGTGCAGTGAACGATCTTTGCCCAACAGTCCACGCATGGGAGATCGGCTGAAGGTGCCCTCGATGTCCGAGGTAATTTCCCGCAAGTGTCGATTCCTGTCAGGCTCGCGCGTCTGAGGGTCGGAGAGATGCGATTGACACATCCTCACAATTCGAAGGAGGGCCGCACACATGCAATACGCACTGCTGATATACGAGGACGAACAGGCAATGGGGAAGAACGAGGGCGGCCCCGCGTTCATGGAGCTGGTTAAGCAGCATATGGCCTTCTCGCCCGAGCTTCGCGCCAAAGGCATCCAAATCGGAGGAGCGGGGCTCAAGGGGACGAATTCGGCCACCACGGTGCGAGACCGGAATGGGACGCGGACGATCCACGACGGACCCTTCAGCGAAACCAAAGAACAGCTGGGAGGTATTTACCTGATCGAAGTGCCCGACTTGGATGCGGCCATCGACATCGCGCGAAATCTGCCGCTGGCCGAGGGTGGTACGGTCGAAATTCGGCCTCTACTTGGGCCAGGATGAGCGTCGCCGCGCTCGATATCAGCGTTCGGAAAGAGGGCGGGCGCCTCGTCGCTGCGCTCGCTGCCCGATATCGCGACTTGGACGTCGCCGAAGAGGCGTTCGCCGAGGCTTGCGCGCGGGCGGCCGCAGCCTGGGCGAGGCAAGGCGCTCCACGCGACCCGTCCGCGTGGCTTTATCGCACGGCAGAGCGCGCCGCCCTCGACTCATTCCGGCGACAGCGCACGCGCGAGCGGCTGGCGCCCGACCCTCCGTCCCCGGAACCGACCGTGGAGGACGCCCTTGTGGACGACGCCAACCTGATCCCGGACGAGCGGCTGAGGCTGATCTTCGTCTGCTGTCACCCGGCCGTGGCCCAGGAGGCCCGGGCGGCTCTGACGCTTCGATTGGTGTGCGGCCTCTCCGCGCGAGAAATCGCCCGCGCCTTCCTGATTTCCGAGCCGACTCTTCTTCAGCGGCTAGTGCGCGCCAAGCGCAAGATCGCCGATGCCGGAGTATCGTTCGAGATCCCTGGCCCGGAAGCATGGCCCGAGCGGCTTGACGCCGTTCTGTCCACTTTGGAGGTGGCCTACGCTAAGGCGCACGAGGACGCGGCCGGCGCCGGGCCGCACGCGAGCTACGCCGCGGAAATCCTCGAGCTGACGCGCGTGCTGACAGAGCTCCTGCCCAGTGAGCCCGAGGCGCTCGCGCTGGCCGCCCTGGTCCGCTACGCCGAGGCCCGCCGTCCGGCTAGGCTCGACGAACACGGCGCGATGGTGCCGCTCTCCGAACAGGAGCCGGAACTATGGCGGCGGCCGTTAATCCACGCGGCTGAAGCCTATCTGAAACGGGCCGCTGCGCTGGGCGGTCTGGGCCCACGCGCCTTTCAAGCAGCAATCCAGAGCGCCTGGTGCGCGCGCAAGAGCTTGGTGGAACCTCCGCCCTGGCGCACGGTCCTTGGCCTCTACGACGCCCTGCTCGCATATCGAGACGATCCCGTAGTCCGCCTGAATCGTGCCGTGGCCGTGGCCGAGATCGTGGACGCGCCGACGGCGCTGCGCGATGTTGAGGCGCTGGATCGCGGAGCGCTGGCGAGCTTCCTTCCGTATCACGCGGTCAGGGCCGATCTACTCCGCCGGGCGGGCCGGGTGGAGGAAGCTCGCGTTGCCTATGACGCGGTTCTGGCCCTTGATCCGCCACCTGCGGAGCGGCTCTGGCTGGAGCGGCGAAGAAACGGCTTGGGACCAAGCGGCTGATCCCCGCCCGTCCGGCCTTCCTGACCAAGCGAAGTTCCTCCGATTGACGCAAGGCTCAGCGGTCTCGCGATGGCGCGACAGCTTGGCCTCGCCTCGCCCGCGCCCCCGATCTACCAAAGAATCTCTTGAGCCGTGTCGAATCCGCTCACCGTCAGCCGTCTCTCGGTTGGGTGCTGGAGCAGCGACCCGGGCCAACAACGGAGGATTTCCCAGATGCTGAGTGCAAACGTAGAGCGCAACAAGCAAACAGTTCGCAAGCTCTTCGATGAGGTCATCAACACTGGGCGGCTTGACCTGAGTGATCGCTACCTCGCCCCCGACAGGGTGGACCATCAGGACTACGGAATGCCGCCGGGCTCTTCCAACGGGCATGATGGATTTCAGCGAACACTCGGCGTTTTCTTGGGAGGTTTCCCGGACCTGCATCTGACGATTGACTTCATCATCGCCGACGAGGACCGCGTGGCGGCTTACGTCACCACGGAAGGCACCCACACTGGTTCGTTCATGGGCCTACCGGCGACGGGCAAACGCTTCAGCGTCAAGGGGACCGACATCTTCGCTTTCAATGAAGCGGGGTTGGTCTCGAACCATTGGGGCGCCTTCGATGCTTTAGGCATGATGAGGCAGCTTGGCTTCATGTCGGCAGCGCCGCCTCCTCGCGTGGCGGAAGGCGTGTAGCCGGACGGGCAAGCCCCGAAGGGATTGTGTGGATGGCTCCCGCGTCAAGGCCCGAGTGAGGGTTGGGCTAGTCGGTCAGGTGCAGCCTTGCGTGCGAAGCGCCTCTCTCTCTCGGCAGCGCCATTCTAAGGTTCAGGTATGTCGATGACCGAAGCGGGTTTACGGCTCTCCGGCCTCCCGGGACAGGCGGAATGAGAGGGAGAGGGGGGAGCGGATCGGGTGACGGGTTGGAGGTCGAGAGAGGGTCTCCCGGCCGCCCGTCGTGGAGTCCCCCGACATGGCCACCGCCGTTCAGAAGATCGCGTCGCTCAGCAACATACGCGATATCGCCTTCAACAAGCTCGTCCTTTCACAGGCCAACGTCCGGCGCGTGAAGGGCGCCGTTTCGATCGAGGACCTGGCCGAATCCATCGCCCATCGCGGCCTGCTCCAGAACCTGAACGTCCGCCCCGTGGTGGACGCGGAGGGCCAGGAGACCGGCATGTTCGAGGTGCCGGCCGGCGGTCGCCGCTTCCGCGCGCTCGAACTGCTGGTCAAGGCGAAGCGCTTGGCCAAGACCGCGCCGGTCGCGTGCAACGTGCGCGAGGCGGGCTCGCCGATCTCGGCCGAGGAGGACAGCCTCGCCGAGAACACGGCCCGCGAGGACCTGCATCCGCTCGACCAGTTCCGCGCGTTCCAGGCGCTCGTCGAGCGCGGGTTGGGCGTGGAGGACATCGCCGCCCGGTTCTTCGTCAGCCCGCAGGTGGTCCGGCAGCGGCTGAAGCTCGCCTCGGTCTCGCCGAAGCTGCTCGACGTCTTTGCCGAGGAGGGCATGACGCTCGACCTCTTAATGTCGTTCACCGTCAGCACCGATCACGCGCGCCAGGAGCAGGTCTGGGAAGCGCTCAGCCGACAGCCCTACCGCGAGCCCTACCAGGTCCGGCGCGCGCTGACCGAAGGCGCCGTTCGTGCTGCCGACAAGCGCGCCCAGTTCGTCGGCGTCGGATCCTACGAGGAGGCCGGTGGCGTCGTGCTGCGCGACCTCTTCCAGGCCGATGACGGCGGCTGGCTGCAGCACCCTGCGCTGCTCGACATGCTCGCGATCGAGAAGCTACGGAAGGAGGCGCAGGCGGTCGCGGCCGAGGGCTGGAAGTGGATCGAGGTCGCGATCGACTTCCCGTATGGGCGTGACCGTCCTCTTCGTCGGCTGCACGCCGCGCCCGTGCTGACCGACGAAGAACAGGCCACCTACGAGGCGCTGCAGACCGAGTACGGCACGCTCGAGGAAACCTACGCCGACTCGCCCGACGACCTGCCGGACGAGGTCGACCAGCGGCTCGGCGTGATCGAGGCGGCGCTGGACGTCTTCCACAACCGCGTGCCAAGCTTCGAGCCGGCCGATCTGGCGCGCGCGGGCGCGTTCGTCAGCATCGACGGTGCGGGCACTCTGAAGATCGAACGCGGCTTCGTGCGGCCCGAGGACGAAGCGCCCGTCGCTGAGCCGGAGGTTCCGACGAGCGACGGTGGCGAAGAGGTGACCGCAACCTCCTATGCCCAGGCGAGTGGCGCCATGCCGCCGGTGCAACGCGCCGTCATCACCATCGGCGGCGCGCCCGAGCCGGAGCCCGCCGAGGAGGACGAGGGCGTGAAGCCCTTTCCCGAGCGGCTGCTGACCGAGCTCACCGCCCATCGCACGCTCGCGCTGCGCGACGCGGTCGCGTCCACCCCGCACGTCGCCATGACGGCGCTTCTGCACAAGCTCGTCTCCGACACCTTCCAGCGCGTGTCGGCGTCGGGCGGCTGCCTGGAGGCGTCGGTTCGCCACGTCTTCTTCCCGGCCCAAGCCGACGAGCTGAAGGACAGCGCGTCCGCTCGCTCGGTCGACGAGCGGCAGAAGGCGTGGGCGGCGGACCTGCCGCTCGGGGGCGATCAGGCACTCTGGGACCGGCTCGACGGTCTCGACGAGGCGAGCCGGTCGGCGCTCCTGGCACACTGCGTCAGCTTCGGCGTGAACGCGCTCGTCGAGAAGGTCGACCGCTACGGCGGCGCCGGGCCGTCGCAGCACGGGCTGGAGCGGCGCATCGGCCAGGCTGACCGGCTCGCCCGGGCAGTCGGGCTCGACATGGCCGAGGCGGGCTGGACGCCGACCGCAGCCAACTATCTCGGCCGCGTCACCAAGGGCCGGATCCTCGAAGCGGTGCGCGAGGCGAAGGGTGAGCAGGCCGCGCAGCTCATCGATCACCTGAAGAAGGGCGACATGGCCAAGGAGGCCGAACGGCTCCTGGCCGACACCGGCTGGGTGCCCGAGCCGCTGCGCACGCCCGGTCTCGACGATGGCCAAGGCGACGCCGAGCCTACCGCCCAGGGCGGGGAGCCCGAGGCGCTCCCGGCCTTCCTCGCCGACGAGGACGAGGCGGGCGACGCCGACCTCGACCCCGAGCCGCACGCCATCGCGGCCGAGTAATCAACCTCGCCGCCGGACGGCCCAGGTCGTCCGGCGGCGTTCCCACCATCATCAGGAGATCGGCCATGTCCGAGGTGCAGCACGCCTACGACGCCGCGGCAGCCAGGGCGCAGATCGAAGCGCAGCAGACCGCCCGTGCCCGCCTCGTCGAAGAGGCGCTGCCGCTCGGTAAGGCCGCGCTCTTCGACGCGCTCGTCGTTGCCGGCATCCAGCGCAGCGCCTAAGAGCAGACATTCGGAACCCGTGCTGTGGGCGGTAAGCCGAAGTCAGTGGAAGGGTCGAGCTGAAGGCCGGAAATGGCCCATCTCACACCATGGACAAATATGGAGCCGAAGCCTGGAAGTCCGGTTCTCCAGCCGCCAGCTTTCAAAGCCGCTACGCCCGTGCCATCACGTATCAAGGAAATCCCACTCGCTACCCATCACCCATCGCAAGGCGCTCAGCTTGCCGTTCAACATTCCCCATTCGAAATCGCCCCACGGCCCGAGATTTTCTAGCCCTATCTCTTCCTCAGTCCGCTTCGCCGCGGCCAAAGCGCCCGCCCAGATAACATCGACGGTCGTTTTCTGATGACGCCTCGGATATTTCTCCCACTCCTTACGGCTGACAACCTTGTGCTTCCCGCGCTCGATTTGGCTCCGGAGATTCCAGTGCCGATTGTACCAGACCTGGCGAAATAACAGGTGCTCCGCCTCCATGATCTCGCTGAGGCGTCGCGGCTCCTCATGATACTCAAATTCCCAGTTGAGTTCCTCCATCCATTCGGGCGCGTAGTGGTTAAGGACCTCGCCGAGCGCGAGCGAGTAGGTGGAGCGTTCTGAGGTGAAAAGCTCCGTCAGGTCTGGATGTGGCTCACGCTCGTCGCCGGCCATGTTCGAGAAATCATGTTTGTTGTGCGTGACGAAGGCGAAGTCCGCTTCGTCTCTGCCTTCGCCCAGCGCGTCTCGATAAATCTCGATTAGGATAGCGTCCCCGATACTATTCTTATCCTTGTGGAAGGGTGCGCGTTTCTCGACTGCGCGCTGTGCCGCGCGAAGTTTTACAGCGTCAGAGGTCTCGATGACGCTCGTTGCCTCAAACAGTCGCTCGATCCGGTGAATGCTTTCGTTCACCGCTTCACCCAGGATGGTAATACGGTGATCGATGTCATCGAGGGTCGCCAGCGCCTCATTCTTTCCGTCCGTCTTGCCGAATTGACGGACGGCTTCCTTCACGCGCTTGAACGTGCTGCTGAGACTTCTGCCACTCTCGCGAATGATGCGGTCTTTGTTTCGCGCAAACTCATCGACCGCTTGGCAAGGCAGGATGAAGGACACCTCCTTGGCCTCGACAAGTTGCTCCAGCGCGGCGAGGGTCGGCCGGTGACGGTAGTCCTTCGCCATATCCAACCACACGCAAGTATCGATCAGCACTCTTAGCATTTAGCCCCGCTTTTACTTGGAGATGTAGATCACTCGATCTATCCAACCGAAATGCGAGGTGGTTAGCGTCGAATCGACCCAGCTTCAACGCAACGTCCGCTTTGCCGGCCTGGTCGCCCAAGACGGCCCGGTTTTGTGAAGGGTTTCAGATGCCGGCCGTCGACGCGGGTGCGACCGGGATCACGGCCGGCGTCTGAAAGCCTCCGGGGAAGGAAACCGCGTGCCGGTTGGCCGCACCGCCCGTCCGAGGCACCCGCTATG
>JAABUJ010004799.1_pt1 | contig 13967 bp, 12 predicted proteins | sample 5559131 | NCBI WGS metagenome assembly JAABUJ01 (sample SAMN10711875, study PRJNA513366) | rock metagenome | isolation source: Antarctica rocks | place: Antarctica: Victoria Land, Mt New Zealand nord | collected 2016-01-07
TCACGACTCATACACAGACATGGTAAATCTCCACGTCGCGCTTCTACCTGATGCTGTATACCACGCCATCACAAGGCTCCGCACATCATTCGGGCTGAACTGCGAGGACCCGGCGCCTTTTCAACCTAGCGCGCAACCCCCTCAATGACAATGTCGAGATGGGTGACGTAGACATCCTGGTGGAAGCGGTCGGCGATCTCGTCGGGCCTTGCCGCCTCGAAGAACAGGCCGAGAGCCTCCTCCAGGTTGGCGCGGGCCTCCTCGATGCTGTCGCCCTGGCTGGCGATGTCCAGCTCCGGGCAGAGGGCGACGTAGCCGTCCCCCTCGCGTTCGATGACGGCCGTCACCCGCTCTGTGTGTTGCATGGTGGGCTCCTTTGCTCATTATCGTGCGGTCAGCGCTCGAAGTGCACCCGGGGCTGGGTCTACTCAGTTGAGAGTCCGAAGAAGGCGGGAGCATGTAATCGTTGCGCGCCGCGCAGCGGAAGGATTATTCGGAGGAGGGCTTCGTTGAGGACTGATCGTGCGGCAAGTGCTGCCCCGTGGGCATCTCAGACAACTACCTCATGTCCGAATTCTCCAGGTCGAGGAACTGTTGCCGGGCTCCCGAATCATTGTGATCCGCCCGCATCAACGGAAACTGAATGCCGGAGAATGCGCGGGACTGCGAGAGCGTGAACTCCTCACTCATATACGGCACATAGAACAACACATTCGGTGCATAGAACAAGTCGTCATCTGCCGCGGGGGGTGGGAGGACAGCGTGAGCGCAGGCGCGTGCAAGGTCCAAAACGCCGTTCTTCATTGCGGCCGTACCGAGAAGTCGGATAACTGGTGACAGGATTACTCGATCGTTCTCTGGCTGAGCCTCAATCTCATGGAGCGCCGCATCGATGAGTCGCTGCAGCAACGCCGACGAGGTCGGTGAAACATCCTGGCTCTCGTAGAAAGCCGTCAGGAGCAGCTCGGCCAGGTAATACTCGGAGACATCCAGGAACTCACGCGCATGCTCATTCTCGACCAGCAGCGTCATCATGGTTGTCCACCACTCCTCCAACAAGTCTGGCAGTGTATTCTGCAAGCCCAAACCGAGGGCGGCAAGAATGATCCCGGTTACGATCCTCACGGCGTTGTCGCGAGACTCCACGTCTGCTTGCGCCGAGGAGGCGAGAGAGGCGGAGGCGCGGAAGAGCGTTTGAGCGGGACGGACATATTGCTGTCGTCGACGATCATTTTTGGTCTCCATCGCCCAGCGCAGCAGCCGTACAGTGATGGAGCCGAGATTCCGCCCGCGTCGGTCGATCGGGTTCACGATCCAGGTGCCCGATCCGGGAAGGTGGCCGTCGGCATCGGCCCTGGCGACTTCATCCAATGCGTGCGAGACGAGCTCAATGGCTCCGACCGATATGGGATCACCAGGAGTACTGCTACCAGTGAGCACGTGCCCAATCTCAAGCAGCCCCAGACTCGCTTGCCGCGCCAGGAGCTGGTCACGTGCTTGAGTAGCCGCGAGCGCGATTGCTCGGAGCTTGTCAATCGGATGGGTCGCCCCCGAGACCCGCCCGGCGCCAATGGTGGCGTTGCCAATCCTTGTGATGCCCCGGATGGCTTGGCCAGGAGCGCTTGAGCGCTTGTCTGGATGCCCGTGCGAGAGGGCCTCAGCCAGCAGGTCGGTGATGGCGGACGGGACGACGCCCGGAGTGATGAACCCGTCACGTTGGTACCCGGCGATGGTTGCGCCGATGGTCCCAATTCGCGTGGTCACCTCAGGAAGGGCCACGGAGGTGGAACTGCGTGCAGCGGCTTCCAGGATGGACGCAAGGCGAATCGCGAGAAGGTCGGACAGAGAGTCTCCAAAGGAGAGGCCGACATCCATGTACGCAGTGCAGAGGTCGGTGACGCGGTCCAGCGTAAGTCGGAGGAGTTCAAGGTCAGCGCTTGCGATGGCCGTCTCCGCCATCGCCAGGACTGCTTCTAACGTCCTGGTCGCCTCCTGCTCGGCTGCGGGCACGCCGGCAAAGTCGGGGCGGCGGTTCGCTCGAATTTGAGCCGCACGCCGATCTACGAGGTGATTGAGCAAGGTGGTCGGGCTCATCTCATCCAGAATTCGCCTGAACGCGCCGTATCCCTCACCGAACAGGGCCAGCAGCACCAGGAGCGCCGCGGCGCCCGTCGAGACGGTCGCATGCCAGAGCCCGCCCACGACGATCAGCGCGATGGCGGATGCCTGTGTCCTCATGGGCTCCCTCCAGGGTCCACGGTGTTTGAATTCGTCGAGAAGGTCCTTGAGTGACCGCTCCGAGAGGTTCTGGACGATGAGCAGGATCACTGGAAAGGTGAGGGACAGCACAACGACCGCCAAGCCGGCAAGAGCGAAGATGCTGCCCGGATCCAGTTTGTCGGCATTGGGTTGCCGAACCGTCACGACGATGGCCGCCGCGACGAAGATGAGCCACCAATGATGTCCCACCCAGGCGAAGGAGGCGATGATACGAGGGTGGCGGCGTAGAACGACACGAGTCCAGTCGACGTCCCATCTCACGATGACGGACAGCTTCATCACTGGTATTTTAACCCGTGGTAATAGAACGATATTACGGGTTAGACCGAACTATAGCAGGCGCCACAATGAGCTAGCCGCACCCGAAGCAAGGCCGTCGTAGCCGCAGAAATGGACGTCAGTCCCCCACCCGAGCATGATCGCGCGCAGAGCGTACCATCGCCGCCACCGACGGCACACGCCGCCCCGGTCTCTGTCTCCTGAGCGCCACTCTCTCATAATCGTCGCTGCTCACACGCTGGCGCATCGAACTCGTGTGACTGCTATCGTGGTGTAGGAGGTGAGCTGTGCCAGTAGCGCTCACGCGATGGCAATACCGGATCGCCGATACAGACCCGAGCGGCGACAAGCTCCAGGCATTAGATGGGTGGGTCGATCTCCCGGACTTGCTGGCTCCGGGGAGTAGTGAGTCCATGACCATCCACCAGGCTATCCAGGAGTGGGGTCAAGAAGGCTGGGAACTCGTGAGTGTCGTTCTCAGTCCGGGCAACGCCATGCGATACGTCTTCAAGAAGCCCTATCAGTAGCCTGACCCGGATGGCGGCGATTCTCGGCCCAGGAGGCTGTCTCGCTGCGACAAGGGATTGCCACGTCATCCGCGCGGCATGCCAGTGGAGGAGACGTAGTAATCGTCCTCCATGACATCGGCTTTTACCCACATTGGAATGGCAGGAAGGCGCTGGAGGTTTGGATCGGCATCGCCTCGACGTCTGATACCTCCCATCATGGCCCTCACGCCGCTGTCCCTCGTTGCGCGAACGCGAGGATGTGCGTATGGTCATAGCCCGTCCCAGCGTCGGCGCGGCCAGTGTTGATACGCACAAGATCCTCGCGGAGGTCCAGGAGCTCCCTAAGAGCCCCGCCAAGCTCCCACACCAGAGGGCGGGTCCGCTCGCCACGTCGGAGCTGTGAAACCTCCACCACCACCAGAGCCTCAGGTCGGAGCAGCGGGAGGAAGCCGCGGAACAGCCGTTGGGCATCAGCGAGGTACGTCTTAAGATCGTCGTCGCGTTCTCCAGACCGGAAGCTGCCGTACGGAGGGCTGGTGAAGAGCAGATCAAACGGCGGAAAGGGCAGCGATGAGACGGCTTCGCTGCGGGTGTTGAGCACTCGACCCTCCGGGACGCGTCTGCCGGCGAAGCGAGCGCGGTTCTCGTCGACTTCCAGTCCGACGCCATGTCGGCCGAGCCACTCGGCGACCGCCAGGGTAGTCCCGAAGCCCGCGAAGGGATCGAGCACCCAGTCGCCCGGCTTGGAGTACCGCTGGATGACGAAATCGGCTACCGCCTCGGGGAAGCGGAAAAAGGACGGGCCGTCGTAGTCGATCGGTTCCAAACTCCCGTCAACAGCGAACCACGAGCGGCGATCGGTCGCGAGTGCGTCGTCGCGTGTGTCCATTGCTGCTAGTCTAACTCGCGAAAATGTAAAGATGCCTCGGGTTAGACTGGACCATAGAAGACATCACGATGAGCTAACGGCACCCGCAACAATGCCCTGCTAACCGCGCACATCGATGCCAGGTCCCCTTCGAGTGTGATCGCGTAGGGAAAGCCTACTGCGGCGCGGATGGGGATATCAGCACCAATTGAGAGGAAAGAGCAGGTGCCGCCTGCGCAGGAACTTCCCCGGCGATACCTGCCTGTGGTAATCACCACTCATCGTCGGGGACAATGAACCAGATTCCCCAAAGGAGAGGACGACGTGCCAACCTACGACGGGCGCCTGGAGCTAACCTGGACCAACAAGCCACTCCGGCTGTTAGCCCACGAGGACGGCTCCTATGAGTGGGTCTCGCCCTCCGACTATCGCGTGGCCGAGGTCCGCCTCCTGTACGACGCCGGCGCCGTCGGGGACGTGCATGCCGAGCCCGATCGTGCCAGGGACAACCTCCTGATCCGTGGCGACGCCCTCAATGCGCTCACCAGCCTGATCGACCTACCCGAGTTTGCGCGCGAGTACGTCGGCAAGGTGAAGCTCGCCTACCTCGACCCGCCCTTCAACACCCAGCAGTCCTTCCTGCACTACGACGACGCGCTGGAGCACTCGATCTGGCTAACGATGATGCGCGACAGGCTGGTGAGTATCAAGACGCTGCTATCTCCGGACGGGTCGGTCTGGGTCCACTGTGATGACAGCGAACAGGCGTATCTCAAGGTGATGATGGATGAGGTGTTCGGACGAGAGTGTTTCCTTGGTACAGCGGTTTGGCAGCGCGCCTACGCGACGCAAAATAACAACCTGAAGATTTCGGCGGACCACGATTACATCCTGGCTTACGCGAAAGCTTCTTGGACTTGGCGACCAAACTTACTACCGCGCAACGACGAGATGAACGCGCGCTATATCAATCCGGACAACGATCCCCGAGGGCCTTGGAAGCCGACGGATCTTCTCAACATGAAGTCCGCGAAAGAACGACCTAACCTCTGTTACGAGATTACCGACCCAGCTACCAGTATTTCCTATAAGGCGGTGTGGAAGTACGGAAAGGGGCATATGGCCGACTTGATAGAAGAGGGACGCATCAGGTTTCCGGTTGACGGTAAGGGCCGGCCGTCTAAGAAGACCTATCTTTCGGAGGTTCGGCAAGGCCGTACTCCTCAGACGTGGTGGCCGCATGTGGAGGTTGGGCATACTCAAGAAGCAAAGCGCGAGATCATGGCGCTATTTCCCGGAACCGAGCCCTTCGCCACGCCGAAGCCGGAGCGGCTTCTCCAGCGGATCATTCATACGGCGAGCAATCCTGGCGACATTGTGCTTGATTGCTTCCTCGGCTCTGCGACGACCGCTGCCGTCTCTCACAAGGTGGGCAGACGATGGGTCGGTATTGAGCGGAACGCCGACACTATCGACACCTATGCGACTCCAAGGTTGACAAAGGTGGTGCAAGGCGCTGATGCGGGCGGGATTACACAGGCGGCAGGTTGGGACGGAGGCGGAGGCTTCCGCGTTCTCGACATCGCGCCTTCCATGTTCGAGGCAGTGGATGGCCAGGTCTACCTCAGCGAGTGGGCCACCAACGGCAAGCTCTCCGAGGTGACAGCCGCCCAACTCCACTACGACTACCAGTACGACCCGCCCTTCTGCGGTCGTCGTGGTCGCTCTCGCCTGGCGGTGATCGACGGTCTGGTCAACGAGGCCGTGGTGCGCCTGGTGGCGAATGCCCTGGCCGAAGAGGAGCGGCTGGTCATCTGCGGCACCGCCATCGACCCGGCTGCCCGCGAGGTGCTGCGGGGGCTGCGCCCCGGTTCCAGCGTCCGCAAGATTCCGCACTCCATCCTCCAGGAGTACCGGCAGTCCGTCCGCTGGGTGCAGCCGGCGCTGCTGGACGACAGTTCGAACGGCGCGGCCTCGGCGGATGTCGAGGCGGTCCAGGCGTGACCGTCGCCGAGCCGCCCGCCGAACCCTTCGACCTGGATCGCATCGAAGCCATCGCGGCCCGGCTCGATCTACGGGAACCCAACAAAGAGGCCCTCTCCAGCATCGTCTTTGAGACGGGGCGCCACTATGAGATCGACCGCGAGCCGCCGCCCTTCGAGGCCGTGGTCGACGTCGCCACCGGCGTGGGCAAGACCTACGTCCTGGCGGCTGCCATCGAGTACTTCGCCGCCGACGGCGTCCGCAACGTCGCGGTGATCGCTCCCGGCCGGACCATCCTCAACAAGACCGTGGCCAACTTCACCCCTGGCCACCCCAAGAGCCTCCTCGGCGGCATGGAGGTGCGGCCAATCGTCATTACCAGCGACAACTTCGCCACGGCGGCCATGCGGGCCGCGCTGGACGACCCGACGCAGGTCAAGCTCTTCATCTTCACCGTCCAGGCCCTGCTCAAACCCGAGTCGAAGCTGGGACGCAAGACCCACAAGTTTCAGGAGGGGCTGGGGGAGGCGTTCTACGCCCATCTCCAGGGATGCGACGACCTGGTGGTCTTCGCCGATGAGCACCACACCTACTACGGCCCGGCCTTCTCCGCCGCCATCCGCAACCTGCGTCCCCGTGTCCTCATCGGTCTCACCGCCACGCCCGACAAAAAGACACCCCAGAGCCAGATCATCTTCCGCTATCCGCTGGCCGCCGCCATCGCCGACCGGCTGGTCAAGACCCCGGTCCTGGTCGGCCGCAAGGACGACCGCACCGACCCCGAGACCAAGCTCCTGGACGGTGTGCGGCTGCTGGAGCTGAAAGAGCAGGTAGTGGCGCGGTGGTGCCAGGAGACCGGAGAAAAGCCGGTGACGCCGATGATGCTGGTCATCGCGCCGGACATCGCCGAGGCGGAGGAGATCGAGCGCATCGTCACCAGCCCCTCCTTCGCCGGTGGTCGCTATGCCGAGAAGGTGCTGACCGTACACTCGAAGCAGAGCGACGAGGCGCTGGCCGAGCTGGACCGGCTGGAGGACCCCGACAGCCCCTACCGCGTCGTCATCTCGGTGGGAATGCTCAAAGAGGGCTGGGACGTGAAGAACGTCTACGTCATCGCCTCCATGCGGGCCTCCGTCTCGGACATCCTCACCGAGCAGACCCTGGGCCGCGGCCTGCGGCTCCCCTTCGGCCGCTACACCGGCGTCGAGATTCTCGACACGCTGGAGGTGCTGGGCCACGAGCGCTACGAGGACCTGCTGAAGAAGGCCGGGGTGCTCAACGAGCAGTTCATCGACCGGCGGACCCGCGCGGTGCTCCGCCACAACGCCGCCGGACAGTTGGCGCCGGTTCAAGAGACGATCGCGGTGCAGGTACCCCTCGCACCCGTCCAGGACTTCACGCTGGCCGCCGCGACCGCTGAGACACCGCCCTACGCCGGCCTGACCGTCATCCAGAGCATCGAGGACCACACCGCCCGGGCCGAGCAGCAGCTCCTGCAGCTCCAGGTCGAGCTGCCCCCACGGCCGGATCTCCCCAAGCTGCGTATCCCGCTGCTGAAGATGACCCAGGTGAAAAGCGAGTTTTCGCTGGCCGACATCACCGACCTCGACCCCTTCCGGAAGCTGGGGGAGAGCATCGCGGCCGACCCGGCCGGCGCCCTGCGCCGGGTGACGCTGGGGGCACGCATCATCCAAGGGGCGGACGGCCTGCGCCGGACCGAGCTGGTGACCACGGAAGGGTTGGATCGCGTGGTCTCACCGGCCTCGCTGTTCCCGCGGGAGGAGGCCCGGCGCCAGCTCCTGGAGCGGGTGCTGGCGGCTCCGGTGGTGCCGGCTCGCGCCAATCAGCGCTATGCGGCGGGCGAGATCGTCGATGCCTTCCTGCGCGGCCTCGGATCCACGGCGGAGGCGATTCTCAGCGGGTACATGGATCGCGCCGCCGCCGGACTCATCCAGCGTGTCACCGAGGAGCAGCGCAAGGTCGCCTCCAAGCCGTCCTACGGCAACGTGGTCGAGCTGGCCACCTTCGACCAGGTCCGTATCGGGCGATCGGAGACCACCAGCGACCGCTACGGCGACTTCAAGGGCAAGAAGGGCGTGGGCTTCGAGGGCTACCGCAGGTCGCTCTACGCCCAGGACTGGTTCGATTCCTCCACCGAGCGAGACGTGGCCAACATCCTGGACGATGAGCCGTTGATCACGCTCTGGGCACGGCTCCAGATCGGCGACCTGCCCATCCTGTGGACCGGCGCTAGGGAGTACAATCCGGACTTCATCGCGGTGGACGCCCAGCACACCCACTGGCTGATCGAGGTCAAGATGGACAGGGAGATGACCAGCGCCGAGGTCCAGGGCAAACGGGAGGCCGCCCGTCGCTGGGCCAACTATGTGAGCGGTGACGAGACGGTCGGCGCCTGCTGGCGCTACCTGCTGGTCTCTGAGAGCGACGTGAAGACCGCGAAAGGCTCGTGGGAGGCGCTGAAGGGCCTGGGAGGGCAGTAGTGGATGACACTGGCCACAACTATCGGACGGCGTCAATTGATCGCGTGATGAAATGCAATGCCGACTGATCTAGCCCCAGTTACTCCGACTGTCATCAGGTGGGCGCGGGAAAGCATGGGCGTATCACTTGAGGTTGCCGCCCAGCGGGCGGGAGTAAGTACCGATCGAGTCCTGGCATGGGAAACCGGTGAAGCTGAGCCGACGGTAGCGAAGCTACGAGCATTGGCAAAGCTCTATCAGCGGCCTTTGGCTGTCTTTTTTCTCCCGGAACCACCGCGCGACTTTGATGCCCTCCGCGACTTCCGCAAGTTGGCCGACCAGGTAGACCATTCATGGAGCCGTCCCCTGCACAAGGTGTATCGGCGCGCGATTGAGCAGCAAGAGATGGCAGTGGAACTGCTCGATACCGAGGCGGAGAGGCCCGAGGTCCAAATCCCTGCCGTCACGTTCGACGATGAGCCTGAGAATGCAGCGACTATTGCCCGCCTCGCCTTAGGAATTAGTCTGGACGCGCAATTCTCGTGGCGAAAGCCCGAGGAAGCCTTTGCGGGCTGGCTCGAGGGTGTGGAAGTGCTAGGCGCCCTCGTTCTGCGGACAAGCGACGTGCCAATCACCGAGATGAGGGGGTTCTCTCTCGGCATCGGGGCGATACCGGTAGTTGTGGTCAACGCCCTCGATTGGCCCAGAGGGCAAACATTCACACTCCTTCACGAGTTCGTCCATTTAATGCTACGGGAGGGAGGCCTCTGCAACCTGCTTGAACCGGAATCGGGTGTGACACGTCGCGTCGAGACCTTCTGCAACGCCGTCGCCGGAGCCATCCTCATGCCGGCGGAAGTTCTCTTGGACAACGACATAGTTCGTCCTGCCGGCGTGCGCCCCTGGGAAGACGAGGTGCTCGCACAGCTCAGTGTCCGGTATGGTGCAAGCCGCGAGGCTGTACTGCGACGTCTCGTGACGCTAAACCGTGCTTCCTGGGACTTCTACCTGACGAAGCGTGCCGAATACCTTGATGGGTATACGAAAGCGCGCGAGGAGGAGAAGGCACGGCGGCGCGAATCAAGCGGTGGCCCCCCGCCGTACCGAATGACAGTTCGTGACCATGGCCGGCCGTACGTGCGCTTGGTTCTTGACGCCTACTATCGCGACGCCATCGGTTCTGCGGATGTCTCGCGTCTGCTTCGCCTCAAACTCAAGCACCTCGGCGCCCTGGAACACGAGGTGCGACCAAGGTGACGACGTACGTGTTTGACACCAGCGCCTTCATCGAGGGATGGGTCCGTTTGTATCCTCCGGATGCCTTCCCCCGCGTGTGGGAGCAAATGAGCAGCCTTGTAGACGAGGGCCGGGTAATCGCACCCGAAGAAGTCCTCAGTGAGCTACAGGTGGGGGACGATGCGGTCCACGCATGGGTAAAGGCGCGAAGCGGGACCATAGTCATTCCGACGTCTCGCGCCCTCATGCTTGAAGCTCGGGCGATTCTTGCAGACCACAAACACCTGACCAAAAACGGGACGGGACGAAGTCCGGCCGACCCGTTCGTGATCGGGTTGGCCAGCGTCCGCACATGTCCCGTGGTGACACAGGAACGGGGTGGCAGCGCAAGTAAGCCCAGGATTCCTTATGTGTGTCAACACCGGAACGTCGCATGCATGACCTTGCTTGAAATGATCCGAGCCGAGGGGTGGACGTTCTGACCGCTGCTGACTCTCGAATCGTCGTTCCCCACTCTCACGGCATGCCCCGGCTTTACCTGGGGCGCCCTCTTGTTGTGCCGCTCATGGCCACGCAGAAAGGTAATGGGTTCACTGCTCCTGCCTCTGCTGGGCCGCCGGCGTACGGTCGAGGAGCCGAAGCAGCAGGTCGGCCAGGAGCACGACCTCTGAGGCAAAAGTTGCGTCGCCGTAGTCGACCTCTCGGTGGCTGCTGGGGTTCTTGAACGTTCCCAGCGTACCCCGGAACAGCGCCAGCATCGCCTCCTGCTCTCCCTTACCAAGCGTCGGGTCACATAGAGGGCCGCCTTCCTTGAATGCTTCCTGAACGAGCGCTTTCCCTACCAGGTCGTCCGAAAGCTGCGCCAAATCACGGATAGCGATCTCAACCTCGCGCATCGCGATCAGGACAGCCGCCTCAGGCTCTCCAAGGAGGAACTGGGTTCGGGCGCGTGTCCCGATCTTCGAATGCAGTTCAGCGTCGAGACGTTCTTCTGCGTGGAGACGCTCCAATCCCTGGGGCTCGGCAGCGAGGCGACGGCCCCGCCTGGTGATGAATCCCCAACCGATGGAATCCCCTGGGTTCACGCTGACGAGGCCATGGATCACGAGCCAGTCATACGCCTCCGCAAACTCGCGGGCGACCTCGGCCGGACACTGACCCGTCACGTTCCCACGATGCGTCTCGTTCTCGCCCGGCGAGTTTTGGGCAAGGCGTCGGAGTAGTCGCATCGCCAGCTCGTCAACGGGGAGGCTTTTCACTTCATGTACAGGGGGCGGCCAGATCATCGCGGCCATAGCTGCCTCTCTTGGGAATTGCCACGAAGTTGAGAATCCAATCGATTCGTCGTCTCAACGAGCGAATTGGCGTGGCGACCAAGGTGCAGCAGGACACTAACTACTGTCTGGACGGTTCCTACTGCGGTGAGACTCAACCAGTTTGGTGCAGCTGAGAGTGCCTTGACCGGTTCCGCATAATCGGCAATGGCGGTACCGGCAACGTAATGAGACGGAAGGTCGACCTTCGGCGCGAACAGCAACCGCCAACCGGATATAAAGCCAAATCCAAGAAAACCCTGCCCACAGGCGATGAGGACAACGCCAGCGCCGATCGTGGCGCGGGATAGAGTTGCTTCTGGCGACCGAATGCCCACTGGCGCACCGACAAGCAGGACGAGCCCGAAGAGCAGTGTGCCAAGTACGGGATCGATTCGGGCCCTCCTACAGGTAAGCGAGATACGACCCATTCTAACTCGTGAAAATGCATAGTTATCACGGGTAAGGTGCCACGTTGGTGCCATTCCGGACAGACTGATCCGAAGGGTCGACGCCACCTGTCTCGCGTGCATCAGCATCCCCTGAGAATGCATGCGGAGATGTGTGCGGGCGAGCAAGTCACCGAACATGATTCGGGCATATCGTCCAACCACCTCCAAGATGGTCGCGCTATATCTCACCAGCGAGGCCAGAGCCAACACCTCGACGATCCACGACAGCTTTGGACGATATAGCAAACGCACGAGCTTGCCGAGCCCAACCCCGTCCCGACCTTAGAACCGCTGGTGCAGATGATGACGTATTGCATCGAGTGCACGTTGAGGCACACCCCCGCGTAGACGGTGCCCGCTGTCACCGCCGTGCTCTGCGACATAAGTACTCATCCCGGACCAACACAGTCGTGCGCCTGCGCGATAGAGCATGCCTCCACGGCTCCGCGGGCGTCTTTCCATTGGTCGAAGGTAGGCGACAGGGTACCGCGTGAGGATGAGAACCTAATCAAAGACGCGGAGAGCCGGCCCTGCGGACCAAGATCCCTCACGGCCCTCCTTGCACGACTCGAATCATCGCCGGTTGCTCCCCGTCAGGCTTTGCTCCCTGTGCTGCCAAAGCCATATGAAAGTCACGGCACCAAGCTCGCCTGCTTCCTTTCAGCACAGATTTTCGTGCTCTCGGAGAAGTCACCCCAAAGACACACCAACGTCACACCAGGGACACGCAAAAGTCACTGCCGCTCTAGAAACTGAAGGCAACTCACCACTCAGAGGTTGCCATGCAGCTCCGCTGTCTCGTCTCCCTGATCCGCGCACCCGCTGTTCTCCGGCCCGACTGTCGCTCCGGCATTGTCGTTGTCTTCAGCGCCGTTCTGCTGGCGCTGTCACTCCTGGCGACATCTCCCGCCCGCGCCGCTGATCGTCCCGGCCCCAAACCTACTCCCACGCTCACCGTCACACCTGAATCGACCAGCGCACCGATTCCGCACGGCTCCAGCAGCTCGGGCGGTCCTCTCGGTTTCCTCAACCCAACCCACTGGCTGCCCGATCCCAAGACCTGGGCAGCCGACATTTTCTCGCAGGTGCTCATCACCTTCCTGCGGAGCATCGCCGACGGCTTGCACTCTCTGGTCAAGGGGGTGATGGGCAGCAACCTCAATTTCATCACCCGCACCCCGCCCGCCGGTTCTTACAACAGTCCCACCGTCCACACCCTGTGGGGCGTGGTGCGTGGCATCGCCGATGCCGCCCTGGTGCTGGTCGCCCTGTTCGCCGGCTTCAACGTCATGGCTCGGGAGCACCTCGGGTCCCCCTATCACGAAGCCATGGAGGTGATTCCACGCCTCATCCTGGGAGCGCTGCTGGTCAACACCAGCCTCTCCTGGGGGCAGCTGGCCATCGACCTGAATAACGCCCTCTGCCAGGCACTGGGTCAGACCAGCCTTCCCGCCTGGCAGCACGCCGACTCGGTCACACAGGCCCTGGTCAACGTCATCGCCACCCTGATCTATCTGGTGACCAGTCTGCTGCTGGTGATTCAGATGCTGATGCGGCTGGCGCTGGTCGATGTCCTGCTCATTACAGCTCCGCTCGGTCTGCTCTGCTGGGTCCTGCCCCAGACCAATAGCTGGGCTCGGCTCTGGTCGACCACCTTCTTCTCCGTGGTCTTCGTCCAGTTCGTCCAGGTCGTGGCCCTCAAGCTGGGCGGGTCATTGATGACCGACCTGACCCCCACCACGGCGGACGCCGGCCTGCTCTCCGTCTTCCTGGGGATCGCGGTGCTGGTCCTGACCCTCAAGATCCCCAGTCTGATGCGACATCGCGCCGGCGACGGATTCGGCTTCGTCCGCTACGTCGCCTACCAGCAGGCCTCGCGTGCCATCAACCACCGGGGCGGTGGCGGCGGGACCAAGGGAGGCGAGTGATGCCACTCCTGGTCGCGCTGGCCCTCTCCGGGCTGGGCCGGGATGCCCTCAAGGTCGCGGGCGGTCTCGGTCTGGCCTGCCTGATCTCTCTGGCCTTCGCCGTGAGTAGCTTGACCCCCTTCACCGGTGTTGCCGCGCCGGGTCAGGCGGTGGTCGGCGCCCATCTCGACGAGATCCCGCCGGGTCAGCTGGTGGTCATGCAGCGGGCATCGACCATCTGCGGCCTTCCCTGGCAGATTCTCGCCGCCGTCGCCAAAGCCGAGTCCGACTTCGGCCGGAACATGGCCACCAGTTCGGCCGGCGCCATCGGCTACGGGCAGTTCGAGCCGGGCACCTGGACCACCTACGGCCATGGCGGGAATCCGTATGACTACCACGACACACTTCCGGCTATGGCGCGCTACCTCTGTGCCAGCGGCGCGCCCGGGGACATACGCGCTGCTCTCTTTGCCTACAACCATGCCCAGTGGTACGTCGATCAGGTCCTGGCGCTGGCGATTCGGTACGGGTACGGGGAGTCCTCGGCGCCGACCAATCGCGTGGTCGAACTGGCCCGTTCCCAGATCGGCATGCCGTATGTGTGGGGAGCTTCCAACCCGCGGGTCGGGTTCGATTGCTCCGGTCTGGTGGAGTGGGTGT
>JAABUJ010004801.1_pt1 | contig 13964 bp, 13 predicted proteins | sample 5559131 | NCBI WGS metagenome assembly JAABUJ01 (sample SAMN10711875, study PRJNA513366) | rock metagenome | isolation source: Antarctica rocks | place: Antarctica: Victoria Land, Mt New Zealand nord | collected 2016-01-07
TTGACGGGCAAATTCAAGGAGATTTGCGGCGATTCGCCGTAAGTCCAAGTCCCTTGGCCTTCTATTCGTGGTGGTGTTCAGCGAGGAGTGTCGTTGTTCTTGTTCGGCTTGGGACTCGGTCGACATGACGCATCGCCTCCCGGCAGAGCGCACTCGCACGCTCTACGCTGGCCAAAAGCTCGGAGATTGCTGGTCGGAGGACATCGTCTAGGGCTTTGGCGACCTGCTTCCTTACATAGATCCTGATAATTGACTCCTCAATCGCAATATAATCTTCAGGAGACAAATCTGCGAGATCAAGATTCTTTAGATATTCGATGGCGGCATACAACTTCTCCAAATGCTCACGATATTCAGGATCGTTGAGATGTTCGGTGGCCACGTTCAATCTCCTCCCCCGGCATATCCTGACCACCGTCACCAAAACCCGATGGTATTCTGCGAAAGAGGGCACGGGACGTCAAGAAGGCTTAGAACACTTATTGCGTTAGAGGTGGGAATTTTGCCGAGGACGATTGTTGTTAATTGTTCGACCAAATGAGGTTAGGGCGAAATCCGCTCAGGCGCGGCGCGTATCGTCGGACTGCGACGACCTCTTTGACGGCATAGGGTGAGTCGTCGCGCTCGAGCTTAGCCGCCTAACGCCAAAGCTCAGCGGGCCCGGCCCACCCAGGTCCAGACGCCCTTATGATACGCGATGCGGCCGGGGTCCGCTGCAGCGCGAGGTTAGGCGTTACCTCAGCAGAGCTTTTCTTCCGGGGATGCGACGAACCCCACGGCGATGCCAGCGGGTACACCCAGCGCGGCGAGCACAAGACCGATGTAAAAGAAATCGGTCCAGAAACCAAGCATACGGCAGATGAAGAAGAGAATCCAGAACGCGGGAGTGGGAAAGAGTAACGGGTAAAGCAGCGCCAAGCCGAGTGCCCGTTTGACGCGAATCGAGCGCGAGCCGTGTTGTGCCTGGGCTTTGTCCATCCGGTTCACCCCTCGCCGCCTAACAACAAAGCTCATCTAGTGGGTCGCCGGTGAGGCTTTGAATCCGTAAGCCTTGATGCGGGCCCGGTCAGGTGCAGCGTTTTGTTAGCCGGTCTTTAGGGGCCGCTGCACGTTGGCGGCTGAGCCTCGATGACGCAGCCACAACCGCGCTCCAGCAAATAAGCCAAGGACGCACACGCCGCAAACGACAACGACAGTCCAGTTGGTATTTCTCGCCGCTTCAGAGGCCACTTTCCCCGGCACATCGGCGATGGGCTTCACCGCATTCACTGCCACGATTTTCGTGATGTCCGTTGCCCCATCCAAGAATAGCTCCGGGTTGACGAGAAACGCAGTCAATGCCGCAGTGAAAGTCAGCGCACCTTTATTGCGCCAGATAAAGTCTGCCGCACGATCCCCATGCTTGGCAACGACTTCGAGCAGTTCCGGTGTTTGACCGATCTGGGCGAGTTGACCGTCTTCGGCCAACATAGCCAGACGCCGGCCGTTCTGGGACGAGACGGCCTTCAGCGCACCAGCGGCCGGTTTGCCAAACGAGGTCAGCAGCGGCTCGGCGATCTCGCCGTGCTTCATCATCCCCTCGGCTGCATGGTCGCCGTACTTGACGAAGATTGCCATCCGGTTCTTCTTTGCGACTACCCAGACGGCATCATCACCGTATCGCGCCATGAGTTTGACCGATTTAGTCCCATGTTCTCTGGCATCTTCGACGATTCGCAGAGTTCGAGGACCGACCTTCCGCACGGCGATAAATACATCGTCCCCATGCTTTATGGCGAGCGTCTCGATTTTTCGAGTTAACGTCTCAACGCCGACCTTAGAAGCTTCCTTACCGAACTTACGCATGAGGTACTCGGCTGCCTCGCGCGCTAGCGTGGCTTTGCCTTGTGCAAGCGAGATGCTTGGAAAAGACACTCCAACAAGGGCGGCAAGGATGACAACGCGAAGTATGGTCATTTTGCCCCTCCGACAGTCGGTTGAAGGAGGGACAGCACAGCCGACTTTCGTGTTGCGGCACGCTCCCGAGAGAATTTCTTGAGCCGATCACGCATCCCTTGAACGTCGGTTGAGCCATCGACGATCAGTCGATTCATCTCGCCGAGCTTCTTGTCGAGATCGGCCGCGAGATTGCCACTGGGATCAGCGTACCAATCCCAAACCCAGGAGACGATTTGATCGACGATCAACCCAACCACGACGCCAATTCCCAGAGTCACCACGCCGGAAGCTGCTCCAGTGCCGAGAATCCCAGCGGAGACGCCAAGTCGAACAGCAACTTGTGTCAGAACTTGACCGGCAATGAGGGAGACAAGCTCCGTGGCGATATCACCTCGAAGATCAATCCCCGTAGCCGCGATGGCGCGGGACAGCGCTTGATCGTAACTCGCTTGGAGTCGACTTTCATCCAATTCTGCTAGGGGATAAGCGGTTGGAAAGTCAGAAACGTCGGCTCGAAGGTCCACGAGCATCTTGCTCTCGATGCTGCGAATGTGGACCAAGTAGCTTCTGACGACCTGCTTGACTGCTTCTTCAAGTTGATCCGCTTTGAGGACGTGTTCTTCAAACATCCTCTTAATGAACTTCTGGTGTTGGTCACCACTGGTGAAGGGAAGATAGTCGGCGACAAGTCGCCACTTGCTGCTCCAGCTCAATGCCTCTCCAGCGAACGCGCGCGTATTCTTCTTCGAGTCAGCGAAGAAGGCGTCGAGCGCCTTGACGTGCTCCTCAATGACACGCTCGGCCTCCATTTCCGCTCGGCTCAGGTGGGGCTTGGCGACCTCCTCCGGTGTCGGTGGCAGTTTGAGCTGTGGTGTCGAAGGTGGTTCGGCCGGTCCGCGCACCAACTCAAGCAGCGGTCGCCCGAGGACCACGGCGATCACGACGCCGATGAACCCGAGCAGTAGCATCCAGCGTGTGGGAGTGCGAGGCGGGACGGAGTTGGGGGACTTATTCATGGACGCGCCTCTTGCCGCCTAATGAGCGGTTAAGCGGCCTGTACCCAGGCCGCTTCAACCGGGAATGGTTAGGCCGCCGTACCCGGTCGGCCTAGCCGGCGGTTAGGCCGCCGCCCCCCCCGACCCGGCGCACCGCCGCCATCGGTTACGCTCCGAGTTCCGCTGAGCGAGTTCGCCGACCTCGGAGCGTAACCGTGGCGTCAAGCGGACGCAAGGCCCCAGGCCAGGGGACGGTCGGCCTAACGATAAAGCTCAGCGGACCCGGCCGCCTGATGAGCCATGACAAGTAGATAACCGTCGAGGCGGCCGGGGTCCGCTGCAGCGCGAGGTTAGGCGTCGGCCGCACCGGGCATGACCTCGACCTCGGCATCTCGAGTGAGCAGTTCGACAACCCGCGCTTTTGACATCGGGTTCGCCTCTGTCCCCCGAACCGTTAGGTACATCAGCACACCCTCGGTTCCAGGGTTCTGCTTCGGCTCGCTAACGGAAGCGCCTTTGTCTTTGTTGAGCAGTCCTTGGATGTATGTGCCATCGACGTGAGAGCCGTGAAAGGCGACCTCGATGGAACCATCCCCCAGTTCGCGGACCTTGTGGACGCGAATAACAGCCACGACGTACCTCCTGGAGCGGGGGAAACCGGATAAGTGTCAAGTTCAGTTGTCGTCAAGCTCGGAGTGGCCACCGATGAAATTAGAACCGCCGCAAATGGCTAAACCGGGCAGGGCCGATTCGAGCCTTGCTTTTTACTTGTTGGCCTCGTCGTTGTACCCCGCGCGATATCCAGCGTTCCAGTCCGCGGACTTATCGGAGTCGCCGGGAAGGATCTTCATCATCGTCCCGGCGCCAGCTGCGACTAGACCTCCAGCACTCTTTTGCACCTCGCGGGCATCGCTCACGCCTTTGTTGTACCCGCGACCATACTCGGTCGCCGGATTGCCGCCGTTGCATCCGATGACGGCAAAGAGCAGGAAGGCGACGCACGTCAGCTTCTTGAATAGCTTCGCCATTGGACAAGCCCTCGGAACAAGCCGCCTAACCAGTGATTCGGCAGAATCTTTCCGCCTAACACCGAAATCCCGATTCCGCACAACGTGGCGGTGATTACACATAACACGGAGAAAGGGTTCTTGCCCTTGATGAACTCATGTGACGATAGCCGGCCGCCGTTGGAGATGTCAAGCGAGATGTCGGGGATCCTGGCCATGGAAACGCCGTCGCCGTCGTCCCGGCCTCCGAAGCTGCTCGACCGGGTCCGGGCGAGCCTCAGAATGCTGCACTACTACTCGGCCCGACACACCGACGCGCCCTCCGAGGTTTCCTCGCAGCCCCATCTCGGCTGCTTCATCTTTCATGCTGCCGCATCTTGTTCGCCACCGAACGGCTGCCATCCTCGGCCCGTGAACGCGGACCTCGCGGGTCTCCCCGGCCTCGGCGGGGTCGCCGGGCTCACCCCTTCTCGGGGCGGACGGGCTCGGTCTCGGTGTCGTGCCACTTCATGGCCCGGGCGTGGCTCATCGGGGCGATCCTCAAGAGGATCTCGCCCTTCTGGAACAACCGGACGGTCCCGGTGGACTGGCTGACGACCACCGCCAGCGACCGGGTGACGTTGGTGATCGCCGCGGCGGCCCAGTGGCGCGTGCCCAGCCCCTTGGGGAGCGTCAGGCCGGCGTTGGGGGCGTCGACGATCCGGCAGGCGGCCTCGACGGTCCCGTCGCGGGCGACGACGAAGGCCCCGTCCATCTGGGCGATCTCCTTGATCGCTTCGCGGACCTTGCCGTCGCGGACGTTTCGCTCCTTCCGGCGGTAGCCCTTGAAGGGGTCGAACCCCAGGGCCCGGGTCCGGGCCAGGACGTTCCGGGCGTCGCCGACGACGACCAGGCTGCCCACGGCCTTCCCCTCGCGCCCCTCGCGGCCGATCTCCACGGCGACGTCGACGACGGCCTTGAGCGTCTCCAGCGGGACCGAGGTCTCCAGCGCCCGGAGGTCGCGCGAGGAGAGCCGTTCGAGGTGCTCGCCGAGCCGGACCACGGTGATCGAGTCCAGCACCTCGGCCTCGAAGCCGGAATAGGCCACGACCACCCGGTCGCCCGCCTTGAGCTGGTCGTTGGCGACAGCCTCGATCAACGCCAGGGTGATCCGCTCGTTGACCGCCGCCTCGGTCGGCTCGACGGCGACGGCCTCCAACCCGGCCTCCTTGACCGCCGCCTCCTGCCGGTCCGACTCGACGGCCACCAGGACCCGGACGCCCCCGGCCAGGGCGCGGACCGCGTCCCAGTCCATCGGCCCCTCGGGCATCACCAGGAGCCCGGTGGCCCCGGCGCGCGGGACCGCCTCGGAGGCCACCTCCAGCAGGCTGAGCGTCGCCTTGGTCAGGACGGTCGGCGTCACGGTGGGCCCGCCTTCACCCCCATTGGTGGAGCCCGGACGCGGGCCGAGAATCGGGCGAAGCAATCGTCCGCTCGATGGCGCCAATGAGGGGCCAACAGGTTAGCAGGCCCCGCCCCCCCTCGCCACCCCGGGTCGGGAGGATTCCGGGGGAGAGCCTGACCGTGGATTCTGGGGGCGCCGCTCCCTTGGGGGTCCTGACCCCCTCTGGCGACCCCTCTGGCTCCCTCCCCCTTCGTGTGGGGAGAGGGGCCGGGGGCGTGGCAACCGAAGCCTCGGCCGGGCCCGCCGGGCGCAAGGCCAAGGCTGCGGCGACCGGGCGGAACCCGGCCGACGCGGCCCCTCGCCCCGGCTTCGACGCCCCGCCCTTCTTACTTCGGGTCTTCCTTCTTCGGCTCATCCTTCGACTTGTCGGCTTCGGCCTTGGCTTTGGCGTCCGCTTCGGCCTTGGCCTTGGCGTCCGCGTCGGCCTTGGCCTTCTCGGCGTCGGCCTTGGCCTTCTCGGCGTCGGCCTTGGCCTTCTCGGCGTCGGCCTTGGCCTTGGCCTCGGCGTCGGCCTTCATCTTGGCTTCCTCGGCCTTCTTCTTGGCCTCGGCGTCGGCTTTGACCTTCTCCTCCTCGGCCTTCTTCTTGGCCTCGGCGTCGGCCTTCATCTTGGCGTCGGCCTTGGCCTCGGCGTCGGCCTTCATCTTGGCGTCGGCCTTGGCCTCGGCGTCGGCCTTCATCTTGGCGTCGGCCTTGGCCTTGGCGTCGGTCTCCGCCTTCATCTTGGCGTCGGCGTCGGTCTTGGCCTTGGCCTCGTCGGCCTTCTTCTTGGTGTCGGCGTCGGCCTTCATCTTGGAATCGGCTTCGCCTTTCAGCTTGGCCTGGTCGTCGCCCTTGGCCTTGCGGACGGCGTCGACGTGCTTGTTCAGGAGGTTGGCGCGCTGCTCGTAGTAGGACTTGAGACCCTTGGAGGGGGGGACGATCCGGACGTCGGCCTCGGGGTTGAGCCCCTCGACGACGGGCGGCTTCTTGTCGTAGCCGGTAAACCAGGCGGCGAAGACCTCGGGGCTGACGCCCCGGCGGGGGGTCGCCTTGAGGTCGCGGGCGTCGAGGGCCCGGCCGGTGACCAGCAGGTCGAGGACCGGCGGCGGCTCGATGGTCGTCTCGACCAGGCCGGCGTCCTGCGCCGCGACGATCAGCTCGGCGACGGCCTTCAGGGCGGCCTCGCGCTTGGCCTCGACCTCGGGCGGGATCGTCGGGAGCGTCTCGGCCTCGGCCGCCTTGGGAGCATCGGCCGCCTTGGGAGCATCGGCCGCCTTGGGGGCCTCGGCCGCCTTGGGAGCATCGGCCGCCTTGGGGGCCTCGGCCGCCTTGAGGGTGTCGAACTTCTTCACTTCCTGGGCGATTGTCGGCCCGACCATCAGGGACAGCGACCACGCGATCATGGCGAAGCGGCGCACCGGGGGAGCTCCTTTGTCTGGGAATCGTCCTGTCGGATTTCAATCCGCCGACCCGAAGGCGGGTTGTGACGAGTGTAACGGCCGGGCGGCGGGGGTGCCAACCCCTTCGAGCCCCGCCGGAGAGCTTTGCAAGGGTTGGCGGGATCGGGAAGGCCCGGCGGTGGGACGCCCGGGTCGATTCCGGTGATCCCGATCCCCGGGCCGGCCGATCCCAGATTCCGGATGATCCGTCGGAGGACGGATCGGCGGTAGGCACGGAAGCGGAGGTCGAGGCGATGGATCGTTGCAAGCGGGGAGCCCGCCCGTCGATCGAAGGGCTGGAGGGCCGGGAGCTGCTCAACGGGTCGAGGGGCCACGAGGCCCACGCCCGGGCGACCCAGTCCGCCTCGACCTCGAACAACCGGCTCGACTACGCGACGCTCGGAGGCGTCAAGGTCCACCTCCAGCTCAGCGGGCCGGGCAGCCTGGCCGGCTCGGGCGTCTCGGGCGGGATCCTCAACCTGGTCTACTCGGGGACCACCGCCTCCAGCGTCGTGGTCGGGACGGTCAAGGGGGGCTCGGGCGCGGCCCCGCTGGGGACGATCACCAATGCCAACGTCCCGATCGGCTCGACGACCGGCCTGGGCGGCGAGATCATCGGCGCCATCCGGCTCCCGGCCTTCAACCTGATCTCCGGCGGCGTCGTCAACCTGCTCGGCGGCGTCAACGAGCTGGACCTGAACTCGGTCGCGGCCAACACGCAGATCCGGCTCCGCGACACACCGCTGGTCACGACCTCGACGGCCACGGCGACCACCTTGACCACGGCCAACGCCACCAGCGGTAGCATCAACAACACCGCCGGCGGGACTTCGGGCGTCATCTCGGCCGGGGCCAGCTCCGGCGGCAATCTCAACGTCCGGGGCGCGGGGACGCTCGAACCGGTGGCCACCGGCTTCGGGGGCAACAACGTCGGGGCGATCAACGGCGCGATCGCGATGATCCCGACCGTCGGCAACGGCCAGAACTTCGCGGGGACGCCGGGCCTGAACCAGTCTGCGGTCAGCTCGGGCCGGAACCTGACGTACTCGGTCGACAACCTCGGCGGGACCCGGCTCACCACCATCGCCGGGACCTTCATGCCCGGCCCGAATCTGATCGAGCCGCGCGACGTCAGCAAGCCGGGCGGGCCGCCTCCGCCGCCCGGGGTGATCGTCAACGTCCATCACGTCGCCGGCGGGCCCACCCTGGGCTCCCCGCCGCTGGGCGACGCTCAGATCTTCGGCTACGACCCCGCGGCGCAGGCCCTGATCCGGTTCGACGCGGTGACCGGGGCCCAGCTCCAGTCGATCGCCGTACCGGCCTCGACCTCCGGCGGTGGCGGGGTCGCCCTGGCCCGGTCCGCCGGCCGGCTCGTGGCGCTGGTGGGGATCGGGCCGGAGGTCGTCGCCTTCGACGCGGCGACCGGTTTGCCCGCCGGCGCGTTCGCCGTCGCCGGCCTGTCCAGGTCGGGGATCCAGTCGGTCAGCGGCCTGGCGACCTCCGGCGAGTCGACAGTGGTGGTCGACGCCACCGACGGCCCCGACGGCACGGCCCAGGCCATCGACGTGACCCGGAGCCTGGCCACCGGGCAGGCCGTGGCGGTCGGCTCGTCGTTCTCGCCCGGCCGCGAGTTCGTCCTCTCGGGCGGGATCGCCGGCGTCCCGGGCAACCCGAATTTCTACGCCTCGGGGGGCGCCCACTTCGACACCTTCTCGCCCAACATGACCCAGGCGGGGATCCTGGCGATCAACCCGGCCGGCGGCAAACTCGCCGAGGCGTCCCGGGCCTCGCTGACCAGCCAGGGGAACTTCGTCACGGCCAACCCCGACGGCTCGATCGCCACCAACCCCTCCCGGGCCCTGGGGAGCATCGACGCCCTCCTGGCGCTGGACGACGGGGTCAAGAACGGCCAGAACGTGATCTCCCTGCTCACCCCTTCGGGGCTGTCCAACTCGGGGACGATCACGCTGGCCGACGCCAACCCGCTGGCCGGCCTGAGCAGCTCGTTCCACCCCGAGATCGCCAACGCCGCGCTGGTGGATGTCCAGGGGAACGTCCAGTCGTTCACCGCCCGGGACGCGACGGGCCTGATCCTCAACGACGCGGGGAACCTGAATCTGGTCGCGATCGGCCGGGCCAGCAACTCCTCGATCGTCGGCCTCCCCTTCGGCCACGTGGAGATCCCGGTCCGCGACAACGTCTCGATCGTCACCTCCAGCCGGCTGGTCGGGACCCGGGGCGACGTGACGATCAACCCGTCGGCCCGCCAGGTCGGTCCGCTCACCTTGCCCTGAGCCCCCTTCGAGGCTGACGCCCCCGGGGACGGCCCGCTACAATGGACCCATGGCGGATTGGTTCCCCGGGGAGATGCGCGATGAGCGAGCACGAGAGCAGCAACGGCCACCCATTCGTCCTCCGCGACGCCGAGGGGCCTATCCCGACCTTCGGCCCGGCCAAGCTCGACGAGCAGGGGCGGCTCCTGCCGATCTCCGAGGAAGAATGGGCCGCCAGGGCTGACGCGATCCGCCGGATGTTCGCCGTGTGGGACACCCTCCCCGACGACCCGCCGGGGATGTGGGAGGAGGCCATGCGGGGCATCGACGCTGAACGACCCCCGGGGATGAAGAAGTTTGAAGGGATGTACTGATCCGTGGATCCCCTGACCTTCCTCGATAGCGGGCCGCTCGGACTGGCCTGCGACCGGCCCGGCAAACCGTCGGCCGACCACTGCCGGCTCTGGCTCAAATCCCTCTCGGCCTCCGGGGTCCGGGTCCTCATCCCCGAGATCATCGACTACGAGGTCCGCCGCGAGTTGATCCGGATCGGCGCGACCGCCCGGGCGTCGTCGCCCGGGCGTGGGAGTCGATCAGTTGAGGCCCGGGGCGGCCTGCCCGGCCGGCGATCCCGCCTCCTCCCCGGCGACGGGCCTCGGGTGCGGGCGGCGGTCGGCCGGCGGGTTGAGGAAGTGGGTTTCGACCGTTCCGAAGAAGGCCCAGCCCACCCCGACGGCCGCCAGCGAGACCAGCGGGATCATCACCAGGACCCTCGGCCAGAAGCCGACCAGCCCCAGGGTGTAGAGCCACTCGCTCCCCACCGTGCAGGCCGGGAGGTGGACCAGGTAGATGCTGTAGCACCGCCTGCCGCAGGCCCGGAGCCACCCCGGGCCCGACCCGCCCGCGTCCCGGAGCGCGATCAGGGCGAGCCCGAACGCCGCGGACACCGAGGTCGAGCGGAAGGACAGGGCCAGGCCCGCCGCCAGGAGCCCGACCAGGGCCGCGTCGACGGCCCACCTCGCCCGGCGGTCCGGGGCCCAGACCAACCGCCAGTAGACCGCCAGGCCGATGGCGAACTCGTGCCAGAGGATCGGGAACGACCCCTCGTAGCGGTGGATCCACCCCACGTCGGCGGCCACCACCCGGAACCCGACGATCGCCACCGACAGGACCCCCAGCGCCCCGAAGAGCCGGCGAGGGGCGACCAGGAGCGTCAGGAAAACGACGAGGTAGAACTGCTCCTCGAAGCAGAGCGACCAGGCGACCCGCGTGAAGATCTGGGGCGGGCCGCCGCCCCAGGCCCGGGACCGCCAGGTCTCGGTCAGCGTGAGGTTGCCCAGCCACTGGGCCCAGTTCAGGTCCCCGGGCGAATCCAGCTCCAGCGAGTGGCCGCCGTCGTGGAGCACGTGCAGGCCGGCCCGGTCCAGCGCCCAGCTCGTCACCACGAACAGGAGGACCGACGCCCAGTACGGCGGGTAAATCCGCCAGAGCCGCCGCCCCAGGAACGCCCACGACGACGCCCCCCGCCTCCGGTGGGCGTCCAGGCTCGCGGCGATGCAGTAGCCGCTGATCACGAAGAACAGCGGGACTCCGAGGTCCATCTGCCGGAACAGCCAGCTCGCGCACAACCGGGCCCGATCCCCGGTCGCCTCGTCCCAGCGCAGGGCGAACCCCGCATGGTGCAGAACCACCATCAGGCAAGCCACGCCACGCCAGGCGTCCAGCGACTCGTAGCGAGGGTCGTGTCCCGGAGGGGGAGGCATGGCCGCTCCATGAATTCGATCGGGGCGGGTTCGGGCCGCCGCGATGACGCCGCGAGGCCGACCACAGTCTACGCCCGAGGGTCGCCCCCACGCCAAGGGGTCGCTGCGGATCGGGCCGATCTCGGGGCCGTCGGTAGTGGGTCAGTTTGGATTGTTGAACAAAAATTATACGGCTAGCTTGATCGGTCGGGCATGGGATAATGGGGGTATGAGTACCCCCAAGCATCCCAAGCGGCCGGCCGACGTCAACCAACGCGCCTATCAGGTCTTCCAGGAGGCCGTTGGTGAAGCCCCTCACGCACCCGACGCATCCCCACTCGAACAGGCGGAGAAGCCGCCAGGAAGAGAGAAGGACCCGGCGGCGGTCGAGTTGGGCCGGAAAGGTGGATTGAAGGGTGGCAAAGCCCGTGCGAGCAAACTGACTGAGCAGCAAAGATCGGAATCGGCTCGCAATGCGGCGAAAGCTAGATGGCGAAAGAGTGACAAGGAAAATTAAATTATTTTTTTTTTTTTAATAGCACGCTTCATAATACAGAAAACATTTCCATATATTGATCCAGACGCGTCTTCTGGTCGTTCGTGCCGGACATCTTCCCACTCCCCCAATTTGCTCGTCCAACTTCCTTCGGGCAACTGCCTGGCGGCGTGCTTCCATTCTCCGTCCAAGGCGTACAGCGCGACTTTTTCGTATCCTAGTTCGAAATCGGAATTCTGACACACCCAATACCCCAAGGTCTCGTAAGCGCTCACGAGTGCTTCTGTAGAGTATCCAAATTTCGCGCCCGGTGGCCAATAATAACCGGGCGAGTTAGCTGGTCCATGCTCGTAACACTCCCACCACTGGGTGTTGTCGCCAGCCGCCCAAGCAATGCAGTTATATGAAATGTTCTCCTCACTGGTGATTTTATAGCCTACTTCCGCGAGTTCCGGATGATAGAGATCGATATCCTCTTTCACACCAATACTCCCCGACGCCGCCCCCAATCCAACCATGCTTCGATCATCTTCGGCACATTCCCTGCCACAGACTGATCGACAGGATTCTCTCCGGTAATATCGGCGATTGCCCAGAACAGATGAGAAGGCTTGCGCCGAATGTCTTCCAAGATGAGGGGGACGACCTTGTCGCCCATCGCCACGATCTTCCCGAAGAGCGGGTGCCGAGTCTTGCGGGCCACGGAGGAATCCATACCAGTCTCTCGCCGCCACTGGTCCACCAGCGTTCGGAACACCTCATCTGGTCCGACGAGTTGGTTGATTGCATCGATAGTCTTCGACTTCTCTTCTATTGCGGTGTGGAGGGACTTCTCCGTCTCCGACTCCGCAAGAGCGATCTGCTTGGACACGGATTCCTGATCGGTATCGCTCACGTCGGGGACGCAAAGGCCCTTCAGGTCGTCGAGATAAAGCCTGTTGCGAATCGAACCGGTTGAAGACATATCTATGTACATTTTATAAAACGGTGATCGCAAGAGATGAACCAGGAATTGCGGATCGAAGGCTTTGGAGCGGAATACCGCATATTCCGGGCTAACATAGTGCCCATCGAGATCACCCGTCACAACGCCGATACTGCCGATGTTGATCCGGCTCGGGTTATAGACGATATCTCCCGACTTCACTCGTTTGTAGTTCTGCGTGAATTCCTCCCCCTTGATCGTCTCCGCCAATGTCAGTTTGCCATCGCTTGAGACGGTCAACAGGGAGTATTCCGCGTCGAGTTCGTCGTCGTCCTTGGGCTTAAATCGCTCGCCGGAAGCTTCGATCCTGCCTCCCAACGGCTTCATCGATCCGATGATCGGTGCAGCTTGGTGGCGGAACAAGTAATAAGGAGGGTCAAGTCGATCCTCGGTCTCGTTGAAATTAACGATGAACGACGATTTCAGGCCCTTCTTTGTGCCACGAATTGTCTGGTCTTTCCTGCGGTACGACTTCTCCCCATAATGACGACCGGCAAATTCAAAGAGGTCGATCTCAGGGGAGGACAATTCCGATTGGTCGGCGAAATCCTTCAGAAGCAAATCGAGGTCCGTCTTGTCGCCGGGATCGACGATCATCCGTCCGCTCGGCTCGTATCCGATGAATTCGGCCGTACCCATAAAAATTTGATAATTAAAATCAGAGTCTAACTTAATCATCTTTCGTGTCTGTTCGTTAGTGAGACCGAAAGACTTTTTGTCAAAAAGTTCCTTCTTTTCACTGGTAAACTTTTGAAGATACAAGACGATCGTATTGACAGTCGGGACGCCGGACTGAACGAATGCGTGATCGGGAAGGCTCACGATCGCCCGGATTTCGGCCTCACTGTGAATGTAGTCTCTCATCGCCTCGGTCGTGCTTCCGCTCATCAAGCCCTCGGGCAGCACGATGAGCATCTTGCCTTCGGGGCGCAAGAGCTTGAGGCCCTTCTCGACGAAAAGGACTTCGGTCTTCTCGGATGATTTTTCCCGGATCTTACTGCCGAGAACATAACGGCGAAGGATGTGGCTCTCGGTCTCCTTGCTCCCGAACGGGGGATTGGCGAGGATCAGGCTGCAACCGGATCCCGGCTGGTCCTCTCGGTATTCGCCCGGGAAGTAGGGGGCTCCGCTGAAATCCACGGTATCCAGTGCGTTCCCGCGAACTACCCGCTTGCCATCTCCCCACATAAGCATATTCATCTTGGCAGTTCGGGCAGCGCGGGGTTCCGCATCGATGCCGAAAATTTGATGGTTCTTGATGTCTTCGAGCATCTGACCGCGATCAAGGCCGAGCCTCTTCAGCGTACCGTCCGGCATTTGCTCGACGCCGCTTTTCATTTGCTCGAATGCTTTGATCAGAAAACCGCCGGACCCGCATGCGAAGTCTACTACCGTGTCGTGGATCGAAATCCCGGCCAATTCGGTCATGAAGTTGACGATAGGGCGCGGGGTGAAGAATTGCCCGAGCCCTTTGCCCCGGAGTTGTGAGGGCAAGAACTCCTCAAATGCCCGGCCCTTAACATCCACGTCTCCATTCTTAGGGGACGTCCAAGAACAAATCCGTCTTCCCTGCATTTTGCTACACTCTTCTCCTCAGGACTGATCATGGGTGGAGGGAGCCGAGGAAATGCTGGAGCCGACCGTCTATCACTGCCAATGTGAT
>JAABUJ010004804.1_pt1 | contig 13957 bp, 14 predicted proteins | sample 5559131 | NCBI WGS metagenome assembly JAABUJ01 (sample SAMN10711875, study PRJNA513366) | rock metagenome | isolation source: Antarctica rocks | place: Antarctica: Victoria Land, Mt New Zealand nord | collected 2016-01-07
TCGATGACACCAGCACGCGCGTCAATGGGATCAACCAGCACTGCCAGGTGGTCTGCAATCCCCTGTACACGAGCTACCACACCACCCCGGCCAAGGACCGACTGACGGTGATTGACCTCCTGCGTCCTGGGCAGGAGGGCACCTATCTGGTCGACGCGGTGGCGCTGGACGGACTGGCCGCGCTGGGGGTCAGTGCGCGCGTGCGGGAGCAGGTGGGGCATCTGCCGCGGGACCAGGTGGTGGACGACGCCACGCTCGCCCGCTGGCTGGACAACCTGCAGCCTCCTCCGGGACCGCAGCAGCGCCGGCGCATCGCTGAGGCCCTGGCCCTAGCGGCCTACCAGGCACAGACCACTGTGCCGGTGGTGGCGTTGTTGGTCTGCGACGATGCCGGTCAGTTTGTGGGGGTGACGCGGAACCGTGCCTTATGCTGGGTGCATGACGCTCGACACTATAAGAAGCTGACACCCGTAGCGCCTGCGAACCAAGAGCAACTGCGGGACTTCTTGGCGGACTATTGGGCCTTCTACGGCGCGTTGCTGGCCTACCGGACGCAGCCTACCGCCCCGGAAGCCGACCGCTTGCGCACGGCCTTTGTCGCTCTGTTCAGCACGACCACCGGCTATCCCGCCTTGGATGAGCGCATCGCCAAGACCCGTGCCCACCAGCAGGCGTTACTACAGGTGCTCGACCATCCCGAACTCCCCCTACACAACAACCGCGCCGAACTCGGCGCGCGTCGCCGCGTGCGCAAGCGCGATGTGAGCTTCGGCCCGCGCACGTCGGCTGGGGCAAAAGCATGGGACACGCTGCAGACCCTTGCCGCCACCGCCCAGCAACACGGGGTGAACGCCCTGCACTACCTCTATGATCGCGTCTCCGGCACCTACCAGTTGCCCAGTCTGGCCAGCCTCGTCGCCCAGGGTGCCGCGTCCCTCTCGCTGGGGGCCTCCTGGAACGCAGACTCTACTACCCCCGCTCTGTGAGAAGATACTGATCGACCGCATCTGGCTGCTCCCTGACCCTCTTCACTGCTCAGAAGGGCCGTTCTGTGGCGTGTTTTCTACAACCTACCACGCCGGCCACGGGACCGGCAAACAGAGGCATAGGTGCATAGGTGTGGCAGGGATCCCGGCCGCAATGTCAGACATGCCGCGGGGAGATCCGCCTCGGCGTTGTGATGCGGTGTTGCCGTGGTCCCCACGCTCACATCAACGCTCGCCACGATCGCCCGCTACCAACAGCGTCGGAACCGGGTTGCGGGCTACCGTCCATCGGACTATAGTGGGGAGGCTGGACATGACGCTAGGCCGCACCCAAGCAGACCCCGTGCAGCGGGTGCGGCTCCCCTGCATCGTGGTCGTCCGCATGCTGCTGGCCGCCCTGCGGCGGACACCCGTGCATCTGGCAGCGCCGCACCCTGCGGGAGGATATGATGGATACCGAACTTAATTTTCTGGGCCTGCATGTGGCAGACTGGCCCGCGTCCTATCAGTTTTATACAGCGATTCTTGGCGTGCATGCCGACGTAGACCCCAGCTTGGGTATCTGGGCCGCGCTCGGTGGCGGATGGGACGCCTACCGCACCGGCAGCAGGAGCATGGTTTGCGAGCTGTTCGATGGGGGCAGACCCGTGGGGAGCGGGCGCGCCTGGGGGCGCGGGCAGGGTATCCGGCCCGCGATCCACGTGGACGACCTCGACGCCGTGGTTGGCGCGGCACGCGCGCGCGGTGTGTCGTTCACGGGCGGGGTCGAAGAGACGGAGTGGGGGCGACGGATTGAGTTCACGGCGCCGGAGGACATGCGCTGGACCCTGTGCCAGGTTCCTGGACGCCCGTCGAGCCCCGACCTGTTCACGCCCTACATCGGGCATGTCGAGATCAAAGCGCATGATGTGGCCAGGCAAACGGCGTTCTACCGTGATGTGATTGGCATGAATCTGGAGAGCGAGACACCGGCACAGGTCATCGTCGGGCAGGGCGTTGGTCAGCCATGGCTGACCTTGGAGCCGGGTGGCGAGAAGCAGACGAATGACCCCGCCGGGGGGCCGGATGCGATCCGGGGGCAGCCCGTCTTCATCAGCTTTATGGCGTCCGATATCCAGGTCGTCGCGGCACGGCTGAGAGACGCGCAGGCCACGCTGCTCAAGGATATCGAGCATCATGACGAGTGGGGCGGGACCGACATGATCATCGCCGATGTAGACGGGAACGCGCTGCAGGTTGTCCAATATAGCCATCTATAGGACTGCTCTCGCGACGCACATGCGCGTGGAGGCTGCCTGCCTCTCGGGTGCCCGGGCCACCGCTGGCACGGGGCTACGTGCGGGCGGACGTGCCGCCTGCGGCGGCCGCGGAACCCGAGGGGGCGGCATGCCTCCATCCTGAGACAGGGGTGACACAATGACCGCTTACATCTGCGTCAACTGTGGCGTCCAATATGCGCCAGCGGATCGACCACCTGCGTCCTGCCCGATCTGTACGGATGAGCGGGAGTTCATCAGGTGGGGTGGCCAGGCGTGGACGACGCTGGAGACCTTGCAGGAGGGGCATCAGAACGCCATCACGCCACTGGAGTCAGGACTCACGGGGATCGGGACGCAGCCGGCGTTTGCCATCGGACAGCGCGCGCTGCTGGTGCAGACGCCCACGGGGAACGTCCTCTGGGATTGCATCAGTCTGCTAGACGCGGACACGGTGGGCGCGGTGCAGGCTCTGGGCGGCATCGCGGCGATCGCGCTCTCGCACCCCCACTTCTACGCGTCCATGGTGGAGTGGAGCCGGGCCTTCCACGCGCCTATCTACCTGCACACAGATGCTCATCGGTGGGTGATGCGCCCCGATCCGGCGATCCACTGGTGGGAGGGCGACACCTGGAGCGTGGTCACCGGACTGACCCTGGTGCGCTGCGGTGGGCACTTTGCCTCCAGCGCGGTCCTGCACTGGGCGGACGGGGCCGATGGCCGCGGCGCGCTGCTGACGGGTGATACCATCTCCGTCGCGCTTGATCGTCGGTACGTGACCTTCATGCGCAGCTACCCGAATCTGATCCCATTGCCGACGGCGGCCGTCCGGCGGATCGTCGCTGCGGTGGAACCCTTCCCGTTTGACCGCATCTATGGCGGCTGGTGGGACTATGTGGTCGCAACCGATGCCAAGGCCGCCGTGGCCCGCTCAGCCGCCCGCTATGTGGCCGCTCTGGAGGACAGACGCGGCCCATGACGCACGCGGCCGGGGCTAGTACGGACGTGTGCCCCATGTCTATCTCGAGGGGGTATTGATCGCCAAAGAAACCGGGATTGGATCACTGCGACGGGAGCATGGGTGCAAGTTAGCTCCCCAAAATTGCGACAAGTAAGCCGCCAAAGTGACAGATAGCCTGCGAACGGCCCGACGACCGCGCCCGCTCGCTCTGCCAGTGGGACTGTGCGGAACGGGCGCGCCAGTTGGTGGCGGAGGGGCTCGTGGACGGCATCTCCGACGAGACGGTGCGTCGTATCTTGGCGCACCACAAGCTCAAGCCCTGGCGCCACCACCTCTGGCTCTCGCCCAAGGTGCCGCGCGATGCGTGCTTCGTCGCCCAAGTGCGGGAGATTATCGACCTCTACACGCGCTTGCTCGCGCCCTGGGAGGCGGTCATCTGCGTCGACGAGAACACCAACCTACAGCCACGCCCACGCCTGTCCCCCACCCGTCCGGCGTGTCTGGGCGCGCCGGGCAAGCCGGGCAAGCCCGTGCGCGTGGAGCACGCGTACCGGCGCTGCGGCGCGCTCAACCTGTGCGCGGGTTTCGACACGCGCAGCGGCTAAGTCTACGCCCGCACTGCGCGGCGCAAGCGCCAGATCGAGTTCATCGCCTTCTTGGAGCACCTCGACCGGGAGGTGCCCGCGCCGGTGACCACGATCCACCTCGTCATGGACAATCTGCCCATGCATAATGGCCGCAAGGTCCAGGCGTGGTTGGCCCTGCATCCGCGTTTCCGGTTCCATTTTCCGCCCGTCCACTGCTCCTGGATGAACCAGGTCGCGCAGTGGTTCAGCATCTTGCAGCGCAAGCGCCTGCGCATCGCCGACTTCACCGACCTGGATCACCTGGCCGTGCGCTTGCACGCGTTCGTCGCGGAGTGGAATGCGCATGCGCATCCCTTCAACTGGTCGAGCACGTCCGTCGCCAAGGTGATGGCGGCCTGCGAGGAGGCACCGCATGACCTTGCCTGCGCCGCTTGATTTCCTTACCTATTTACTGTGGGGCTGTACTGAGGGCGACCGTATTCCTGGCGATCGTGCTCGAGGTCGTGCTTGCCATCTTCGCCAACCAGAGCGCCGCGCTGACCAACTTGTTCACGGCCTCCGGTCTGCTGCCGTGCATCATCTATCTGGCGACGGTCATCCTGTACATTGTGACGCGCCATAAGTTGCCGCGCGCGCGGGGCTTCGATTTGGGTCGGTTCGAGTGGCCGGTCGTCACCCTCGCGGCCCTCTGGCTCCTATTCGAACTCTCGATCTTCCGCGATGCGCAGTTCGCCGAACCGTGGAAGTATGCCGCAGGCATGTTCATCATCGGCTTGGTCTATTTCGCCTGGATGCTAGCGCGGCAACCGGAGTCCCTGCGCGCTCCCACAAGCGATACACCGGCGAGCGCGCCAACCTCTGCGGAGTTGAGCGCGGGCCGGGGCCTGTGAGGCCGGCGATCCTCATCTTTAGGCATGGTTCAAACGGACTTGACAGTGTTGCGCCTGCTGGAGGCTTAAACTGTCAAGCTTGATTGAGCGTCGCGTGAACCATGTCTTAGCGCTCTAATTGGACGTAGAAGCGGTAGCGGTCGCCACGGTAGACAGAATGAACGTACTCGATGGGTACTTCTTGCCCCTGCCAGCGCGCAAAGCTCGTCCGCTGAATGTGCAGCACTGGCACCCCCCGAGTGGTATCCAAGAAGTGCGCTTCCGCCTCGCTCGCACTCCCTGCCTCTAGTTCTTGTCCCGCCCGCGTAAGCACGATGCCGCAGCGTTCCTCCAACAGTTGGTATAGCGATTGCTGTTCCAAATCCTCGTGCGCCAACGGAGCTCCAATGTCGCCACGCAGCGTGCATGCTTCTACCGCCATTGGATGGCCGTTGGCCAGCCTCAAGCGTTGTAAGTAAAGGACGGATGCCCCCACGGGCACGGCCAGCACGGCTGCAGTCCCCGCGGTCGCCTCCTGATACTCCTTTGCCAATAGGCGTGTCGTTGCGACAAGTCCGCGGTCCCGCATGTCCTCGCTGAACCCGGTCAGTCGGCTGAGAGACTGGCGCAAGCGCGGACGAGCCACAAACGTGCCTTTGCCATGCATGCGCACGAGCAAGCCTTCAGTGACGAGGTTATTTATAGCCTGGCGCGCCGTCATCCTGGCAATGCCATAAGTGTCACAGAGTTCGCGTTCAGAGGGCGCCATCATGCCTGGCGCCCACTCAGCGTCATCAATTTTGCGGCGGATAATGCTCTCTAATTGGGCATGCTTGGGCACTTGTGTGTTGTGACGATTGAGCACATCTACCATTTAACCCGTCTCCGCTTCATGTGTTTCCGCGTGTTGTCCGATCTGAAGATGCGCGGCGCCAACCACGCCTATTAGTTGCCCGTCGTGTCGTCCCACGTTCCAAGCCAGTCATTAACAGTAGTCACCCATGGGCCTACTCACCACCGCCCATGAAAGTAGCCTTTGGCAGCGGCCATGAACGCACCATTCATGGCCGCTCCCCCCCATAGACACGCTGGCCACCGATAATCGTGCCTGTGACGTAAAGATCCTCGTCCAGGAGCACAAGATCAGCATCGGCGCCGACCACAATGCGTCCCGTACGCTCCAGTCCCAGTAGACGTGCGGGGATCTCCGATGCCATACGCAGGGCGTCAGCAGGCGTTACGCCACCCCAGGACACCATATTACGCACCGCCTGGTCGAGCGTCAGGATAGAGCCGGCGAGCGTGCCGTCGGCGCGCCGCGCCGCACTATGATCGACGTACACGGGTCTGCCTCCCAGACTATATGTGCCGGGCGACAGACCGGCAGCGGACATCATATCTGTAACGAGAGCAACGCGATCCGGACCCTTGACGTTCACGGCGAGACGGACACTCGCCGCATGGCTGTGTATACCGTCCGCGATGAGACCAACCGTGACACGATCGTCGAGCAGGGACGCGCCGATCACTCCCGGCGCGCGATGTCCGAACGGAGACGTCGCATTATACACATGCGTAGCCATACGCGCCCCCATATCGACGCCGCGCACGAACCCGTCGTAGTCAGCGTCCGTGTGTCCGAGACTAACCAAGACGTTTCACTCCCGCAACTGGCGTATGTAGGCGAGCACGCCGGGCCGCTCCGGCGCAACCGTCACCAGCCGTACAGCATCGCTTTGTAGGAAGAGGTCAAACAGACCGAGGTCGGCGCGCTCTATCAAATCCTGACGGTGCGCTCCCTTGCGCGCTGGTGAGAGAAAGGGACCCTCCAGGTGCAAGCCAAGGGCATGCGCCCCCGGCGCCCCACGCGCTGCAGCGAACGCAGCAAACAGGCGGGGGTAAAAATCGGACCCGCTGTGATGGCCGTGGGCAAATAGGCCGTGACTCCCGTGCGTGGGAGGCAGGCGGCAAGTTGGCGCAACGCGTCGGCATCGCTGCCCACCTCGACGCCGAACCCACCGTTGACCTGTAAATCGATAAACCCAGGCGCCACGATCGCTGTGTCAACGAGAGGACGTGGCATGTTCAGAGCCGCCTCATGCGGGTCGCGCAGAATCTCATCAATACGTCCGTCGCGCACGACAAGCGTACCTGGCGCCAGGTCCCTCCCTAAGAGAATGTGACCACGAATAGATAAGGAACTCACAAATCCTCCTCTGGCTCCCGTGTACCGCGGCAACGTGTCACTGACACTCAGTCCCCTCGACCGCCACACATCGCATATCACTGTGGTCTAGACAACACGCATTCCCTTGTTACGATGGTACTACATCGGTCGGGGCCACGCAAAAGGCGTTTCGACCCGACCATGGGCGCTAACGACGACAATTTGACAGTTCAGGACGTGCAGTGATAAGCTGACCGTACTTTGCTGCTGTCTAGACCTCCTGGAGCCACCATGACGACCGAAGACATCAACCCACGGACCACCGAGATTGATGCTTTTTCTACGCGTGAGATATTGCGCCGTATCAACGCGGAAGACGCGACTGTTGCCCCTGTCATTGCCCATGAAATCGATGCGATCGCGGCGGTGACGGAACGCGTTATCGCTGCTTTCGATACGGGTGGCCGGCTTATCTATGTCGGGGCAGGAACAAGTGGTCGACTTGGCGCCCTGGACGCTGCCGAGTGCCCACCTACCTACAGCAGCAACCCGCGGCAAGTGCAAGCCCTTCTGGCAGGGGGGCCTGCCGCGATGACGGCGTCAGTGGAGGCGGCCGAGGACGATTTGGACGCGGGGGCGCGCGACGTCGATCGACTCGAAGTTGGCGTCCATGATGTCATCCTTGGTGTCGCGGCTAGTGGACGCACGCCTTACGTCGTCGGAGCGCTTCGCCGGGCCAAAGAGCGCGGCGCGTCCACGGCGGCGCTTGTTGGCAACAGGCAGGGAGCGGTAGCCGGCATGGCGGAGCTTGTCATCGCTCCTGACACTGGTCCCGAGGTGGTGGCGGGCTCGACGCGCATGAAAGCGGGAACGGCGCAAAAACTCGTTTTAAACATAATCTCCACGACGGCCATGATCGCGACGGGGCATACCTATCGCAACCTTATGGTCGATCTCCGCGCAACCAATAGTAAGCTGCGTGAACGTGCCCAACGCATTGTGTGCGAGGCAGCGGATGTTGACCGCGACACAGCCGCACAGGCTCTTGCCGAGGCGGATGGTGAGGTCAAGACGGCCATCGTCATGCTGGCGGCGGGCATTCCGGCGCACGAGGCGCGCGAGCGTCTCGCACGGGGGCATGGTGTTGTTCGTCGAGGACTGGAGAGCGGGTGATAGGCGCCGTACTCTGATTGTTTTTAATAGATGAGATCATGACGGGCTGAGGCAGTCGCCCCGACGCAGGCAACAAGCGCCTACATGGGAGCCTCTGGATCGTCGTGATAGCACGGCTGCTAAGAAGCGGAGATGAGAAAAAGGAGAAGTAGCGAAGACATAAGAAAAATCACGGGCTCTCACGCATCCGGTCAACCTAATCAAGCCCCTTTACCATCTCGTATTACTAATGACAAGGAGTTCACCTATGCGTCGCGCTCTCGCTGTCGGGCTTCGGCAGTCCCTCGCGCCAATTCTTGTCGGGACCTGCCTTCTATTGAGCGGGTTCCCAGCCCAGGCATCATCCACTCATGTCACCAGTGGTGGTACGTTAACCGTTGGGGCAACGAGTGATGCCTTGACGCTCGATCCAACTCTTACAACGGATGAAGCGTCGGGTCCTGTCGAAAACCTGCTTTTTAACAGCCTGGTCAAACTTAACCAAAAGGTTCAGATCGTGCCGGATCTGGCCTCACACTGGACAATCGGTAACGGAGGCACAACCTACACCTTCTACCTGCGCCCAAACGTGACCTTCCACGACGGCAGCATGATGACATCGGCCGACGTAACGGCTAGTCTCGATCGGTTACGCGATACGAAACTAGCATCGCCGTGGGCGTCCTTCTTTACTGACGTGACCTCTGTCACAACGCCAAGTAAATCGATCGTTGTGATGAAACTTGCCAAGCCGTACGCTCCCTTCCTGGCCGTCATTGCGAGCTTCCTCACGGTATCCTCGGCTAAGTTCGTGACCGCGCACAAGGGTAACCTGACCCGTGTAGAGGATGGGACAGGGCCTTTTATGCTCAAGTCATGGGTCCCCAATACCGCCATCACGCTGGTGCGAAACCCCCATTACTTCATCCCAGGGCAACCGCACCTGGACAAGGTGATCTTTCAGGTCATCCCCCAGGATGCGAGCCGGATCGCGGCGCTGCGCACCGGGCAGATTCAGTTTGCGGCTTTCCTCGACCCCATCTACTTCCCCTCGGTGCAGCAACTCCAGCAGTCGGGTCGCGCGAACGTTCTCCATGTGCTCGACATCAACTACCACATGTTTGGATTCAATACCAAGCGCAAACCGTTCACTAGCCCGCTGGTACGGTTAGCCATCAGCTATGCGATCGACCGCAACCAAATCCTCCAGGCAGCGGGACGCGGCCAGGGCGTCGTCACGGGGCTGCTCACGCCGGCGCTGCAACAGTGGACGGTGCCAACCACGCAGTACGCGCCCTACACACCCAACCTGGCCAAGGCCAAGTCGTTGTTGGTCAAAGCAGGCTACCCGCATGGGTTTACCTTCGACATCATGGCCTCCCATTACTTGCCGTCCGACTTCACGGCCGCCGAGATCATCCAACAGCAGTTGAAACCTCTTGGGGTCACGGCCCGTATTGTACCGACGGAGTGGGGTGTCTATGTCCACAAATGGGTTGCGCGAGACTTTGATTCATTTACCGGCGAGAATGGTGACTGGACCGACCTTGACCTTGCCATGTATGCCGCGCTACACACGGGTGGATCAACCAATGCTTTCCAATTCAGTGACCCGACGATTGATCACCTCCTCGATCAAGCCCGCGCCGCCACGTCAACGGCGGCACGCAAGGCTCTCTACGACCAGGTGCAACTCCGGCTCGTCAATGACGGTGGCCCGATGATTTATACCTATGCCAGCTACTGGGACTATGCGATGAGTCCCTCACTTCACGGCTACACGTACATCCCGCGGGCAAGCTACCAGGGCTTGGCCGCAGCGTGGCTGCAGTAGCGCACGCGTTTTGGTAGACGCAGAGGTGCGGGTGCAAGCGGCCCTGCACCTCTACGCTGCCGGACATGGAGCAGACGGGGCACTATGCGGACGTACATTCTGGGACGGCTTTTGCTGGCTATCCCGACGTTATTTGGCATCTCGGTGATCGCCTTCTTAACGATCCATCTCATCCCGGGCAATATCGTGGAAGTGATGCTGGGGACGCGCACCGATGTCACCACACAACAGATAGCGCAGCTTGATAAGCTATACGGCATCAATACACCGTTGTGGCAGCAGTATGCGCTGTGGGCCAGCAATATCCTCCGCGGGGACCTGGGATTCTCGTTGCGGACTGGTCTTCCGGTTACAACCCTGTTGGGCGCGGCGCTCGGCGTCACGGCTGAGTTGAGCATACTGGCCGTTCTGATTGCCGTCGTTATCGCGGTGCCTAGCGGCATCGTGCTTGCCGTACATCGCGACAGCGCGCGCGACGTGCTTGGCAGGCTCGTGAGTCTATTAGGGCTGTCCCTTCCCGCGTTTTGGTTGGGAACGTTGCTCATCCTGGGCGTCTCGCTCTATCTCCCGTGGCTATCGTCGTTCGCCTTTGTTCCATTGATGCAGAATCCCGGTCGTAACCTACAAACAATGATCCTGCCTGCCTGCACGCTCGCGGTTGGGCTTGCGGCCATCATTGTGCGCATGACACGGGGCGCTATGTTGGAGGTGCTGCGCAAGGATTACTTGCGCACAGCTCGGGCGAAAGGGCTCGCGGGAGGACGAGTGCTCGGTAAACATGCCTTGCGCAATGCGCTCCTCCCCGTGGTGACCGTGGTGGGCTTGCAGATTGGCTACCTCATTGGTGGCGCCGTGATCATCGAAAACGTCTTTACGCTGCCTGGCGTTGGGCGGCTTGTGGTACAAGCAATCGAACAACGCGACTATCCGCTCGTGCAGAGCGTCATCTTTGTCGTCGCCGCATTGGTTGTCGTGATAAACCTCCTGGTGGACCTCTGTTATGCCTGGATTGACCCGCGCATCCGTTATTCCTGACGCCCCCTTTCTGGGGGAAGAGGCTCCGAACGAAGCCCTGCCCGTCCGGAGGCGACTTCGGGGCTGGATGCGGGGCAATCTCATCGCGCTCATTGGTGTGGCGCTGCTGGCCGTATTTGTGTTGGCCAGCATGCTCGGCCCCATTTTTGTTGCGCATCCGCCCGAGACCCTCTACCCAACAGCGATCTTGCAGCCGCCGAGTAGCGCGTTTCCGTTGGGAACCGATGACCTCGGACGGGACCTATTGAGTCGAATCTTGTCTGGGATGCGTGTTTCTCTCGCGGTCGGACTTGGTTCGGTGGCGGGGGCGCTGCTGGTCGGCGGGCTGTTGGGCCTCTGTGCCGGCTACTTTGGAGCCCTGTTCGATATCCTGGTCATGCGCCTCATGGATATTTTAGTCGCTTTTCCAGCGCTGCTCCTGGCGATTGCCCTCATGACGATGCTCGGAGGCAGTCTTCTCAACGTGGCCTTGGCCATCGCCATCATTTACGTACCCATTTTCGCGCGCATTACGCGGAGTTCAGTTCTAGCGGTGTGCGAGGAACAGTACGTCGAGGCTGTGCGCGCGGTTGGCGCCGGGCACTTACGCACGATGTTGCGTCATGTCATGCCGAACAGCGCGTCGGCAACCATCATTCAAGTGTCGCTGGCGATCTCAGATGCGATCTTGATTGAAGCCGCGTTGAGCTATCTGGGACTCGGCGTCACGCCACCGACGCCCTCCCTGGGAGCGCTGTTGACAGAGGGACAAGGCTTCATGACGACGCAGCCGTGGATGGTCATTTTCCCCGGCCTTGCGCTGACCTTGGGTATTTTTGGCTTCAACATCGTGGGTGATAGCCTGCGTGATCTGCTTGATCCGTATGGGCGGGAACGATAGTGGCTGGGCAGCGCCCCATGAGCGCCGATACGCCGCGGATGGCGCCGCTCTCTGAGAATGACATAGATACGTGTGCTCGATTGATGGCGACCAGTGAGCCCTGGTCGCGCTACGGCTTATCCTTCGATGCGGCACAAGCACTGTGGAGAGGAGCGTTACAGTACAATGCGGACGTGGTGGTGGCCCATCAGAACAACCTCGCCTGCGGCTTCGCGTGGTATGTGACGCGCGGTGGATTCAACCTCAGCGGCTACCTGAAATTACTAGGAGTCAGCCAAGAGGCGCGAGGCCGCGGCATTGGCAGCGCGCTACTCGCGTATGTAGAGCGGCGCGCCGTGGCCGAGGGGCAGCGTGACCTCCTGCTCCTGGTCTCCGATTTCAACGCGCCGGCCCAGCATTTCTACCAGGCGCATAGCTACCAGGAGATTGGCGCGCTCACGGACTACGTCTATCCAGGCATCACCGAGTTGATTTACCGCAAGAGCCTCCACTAGAAAGGGCAGGTATGACGGCACACCCATCAATCACATCTCGTGGCGACGTTCTACGCGCCGTTGGGCTTATCTCTGGCACCTCGATGGATGGGGTTGACGCCGCCGCCATCGAGGTCGAACTCGGTGAACCGCTACGTGTGACGACGCACGCTTTTCTCACCCAACCGTACCCGACCCCGGTACGCGATGAGTTGCGTGCGCTGTGCCACAGCGCCGAGGGTAGCGCGCATGGGGTGTGCCGCATGCACATGGTGGTCGGGGAGATCTTTGCGCAGGCGGCTCAGGCCGTGCTGCATAACGCTGGCTGGTCGTCCGACCAGGTGGCCGTGATCGGCTCACATGGACAGACCACCGTGAGTGACATGACCGATGGGTCGCTAGCCGGCTTCCGCACCTATTCCACCTTGCAACTGGGTAGTCCTGCTGTTATCGCTGAACGTACCGGCATGACCGTGATCTCGGACTTTCGCGCGCGCGATATCGCGGCGGGCGGCCGCGGGGCACCGCTGGCGCCCATGCTGGACGCGATCCTCTACATGCAACCCGGTCGATCGCGCGCCTTGCTTAACCTCGGTGGCATCGCCAACATCACGCTCTTGCCCGCCTCCGGGCGGCTGGATGAGGTTATCGGTTTCGACATTGGCCCCGCCAACATGCCGCTCGATGCGGTCATGAGGCTGACCTCCGACGGTATCGAGACATACGATCATGATGGCGCGTACGCGGCGCGTGGTCGCGTTGATCCCATCTTGCTCGATCATCTGCTGGCTCACCCCTTTGTGTGGCAAGCGCCCCCCAAGGCTACTGGCAGTGAGGAGTTTGGAGACGAATTCGCGGCCGCGCTTCTCGCGGAGTACACAGAACTCCCCCGCAACGATGTGTTGGCGACACTGGTCCGTTTTGCCGCCATAGCGGTTCGCGATGCGCTACGACGTTGGTCCCCGGAGGGGCGCATGCCGACGGAGGTATTGGTGAGCGGCGGAGGCGTACACAACCGGGCCTTCATGGACGCGCTCGTTGATGGCCTCGGCCCGGTTCCGGTACGCCCGGTTGCCGATGGGGGCAACGCATTGACAAGCGTGCATGTCGATGCGAAGGAAGCGGTTCTATTCGCACTACTCGCCATTCTCACCGTGCAAGGCCGTCCAGGAAACGTCCCCTCGGCCACCGGAGCCACACACCCTGTCGTCCTTGGCTCCATCACTCCAGGCAGACGCGCGTACGACCTCGCGGGGCTGTGGCAGATCAATGGGTAGAGATGCGTATGGCGACGATACAGCAAGTGATCGTCATACCGATGCTCTCCCGCAGGCGAAGCCCGACGATCTTGGATTTGATCCCGAGCGGTTGATCCGAGCCATGGATGTCGTCGTGCAAGGACGCGCGGAGGGGGCCTATCCGGGAGCAGTGGCGCTCGTGATGCGTCATGGCAAGGTTGCGATAACGCGCGCCATTGGACACGCGCAGCTAGGTCCAGAAGAGCGCATCATGACCACCGACACCATTTTCGACCTCGCCTCGGTTACAAAGGTCGTGGCCGGTGTCTCGGCCGTGCTATTGCTCGTCGACGCCGGCGTTTGGTCGCTCGATGACCCCGTCGCGCGTTTCCTGCCCTCCTTCGCCACGGGAGGGAAAGAAGTAATGACCCTACGCCACATCCTGACGCATACCTCTGGCCTACCACCGTGGAGACCCTGTTACGTGTCGGCGCGTACAGCGACAGAGACAATGGCTGC
>JAABUJ010004806.1_pt1 | contig 13956 bp, 16 predicted proteins | sample 5559131 | NCBI WGS metagenome assembly JAABUJ01 (sample SAMN10711875, study PRJNA513366) | rock metagenome | isolation source: Antarctica rocks | place: Antarctica: Victoria Land, Mt New Zealand nord | collected 2016-01-07
TCTCTCGTGAACCGGATGGCGATGAAAACGGCGGAAGCCTGCACTTTCTGAAGTTTGAGGCGGACAGGATCGACCAATGCCTTAAGTTCATACAGCAATTGAAGACTAAGCAACGAGCTCTGCAAGATTCTACATCCCACGACCTCTGTGTCATTGCAACGGGAGGAGGGGCCTACAAGTACTACGATGATCTCAAGAAAGTACTCGGAGTCGAGATAGTCAGGGAAGACGAGATGGAATGTCTGATACTGGGTGAGCTGAGTGGCCCAAACCTCAATGTGGCTTCATGGCTAAAATGTGGAGACGGGTGTAGGCCTTGACTTCTTCATCACCGAAATCCCCTGCGAAGTCTTCTCCTACAGCGACGGCGATCCCATGCAGTACATCGAAGCCAGCGCAGATGTCTACCCGTATCTTCTTGTCAATATCGGCTCTGGCGTATCCATGATCCAGGTTTCAGGGAAACGGCAATACCAGCGAGTTGGCGGGACGTCTCTTGGAGGGGGTACTTTCTGGGGCCTGCTGTCACTCTTGACTGGGGCGAATACTTTTGATGAGATGCTGAGCATGGCCGAGAGAGGCGACAATGCCGCAGTCGACATGCTCGTAGGAGACATCTACGGGACGGACTATGGCAAGATTGGACTTAAAAGCACCACCATCGCCAGCAGCTTCGGCAAAGTCTTCAAAATGAAGCGGGAAGGCGAGACACATGCTGAGCACTTTGGCATGTCCGATGAAAACAACACACAAGAAGATGACAGATCAATGTCAAAGCGTCCCTTTGGGCCGGAAGACATTAGCCGCAGCTTACTGCTAGCTGTCAGGTTAGTCTGGCCACTTGCTTTCGTGGTCTTGCACTAACAGCTCGCAAGCAACAACATTGGACAGATTGCGTACCTGCAATCTGAGAAGCAGGGACTTGGAAAAATATACTTTGGTGGCTCCTTCATCCGTGGGCATCGGCAGACGATAAAGACACTATCCCACGCTATCAACTTCTGGTCTGACGGCACAAAGCAAGCCTACTTTCTCCGGCACGAAGGCTATCTCGGTTCTGTTGGAGCTTTTGTCAAACGACAGCCCAAGAACTGGGGTCGACGAAACAGTTTTGAGTAATTTACCGGGTAGCAAAGAGACTGGTGTGATTAGCCATTAAACTGAGTCGAGTATCAAAATGATCATAATGCCCTCATCCACTAAGCTAAGACTGATATTCAGGCCTCTTTCCTCGGCCGCATTGTCCGGAAATCATTCAATCGACGAAGTCCCCCTTCCTTCGTGCGAACCACCCATACAACAAGAGGTCCCTCGATCCTGTTTCCGGCCGAGGGAGCGCGACAGATGCGAGAAAATTTCAGAGGAGTGTCGGAGGCCAGCATATCCCAATGATCAGCTATCTTCGCATAGATAACAGTCTCTTCCAAATCCTCCGTCCCGGGAAACATGGCGTAGCCCGATGGACCCAACATATCCTTAGCCAGACCGACGTCAGCAGTGTCTATGTAGAAGCTATATTTCCGCCACAAGACCCATATTGAGTCATCATGCACATTTTGCACCAACACGTAGTTGGATTTTCCCATTCCTGTTGTTTGTTGCTTTCCGTAGATTCACTTGGTGCGCCGAACCTTGCACCCACTGGGGAAATGTATTTACGGCTTTACGTTGGGTCGTGCGACCACCGGAGCCTCATACTTGGCCTGACAATTGGCAACTTTTTGGTAAGTCTAAAAAACTTGAGAGGAAACCCGATGTATCCATTCAGTATGTGTTCAACTTGATGAAACTGGGAGAAGTGCACCATGGCGTCGGATCCGGATGGCCTACTATGTTGGTCATTTGGAGTATTCATCCATCTCTGGGGATCCATTTTCAGAATATAGCATAGGCAATACCGTTCACCGAAGGTACGTCAGAGTGAAAATACGGCCACAGTACTCACGATGACGCTTGAAGTCTGACATAACTTCGTTTCCAGTTATTGCGTTGGCGTTACTGGCTTCGGTCGAAAAAGGATTTCCTGCAATTATAATCGCGGCCAGCGTTGAATTCGAAACACCATTATCACTCTTACTGCGTGAACGCGGCTCCCCTGACTCTACGCTGGACAGATTAACCTTCCAAAACGAGCTTGTAAAAATATCTGAAGGCATGAAGCTCGAGCCATCTTTTGTCCAGAAAGCGTGTGGGATTCCTTGATTGGACTCAATCTGCTAAGGATAATCACTGGGGTCAATGTCATGGGCGACCTGTTAATGATACAGGACGCCAAAGTAGAACGAATGTAAAGCCACACAAGATACAGATTCAACTTTTGACGGTAAGCTATGCCAATGATGTAGCAAAGCGAGCTAATGGATAGATTTCTTTAGGTAATATCTCCAGCCGCTCCCTTGCCCACTGAGTCGACCTTCGTCTTGTACCAAAGCCTCGCAATGTCAACGATAGCAGGCTTCAGGTTCTGCTCCTGGATGTTAGCTTCTTCCATATCCCTTGTTTCCTCTCGCAGACAGTCCTCGACCACCCATTTCAAGAATCTGCCGAGTCCCTTCATGTCCCTCGTTACTCTCATCTCTTTCAGGTAGCCCCAGCCTTGTTCCATGCGATTTTCTGTTACAATCGCTTCTGCAAAGCTCTTAATACGACCGTCGCTGTCGGATGCAGCTGCGGGAAGCTTTGGCTTCGCAGCCACAGCAAACATTTCTCCTTTTGACTTAAACCAGAAGTCAGGATTGCTGGAGTGGCCACGTGACTTCCAGACAATACCCTCCCCAATCCCAGAGACTCCGAAGGTTCGAGCGTACGGGCACTCCTTTTCCACTTGCTTGACTAATGTATTGATCTCTGCCTCCGATTCTGCGGGGTTCTGGAGTTGAAGAGTTCTGTAGAAGAATCCGGCTCTAGAGATGTTGTATATACCGATGGACTCGTCGTGGATATCACCATATTCGTCATCCGGCAGCCACGTATCGTTGACGTTGACCGAGACGATAACAAACTGTTTCTTCAGTTGCAATAGAGCGACCTTCTTCTGTATCTTACCGCCACAAAACTCGCCCGCTATGACCACAGGGTATGTGGTTTCAAGGGGTGTGGAGGGATTGAGGGCACGGTAACGAGAGATATAAGCGTTCTTCAACGCAAGGATATCCTGCTTTAAAGGGTTTGCAAAGGTCGCGAAGCCTTCGTTATCCTTCTCAGGCTGGAGATCCGTTTGGTTTCGGGATTGGAAACCGATCGCGTCTTTTGCATCGATGACCATATCTGCATGAGTTCCGTGCAGTTTAACCGTGCCGATCAATTCGAACGAGGGCTTGTTGAGCTTCCGTGCCTCGTACAAGAAATCTTTCAACTTTCCGATCGAGGGATACAATGTCGAATTGTTTGTCGTCACAGGGGTAGACGGCAAGGAAGGATCCATGATGACTTGCGATAAGGGAACAAGAAGCCTTCTGAAAGGCTTTCTGAGCCGAACAGAGTGCTGAAGACGCAATTATATAAGTGTTGAGGGGGTTCTACAAATGACATGAGTCATAATGAATTTGTTCGAATGCGCAGCTTCCCACTCTGAATTTCAAGCCGCCACTGCCGACAACAAAGAAGTACCAGGTCACAATCTACTGTGAGTCAACCCCTTTCTAGGCGTTCAAGGACTTCGCTGACTTGGATCTCTCGTGATGCTCGCACGCCAGATCCTGGGTTTTTGAGATCATTGATTGCCCCACATACGACAAGTTGGACTCGCGAACGTTGAATGCAAATCAATCTGATGAAAAGTCAATGTCGAGGTCCGTATAATTTGCCATACATTCAATGGCAACGGTTTGATGCCCTCAGCTCTGTCGAAAACGCAAGTATTGCTCAACTCTGTGGTTCAGACGCTTCGATTGATATTGCGCACGGTTTTCCCCGTTGACACAAGGTAAGTCCTGGGTCGACGCCACCAAGCCACCGCTTTCCGAGGCTTTTTCACTCACTCTTCCTTCTGCCCAAACATAGTGCTCCGTCTTGACTGCTTGTGTTGATAGCACCGATGACCATACATAAAAGGGTAGACATACAAACTCAAGGTAAGCTTCGATCTCACAATGATTGTAAGTGGCGGTTTTCTTCATCGCCTTGGGAATCCTCTCCGTCAATCTTCGAGAGTCGACCGAACAGGGAAGGTTCGAGGAAGCCACATGCCAAGCCCCACCTCGTGCAATCATACTTCCTATAATAAGTACATTAAGGCAGCATCTATCCTTCTCCGCTGGTCAGCCTGTCGGCGCCGCTGTGAAGCAGAAGCCATTTACTTAAATTAATTATAGAGGTGGTCATGGCGCACGAAGGACAAGCGGAAGCGCCCTTTGCGAAGGCCGAAAGGTTCAAGGTTTTGGCGTTCCCTGTTTGATCAGCTGCAGCAGTTCGTTCTTTGTTTGGCAGCGACCAATCCTTCAGATTGGATGTGGTAGCGCCCTGCCACATGTTCTCTGGGCGATGTCCAATCAGCCTGCAACACCTCGAAATCTGCTGCCAACGAAATCCTCTGAGGGCTTGCGACTTAATACATATCGAAAAGAGTGGGAAGACATCATGGTCTAGCCTACGGCTGCGCGTTCTGGGCTCTGCGGGCTCTGTGGAAGGGCAGGCAGAGACGGTAGCATCCTGCCTCAAGCACCTAAAATCGACAACTCATTACTGAGGATGGTTGTTGATGACCCCAATGCGCGAGGCTGAGGCTCTGGCTTGAGTCCGCTCATAAGACTCAAGATAGTCCGCCATGAAGTCCCTACAACGCTTTTCCTTCGATCGAGCTTCGGCCACAATACCGGGACAAACATCGTATCCTTTACTCTATACCTGTCGTGTTCTGATACGTTTATTTCTACCCATCATTCCTTGGCAGGCGCAAGGTCTTATTCTCAATGGGCTTGCATACATCCGATGGCCTTACCATAAGGGTAGGAAATCTCCCACGAGAGACTATAGAAGATGATGTTGCTCGCTTCTTCAATGGTCGCGTTGGACCCAGTGGAGTCGTGATAGCCAAAAACGGCATTGGTAATCTTGTTCCGGAAGTGAACAGGAGGACAAAGCTCACAACCGTAACGTTTGTGAAGCAATATTTCAAAGTCAAGGCACTCGAGGAGTGCAATGGCATTGGTTTCAGTGCTCAAAGGGGAGATGGCGCTTTGATTGTGAGCGTGGAAGATGAGTTCATGGGCTTGACCACGCTTCATTGTACGGAAGGGGCAAATGTCGAGTAGGCTGCCCATTGCGTCTCAATACGCCTACTAACGGCCGAATAGCATCGTGGCTCTACATGGCGTGAGCGGACATGCCTGGGATTCTTTTGCTAGCTCACACAGTAGCCGCGAAGGAATCAAAGAAACCTGTTGGTTAAGAGATGAGCTACCCAGGTTTTTCCAAGTAGAAGCCGGAAAAGCTCTTCGACCAAGAGTAATGAGTTGTGGCTATCACGCCAACATCTGGGTCAAGTCTACTATTGACGGTTTGGATGCGCCTGTGTTGGATGTCGTTCGCTGCCTTGACCTTGAGAGAAAGCAGGTTAATTTAGTCCTCCACGCAATCAATATCGATCTCGCTGACACTACAGTTGAGGATCCTTATCGGCCATTGATTTTCATCGGACACAGTCTTGGAGGCATCGTCTTAAAGCAGGTACGAGCATTGCATCCCCGTCGCAATCACCACATTGACAGCTCACAGGTGGTGAACGAAATGATTATCCGAAATAAACAGAGAGACCCAACTTATATATCGCCCATCAGAGCGTGCCTCTTCCTAGCGGTACCGCACCAAGGGACTGGCAATGCAGACTACTTCGGTACTTTCCTGAAAGCGATAAGTAAAGTCCTCTTACCAGGGTTCAGACCCAACGCCAACTTCGTGCAAGACCTCGAACGAAAGAACAAGAGGCTTGCGGATATCACGGACCGATTCATACAGATACTCAATGCTAACAAGATCGATATCATAAGTTGTTACGAAAACCGGGATTATGCACCTGGCAAAGGCAAGATACCGCAATGCGTGACACTCGTTGCTTGGGCGATTCAAAACTGACATGATGGTAGATCGTCAGCAAAAACTCTGCTATTCTGCAGTTTGCCGGTATGACGCAGGACCCTGTTCCTATTGATGCGAACCATAGCGATGTAGCCAAGTTTGGCAGTGCAAGTCAACACCCATTTGTTCAGATCGCCACCGAGTTCTCCGAAATCAGCCACCGTGCTCTGCAGGATCTCACGCCCCAATTCTCAGCTCTAGGTTTCGAACAGTCACCGCAGCAAGAGGCCTCTAATCACACTATAGTACCGCCAATATATGTTGCTGAACCCCTACAACCAGGATCGGAGCCTGCGTTCTACAAACTCACTCGTTACACGACCGTCTTCTTAGTCGATGACTCAAGTTCAATGGAGGACATTCCGGAATACAACATGTTTCCATGGGAGGAAACAACCAATGCTTTGGCAGCATGTGCGAAGTTAGTTCTTGGCGCTGGGGGAAGACTGAAGGTTCATTTCTTCAACTCGCCGGAGGTAAAAGAGGACATTTCAGGTGTTCGAGATCTTATCGATTTCTGCAGCGGAGTGACCCCAAAGGGCGATACTACGACCTACCAAAAGCTCAAGTACCATTTGGATGAATTCACGGAAGGCTTCAAACCGCTCACCATTCGACAACGCGAAGATTATCCCGGTCTGAACCTTGTCATTTTCACCGACGGCGCACCAGAAGGCCGATTTGATGATATCGAAGAGGTCATTGTGGACACTGCTCAAGAACTTGATCAGATGAAAGCAGACAAGTACAAGTTGGGCGTTCAATGGGTTCAGATTGGCGACGACAAGAAAGTTACGGAATTTTTCGACAAGATCGATGACAAGATCAAGGGCGCGCACAAATTGAAGCGAGATGTATGTGTTAGAGCCTTGATAATATGGATAACACTGATCGCATCAATAGATCGTCGACACAACTCGTTACGACCCTCAAGTTGCAACAACAGAGATGACCTACAAGAAAATCGTACTTGGTGCTATTGATAAAGACTGGGACGAAGAGGCCAGCGCAGCTATCTCGGAAGGACAGCGCTCGGTTCTCAGTCAAGCTTCTGAGCCTCGCTATACACCAAACATCCCTCAGGGACGTACGCCTCATGATTCGTGGTCTTCACAACTAGTCCGTCCAACCAAGAGAACAGAGCTAGCCTCGTCCCGCTAATATACGACTTGATTATGCGGCACTTCTTTCTCACCCAACCACGTTGTCAGAGCGCTGAGGCGGTGGGTTATGCATCATTGAGGATGCAGCGCCTGCGCAGTTCTTCTATCCATCTTCATCTAGTTATCGTCGATTTCTCAACTTAGGAGTGAAAGCGTTTGTGTCCCTGTTACTAGTATGTCCTTCTCCTTCTTCCCTTGCAGCCTGCTGCGATATCGTGTATGACTAGGCACCATAAATTTTCGCTTTCTGCATCTCGTTTGGGCAAGAACGACCCTTGGTGAGGCAAGTGAAGCTTCTGGGTTTCAGTATCCCAGGCTACAATGACCTGGACCTTATCTGGTTCGATTGACACACCGTAATGGTATATCGAGTATGCTGATATGCTTGACATGTTGCTTATTGGTGAGTCGAAGGTCGCGATCGGCCATTGTCAGAGGGAGGTCCGAGTCATCAGCTCGCACATCGTTGAAGCTCGCTCGTCCTTGACGCTAGGGAAAGCCTCTACCACTTGAGTAATGCTATGTCAGCTCGGAAGTTATTGCGCAGCTACCTCTTCTTCCTTCACCTGGAACGGCAAGGAAGAATAAGTCTGTAAGTATGTGTCTCAGTAATTGTGCTCCATTGTGTACCTTAAGCCTCGCACCTAGTTACCCGTAGAAATTCATTGAGGACACTTGCCATTGGGTACTACCTTGGCCCGCCCTAAACAAGTGGGAGTGGAGGCTTCGACTCCAGACGATTCCCGTATTGGTACACAGCGGAATGGTAAAAATGTGATACTGTCAAACGACATCTCATACCATGATGCTCGGTGGTACAATCATTCAGTACTGAAGACTATGTACTCTGCATTCACCTCAAATCACTGGCCCTTCGTTCGCTAGCACTAGCGTTTGGTCCGCCTTTCTCAACTTTTCGGTAGAGCCATAACCCTTACTAGCACACCATCCACCACCACACCACCCACCACCGCAGCCATCTCAATCATTTCTTTGCAGCATGAAGAGGTGAACGCCATACCTGTGTGCTGCAAGCGCCTGTCTCTTTTCTACAGACTACGACGGTTGAGTCATCTGACCTACAGACACATCGACCTAGGCTCTCACTTCACAAGTTCATTTGGGTTTATCGAGGATCAATACCCATCGAGTCTTCTTATCACCTGCAGCCAGAATGATCATCATTGATGAGAAAGGCGACCTTGTTATTAGGGTCACTGAGCTGACCAGTGACGATGGTGGAGAACGCTCCGTAGTCGGAGTCGAGGAATTCCGCGTCCGCAGACAGACACTCATAGAGGCGTCAATTGTGTGGAGGAAAATGCTCGGATCCCTCAACTGGGCTGAAGGTAGCCAAGATAGGGTTAACTTCGAGGATGATCCCCTCAAGAGTACAGAGATCTTGTTCAGGGTCTTGCATAATGCCGTGAGCGAGGATACTTACGAAGTCCCGATCAAGGACATTTGGTGAGCTAGCTCATAACTTTCTCTGACACCAGCACTGACTCTCGGCACAGGCGTCTTATGGCTATGGTCAAGAAATGGAGAATGAAGGTCCATTTCCTAAAACCCTGGTTCGCAGATTGGTACAAAAAACAGAGTTTCGACGAGGACGACCTTGATGAGGATGAACAACGTCAACTGCTCTTTCCATGCTGGAGCTTCGATCATCCTAATGGTTTTGCCATGGCGACGCATTTCCTCGCATACAACAATTTTCGGCACATCAAGGAGAGCAATCCGACAGAGTTCCGAGATCTCCATCTTCCGCACCGTATTATCTGTAAGCATCATGACTAAATTTCCTGGTGGATCTCATCTTTCGAATCTGACCCATATCACAGCTCAGCTCAATGCTGCCAAAGGCAACCTCCGTACAGTCATTCATAGGAGGCTATACGGACCTATCAAACACTTGCTTGGGACACGCTGCAAATGCAAAGCAGAGACTCTGTGGGGCTACGAGAAAGCCCTCTATGACACCGGCGCATGGCCTCTCGAAGAGGTCGGGAAAGGACATTCAATGCACGACATTATGAACCGGCTCGGGAAGTTCAAGTACCAAGTCGCGGAGACAGCCTGCATGTTCCCATGCCATCAGAATTTCGAGCGCATCGTCGAGGACGCCGTAACGTATACGGCGCAGAACTTCAACGGACTATGCCTAGACTGCATGGACCGTATGAAACCCAAGACTGGTGATCGCCATGACGATTATTGGCGCCACAACAACTTCCGTGACAGGGACGTTTGGTTCAAGGGTTGTCGCATCAAGCATAAACAGCCAACGTGGTATTTCTCCTTCATGGGCAGTCAGGAGGACAAGGATTATTTGCAGAGCAAAGACAAGCGTCCTTACGAATCGGACTCGGACTCGGACCGATACCCGTAGCTGGACTCTATGGATTACCAAGACTGATCTTGTGGTTGAAGTCCTGTGGGTGATACAATATCTTGAAAGACATCCAGCTGACTTTTCTAGTTGTGCGAAACGGTAGAAGCTTACAAGTCTAGCCACAGCCCCCGAGCCTTCGGTTGCTGTCTAGAGAGGTGCGCGGTCGGGCTTCTGAGCGTGAGAGATTTCTATCATGGACTTATTCATCTGGGTGGTCCGTGTAGACAGGCAATAGTTTAAGCTTGTCAGTGCCGAGATGGATAGCTTTTTGCATCACGGACTTTATCAGCTAACGAGCATCCCTGTATCTAAGCTATTACGGCGATCTCCTCTACTGAGCTGATTGCAAACTCGGAAAGACTTCTCCGACCATGCTATATTAGCATCTTGAGCACAATAGATCTCTGTCTCATTGCTTCCCTCTCCCACAAATTTGTCTTCGCCCTTTTGCCGAACAGACAGAACTCCCATTCCCCTTACATGCACTTGCTCCCTTTCGTATTCACAACGATATGAACCGACTCTCATGCAACATACCCACTACGATTGGTACATCAGAAAGAAAGCATAGAGAACAACCAGCATATGTGGCTCACTGGTCGGCAAGTACATCTGGCTTTAAGCACTACGAGTCAAGGACGTCGAAGACCGAGACCATCAGGAAGCCAGCTGAGGACGGCTGCTGCTTGGGAAGTCTGCCGTATTTCCTAACGAAAAACCACTTCTATCCATTCCATCTGACCTGCTCGAGAATGACCATCGTGAATAAGAGGTTTCATAAGTTTAAGGCCCAGATGTATGTAGTTCAAGGTCGAAAGAATAGCTTGATCCCCAGGCGTAGCAAGTGACTTTGCCTGAAGACCAAGCTGGCTTGCTTTCTAAGGAGAAGGATATGGAGACGACTTTCAGGTCCATTTGTACTAAGTTCGTTGCACAAGAGAGTCCTTGATCAAGACTCGAAGGAGATAGGCCAATATCCCGCTGCTACTTAGGTTTTCCATGGGGGTCTATACCTGGTCTCGACAAACCGTTGATGCGTTGATGCTGCCGTAGCCATACCACTCAATCTATGGTTTTGAGTTGGCTCATTATAGACGAGACAATCATCGCGTCAGCGGACAATTATTCTTGGAAATCCTAATTGAATTGTTGTCGTTCGCAAATGGTCCTAAGGTAGGTCGGCCTATAGGTAAATTGGGGGACCGAATTGATAGTACGGAGTAGCGGTTGTCCTATCGGGCCGGCGAAGCGCTTCTAGCGAGCCTTGGCGGCCACAATCGAACTTTTGATGGCCCTCGGGATGCTGGTCGATTTTTCAAACCGCTACAAATCAACCCATAATCGTTACGAGATTCAGTCAACATGGGTAGAGGTAAGATCTACCTCATCATGGAAGACCAGATCGGAGCTAATGATGCGAAGGACCCAAGAAGCATCAGAAGCGGTTGTCCGCACCACACCACTGGCTGGTACGTAGCGTCTGTTGTATCTGGAAGCATGCGCTGACATACGGGACCTCAGCTTGATAAACTCAGCGGTACATATGAAGCCCCTACTCGTTGACCTTCAACTGAGATGGTTCTACAGGCGCCTACGCTCCCAAACCATCTCCTGGCCCTCACAAGCTCCGTGATTGCATGCCCCTGATCGTCTTCATCCGCAACCGGTAAGTAGCAGCCGCGCAAGAAAGCCTTTTTCTGGTGCAAGAGCAGATCACTGACAATGGCAACTTCGACAGACTCAAGTATGCCCTTAACTCGCGCGAAACCAAAGCCATCATGATGCAGCGCCTTGTCAAGGTCGACGGCAAAGTTCGCACTGACTCCACCTACCCCGCGGGCTTCCAAGATGTCATCTCGATTGAAAAAACGGGCGAGAACTTTCGACTCGTCTACGATACCAAGGGTCGTTTCACCGTCCATCGTATCACGACAGAAGAGGCGGAATACAAGCTCGCGAAGGTCAAGCGTGTGCAGCTGGGCAAGGGCGGAATCCCATTCTTGGTTACGCATGATGCGCGAACGTGAGTTTGCTGCATTGATTCAGTCGTTGGACCAAGCTTTGGTAGTATTCCTGGAGAAGTACTGACGGAAGCCGGACTAGGATACGATACCCAGACCCGTCAATTAAGGTCAACGATACGGTCAAGATCAACTTGTCGAACGGCAAGATCGCCGATTTTATCCGCTTTGATACCGCTGTGATCGCCATGGCTACTGGTGGACGTAACATGGGCCGTGTTGGAGTGATCACGCATCGTGAGCGTCACGACGGTGGTTTCAACATCGTTCACATCAAGGATGCCATCGACAACTCATTCGCTACGCGGGAAAGCAATGTCTTCGTCATCGGGCGTGAGAAGCCATGGATCAGTCTGCCTAAGGGCAAGGGTGTCAAGGTCCGCTGCAATATTCTTGTTTTGATCTCTATACTCCGGATACTGACTCGTCGATCTAGCTTACTATCGCGGAGGAGAGAGATCGTCGCCGGGCCGTTGCCATCGCTGGCCATTAGCTGTGCGCAATACGGTGCTGCAGCAATTCCGGTGGTGGGAACAAGTGGAAGATTTCTGGCTCAGAAGCGACCTCCAAATTAGCAGAGCAACCCTGACATCACAATCAAGAAGCTTTGCACACGACCTTCGACGTGTTCTTCGTGGTCTTGGAACATGCTCCTACAGCACTTTCCTCGTACTCCTCACAACCCGGTCTTTCCCAAATACCCCCATAAAATACAGCACCCTCACAACCAACAAGAAAAACGTAACGCCGATATTCCCCCAAGCCGTAGCATTCCATCCTCCTACATCCATAAAGTTACGATGCCCAATAACCCAATACGTCGCAGCCAAATGCCCAACATCCCCAATCGCACACGCAATCAGGTAGTTCCGCACAACAATCGCCTCGTTGGTGTAATATAGAACCCCAAGGCCTATGAGGCCAATCAAGCCGTAGCAGTTGCCAAGCTGGAGTGCGAGCACTCGGGAGGTAGACGTCAAAGGGATAGAGGGCATGCGCGAGGGGACTTGGGTGGAGACGAAGAAGGAGGTATTGATGAGGGGAGCGGCCCAGCCGGCGAGTCTGGAATACGGGCATTAGCTGGGTGGGAAGGGGTGGTGTGGAGGGGATCGTACAGCGAGATGGGCTCGAGGATCGTGAAGACGATGTGGGGGATGGGGGGGAGGGTTGATGCCATGGTCTTGCGGGCGTATTCACCTCATCACTTTACAAATTTGTTATCATCAGTAGCCACGGGTATGTATAAAAGTTATCCCGAGCTATCGATCCTAGAACCACCGGGCCTGTGCAGCCCCCAACCTGAGAGAAAGCGGAGACTGTCAGATAAGATTAGGGCTTCTGAGCTGGAGAAACTTTTTACCGGCAGATGCCAAGACCCGAGGTCTCAGTCTCGGCCCTGAAGAATGAATGATACTGCAATCATGGTCACAAAGCTCGAAGCTTGTCTACTTTGACAGTATCGTATAATCGAGACCACAATGCTCAAGAACCATCGAAAATTCAGCACGGGACGCACTCTCCCAGAGAAGTCGCTGTCTACATCTGACATGTGAAGCTTTCTGAGACACGATGACCTACAGCACGGGTGTAGGGTCTACATCTTGCTCCATCTCACGCAGACACCATGGCAATGCTAGATACACTCTTCGATGACTTTCCGCTGAGCTACCCTTCACTCCGCATACCTCCACTCCAGGATCCATTTCCGGACCTCTCTGCTCAATCCGCTCGGTTATCACCATTGGAGCCCAACGCTCGCGTCGATGAAAATATTGACAATGGAACCTCTAAGCTGACGGGCCGGCGGAAGGCTTTAGCGGAAGCGAAGCCTATCGGCGAGCTCACAGCGTCGAATGACTTACGGCCTATACAAAGGAATCCCCGCAAGAAACCGAAGCTACATGAGCATGAGCGCATTGCGGATTTCGTTCAGCTTCCTCAGCCAAATGCTAAAGCCAAAAATGACAAGCCTCCACCATTCCAGCCAGTGTCCATTCTAAATGAGCTCCTTGAGCCTCCTCCAAGCGCAGCGTTGTTCCCGCCAATAACTCCGAAAGAGGGTCACGGCGAACCAAGGCGGCGTTCCTCGACCCCGTCTCAGAGTCCGTCCAGGCATGATGACACTCCCGCGTCGAGAACCATCAACACACAAAAGCCATTCGAAAGCTCGTCTTCCAAAAGAACCTCTCAGCGTCCTAGAAGGAAGTGGACAACGCAGGAAACCGAGCAACTGATGAAAGGTATCCAGCTGTATGGAGTTGGAAAATGGAAGAAGATTCTACACCACCCTGGGTTCTCCTTC
>JAABUJ010004808.1_pt1 | contig 13952 bp, 12 predicted proteins | sample 5559131 | NCBI WGS metagenome assembly JAABUJ01 (sample SAMN10711875, study PRJNA513366) | rock metagenome | isolation source: Antarctica rocks | place: Antarctica: Victoria Land, Mt New Zealand nord | collected 2016-01-07
ACCACCGGCTCCACCACCCCCAGCCCGCGCAGATACGCCAACACGTCCCGCTCCGAGAACGGCGAGAACCACCTGCCCGAACCCTGCAGGTCAGCCCGCGCCTCGGCGAGCAGCTCCTCGAGCACGCGAGCGTCCAGATCCGCCAGGCCGAGCTCGAGCTGGGCCATCCAGCAGCTCAACTCCAGAATCAGCCGCATCCGTGCACGAACACGGCTCGGGCTATAGCCGCGCTCGCGCAGCTCGACCCACAACCCCGTCGCTACCGGGGCCAGCGGCCCGCGGACACGCAGCGCCAGATACGGACTCATGATCACCCTCCTTCGTCGAACACCAGAACGATCGAAGGAAAGACCGCGACGCCAGATCGCGTTATGCCGAGTCGTGCACAACCGCAAAGCGCAGCTCAGCAGGCACGACCCCATCACCAACGGACCCGACTCGGCATAACCAGAGACTCGGCACAAAACCAGCTATGCCGAATTCGGCATAGGTGGTTTGCCACCACCGTGACCATCACGACACCTCCTGTTGGTTGATGTGAAGCGCCCGCTCGGCTGGAGCGGCACGTCCGTCCCTGCTCCCGAGCGCCCTGCGCTCGGGCTCATCCGCGAGACGCAGCTCGCGCGACTCGCGCTGCGAGCAGCGAGCCAGCAGGCCGCCGAAACGGCTACGGACCCACGAACCCGTGACCGCAGGTGCGCCGAGGACCAGCGCTTCGCTGCCGTCTATCGCGATCAGCTCAAGCGGCTCGAGCCAGATCTCGAACTGGCTCTCGCCGACAGCGTCGAACAGCCGCCTGCGGATTCGCTCCCACGCCTCGCGGTCGGCGGCGCCCGGCAGGTCGAGGCCTCGGCGGACCGCGTCCAGGTCGACGCGAACGGCTCGGTGGCGCTTGCGGCCGCGCTCGGTGACGTACGCCTCCTCGACGATCATCGAGTCCGGCAAGCTCCCCCCTTCAGGGGGGCTGGGGGGGTGTTCCCTGATTCTGGGGTTCAGGGTTTCCCTTCCCGCGCGCGCGTTGGGCGCCGGGGTTTCTGCCGGGGTTTCTGCCGGGGTTTCTGCCGGGCTTTCCGGCGCCGACAGCTCGAAAAGTGTCCGGTCCTGACCGCCCTTTGTCCCCGAAACCCCGGTACGGATCGGACACTTCTCGCCCGAAACTGTCCGATCCTGACCGCCCTTTCCGCCAGCCACGACGTCCTGCCGAGCACCGGCCATCACATCCTCGGCGGGCCGCGCCGCCGCCACGAGCGGCCTGGCACCAACCGGCGGCGGCATCCGGCGTGGCGTTCGCAGCGGCGCCGCCCCCTCTGCGCGACCCAGGTCCCCGACGGTCCAGACGTTCGTGTTGCCGCGGCCGCCCGTGCCGTCACGGAGGATCAGCTCGCCCGATCCGAGCAACGCTTGGCGAGCCCGACGGTACGTCCGGTCAGTGACCCCAGCCGCGGTGCAGAGCTGGTCAGTCGAGAGACGGCGCACGATGCCCTGCTCGTCGGCGAGCGCGGCCATCGTCGCCAACAGCAGGCGCGCAGCGCCGGACGCGCGACTGCGCCCGAGCACCGCCTCGAACAGGTCGACGTTGACATCCCCATCCCACCACGGGCCCGTGGCCGCGAAGGCCAGCGACACCGTGCTCGCCCGCCCCCGGCCGGTCGCCCGTTCCTCCACCACAACCAAACCGCGACGCACGAGCTGCTCGCGCGCCTCCTGGTATCGGCTGCGACCGAGGCCGGCGCGGGCTGCTCCAGTCGGCGCGCCGGGCCACGCCCGGTGCTCGCGGTTGGCATAGCTCGCCAGCACGAACGCGACGAGCCGCTCGCCAACGGACACACCTTCGAGCGCGATCGCGCCTGCAACGGCTGCGCGGCTCACGAGCCGCCTCTGCGGGATTCGGCAACGAATGTCATCGCCAGCACCGCGGCCGGCGGCGCTCGCGATGACCCTCGCGCGAATGAGCGCGCAGAGGAGCGAGCGGGTGTAGAAGTCCGTCCGTCGCCCGGCTACACTGCGGCTACTGAGTTTCTGTGCGGCGCTGGCAGCGCCTATGTAGTGGAAGACCGGGCGGCCACCCGGTCTTTCTCGTTCTCGGGACGTGGTGGACCACGTGCGCGGCCGTCTCCACGGCCGCCGAGTGGTGGACACGACCGCGGCCTTCCGCGACGACTCATCGTGCGAACTCCACACCGGAGCCGACTCCTCGCAAAACGGCGGTCGCCAAGGCTCGATCGAGGGCGCGACGGCTGCCCAGTCCCAGGGCTTGCGGAGGCCTCAGCCGGCGTTCCGCATGCAGGCTTCTGACCGAGTTACTTGCTCCCTTCTTGCTCCCTGGCTCCGAGTCAACCCGAGGGCAGCCTGCAAACGTGGCTATTTCCAGCCAGTTCGGCAGTGGGCGGTACTGGGCTCGAACCAGTGACCTCCTGCTTGTAAGGCAGGCGCTCTACCAGCTGAGCTAACCGCCCGACTTGTCGATGGTATCCGTCTGCCCTGCACGTAGTACCGTCTCGCGGGTGAAGGATTTCGGGTTTGATCCGCAGCGCGCGCTTGACGCAGCCAAGCGCTTGGCGGACGACGCGCCGGCTCAGCTGGCCGAGGGCTTCGGCCGGCTGGTGCGCGACGCCTCACCCGAGCGCCTTGAACAGGTGATGCGCTCGCCGGCGCGCAAGCCCTTGCTGGACGGGATCTTCTGGCAGATGCCCAAGCAGCTGAACGTCCGACAGGCCAAGGGCGTGAAGACCTCGGTTCGCTGGTGTCTCACCGGCCGCCCTGACGGCGGCGTCGACACCTACGGGCTCGAGATCGACAACGGGCAGGCCCGCACGATCCGCGGGACCGGCGGCCCGGATCCGATTCTGACGATCACGATGGATGCGGTGGAGTTCCTGCGGCTGATCAGCGGCAACTCCGACCCGATGCAGGCCTACTTCAAGGGCCGCATGCAGCTGGCCGGCGACGTCATGGTGGCCGCCAAGATCGCGTCACTGTTCCGAATGCCCGGAGCTGGAGCCGCCGACGACGACAGCGCGAACGGTCAGTAGAACACCGACACCCTGGGCAGACGGGCTTCCAGCTATCGGTTGTCCAAGGGAGAGCAGGATCGGTTACCGCCATCCCGTTGGCGGGTACCGCTGATGACTTCGACCACGACGATTCGGCCGCCTGAGTTTTGCGGGCGAGGCCGCAGGAGCTGATCATGCGCGCCGCGATACTGCATAAGGCCGGCGGAACGCCGGAGGTCGGAGAGTTCGACGATCCCGGCGGAGACGATGTCGTCGAGGTTCGTCTGGCCGGTCTCAATCCTGTCGATCTGGCCATGGCTTCGGGCGGCATGGGCGAGCCAACGACGCCGTCGATCGTCGGCCAGGAGGGTGTCGGGACCAGACGGGATGGTCAGCGCGTGTACTTCAATTCCCCGCCGGACCCGTTCGGCTCGTGGGCCGAGCGCTCGCCGATCGATCCGGAGCGGACATTTCCGATTCCTGACGGGGTCGATGATGAGCTGGCGGTGGCGCTGGGGATCCCTGGGCTGGCGGCGTGGATCCCGCTGACGCGTCATGCCCGCCTCCAGGACGGCGAGCAGCGTCCTCGTGCTCGGGGCGACGGGCGTCGTCGGCCAGGTGGCCGTCCAAGCCGCCAAGCTCCTCGGCGCCGACGCGACCGGGGTGCTGTGCGAGGCGATGACGCGGAGGCATTGAAGGGGGCGGCGGGTGGAGACTTCGCGGTGGTGATCGACACCATCTATGACGATCCGTTTGTCGCCGCACTGGATGCCACCGCGAATGGCGCGCGGCTCGTGACCCTTGGTGCCCTACGCATCACCCGCGTTGAGCAAGTCCACAAGCACGGCATCAAGGCCCCCGAGCGGCGTGTCGCCCTTCCGTACCGTCCACCGCCGGGGAATGCGTGGACGCGGGCGGGTCCGGCGCCGGGGTCTACGCTCCTGGTATGGCCAGCGCCGGCCGCGCGTCGCAGCGCAACCAGTCAGTCCGCAAGGCGATTGCGCTGCTGCGGGCGACGGCTGTCGAGGGTCACGGGGCCAACGTCTCGGCGCTGGCGCGCAGTGCCGGCCTACCGCGCGCGACTGCGCTGCGGCTGATTCAGACGATGGAGGAAGAGGGCTTTCTGTTGCGCGTGCGCGCGGGTGACCGCATCGTGCTTGGCCCCGAGCTCGTGCGGCTGGCCCGCCGCGCGGACCTCGGCGCGGTCCTGGCCGACCTGGCGCGGCCCCGGCTTGAGGAAGTCGGCCGCGAGGTCGGGGAGACCGCCACGCTCAGCGTCGTGGCCCGCGACGGCGGCCTCGACGTCGTTCAGCAGGTCGACGGGCCGTACCTGATGGGCCCGCTGAACTGGGTCGGGCAGCGCTTCGCGCTGCACGCCAGCTCGAGCGGCAAGGTGCTGCTCGCCCACCTGAACCCCGCGGGTCTCGATGAGCGGTTGGCCCAGCCGCTGGAGCCCCTCACGCGGGCGACCATCACCCGGCCCGCCGCGCTGCGCGCGGAGCTTGACCAGGTGCGCAGGCAGGGGTACGCGACTACCGTCGACGAGCTCGAGGAGGGCCTGGCCGGCGTCTCGGTCGGCGTGCTCGGGGAGGGCGACGCGCTGGTGGGAGTGGTCAACGTCAGCGGCTTGACGCAGCGCCTGGACCACGGCGCGCTGCGGCGGATGGTTCCGCGGCTGCGGGCGGTGGCCGACGCCCTCGAGGACGCCCTGCGCTCGGCTTGACAGCGCTGACGGGGAGCGCGCATACTGATCGCTTATTGGGCAGCGCTGTTCACCTAGCGATGAGAGGGAGGGAGCATGGAGTCCATCGAGACCTACACCGATGAGCAGACCTACGCGGACACGCGGCGTCCCGTGGCCAGCGCGAGGACCCTGATCCCCGCCGCCTACACCTCTGAGGCGTTCTTCTCGCTCGAGCGCGAGCGGGTGTTCGCAGCGAGCTGGGTGGCCGTCGGCACGACCTCCCAGGTCTCAGAGCCCGGCGAGGTCCTCGTGGCCGACGTCGCCGGGCGCTCGATCGTCGTCGTCCGCGACGGGGACGGGGCGCTGCACGGCTTCTACAACGTCTGCCGCCACCGCGGCACGCGGCTGCTCTCCGAAGGCACCCAGCAGGCCGGGCGCCGCATCCGCTGCCCCTATCACAGCTGGACCTACGGCCTCGACGGCCGCTGCCTGGGGACCCCGCTGTTCGCCGACTCGGGAATCCCAGAGGACCAACAGGCGATCTTTGACACGGCCGACGCCGGCGCCTTTGACAAGGCGGACTACAGCCTGCTGCCGGTCGCGGTGCAGACATTCGGCTGCCTGGTGCTGGTCAACCTCGATCCGGAGCCCGAGCCGCTGGCCAGCCACCTCGGCGACCTGCCCAAGCGCCTAGGCGCCCACCGCCTCGAGGAGTGGGAGGTAGCCCGGGTCGCTGAGTACGACATCGCCGCCAACTACAAGCTCGTGGCCGAGAACTTCATGGAGTACTACCACCTGCCCTGGGTCCACCCCGGGCTGGTCAAGGTCTCGCCGATGGAGTCCCACCACCGCTGGCAGGGGACCGGCATGTACACGGGGATGTCCACTAGCCCGATCGCGCCGGACACCGACGCCGGCGGCTGGCAGGCGCTGTCGCCCCTGCCGGGCCTCGGGCCGGTCGACGCGGTTAGCGCCCGCTTCGTCTGGCTGTTTCCCAACGTCGCGCTCAACGTCATGCCCAATCACCTCTTCCTGATCCTCGCCACCCCTCGAGGCCCCGACCGCACGCAGGAGACGACCTACCTCCTGACCCACCCGGAGTCGGCGTCGGGGCCCAGCACGGAGGCGGGGGTCGAGCGGCTCGCGACGTTCTGGGACAAGGTCAACCGCGAGGACATCGAGATCGTCGAGCGCGTCCAGCAGGGGCTCGCCACGACCCCGTTCCCCGGCGGGCCGATGTGCTACCGCTTTGAAGAGCCTGTGCACCGCTTCCAAAACATGGTCGCCGACCGGATGGTCGGCATCCGCCGGACGCCGGAGGGCGACGCGACCGACTCCACGCCGATGTTCGCCACGACCGCGCCCGCCGCCGCGCGGACGTGATCGTCGGCCCGACCGACAGAGGAAGACCGTGAACTGGACACTCGGCGAAGAGTTCGAGACGCCTGGCGGGACCGTACGATGGACGGCCCTTGGTCGCGGCGATCCGACCGTGCTCGTGCACGGCACGCCTATTCATCCTTCCTCTGGCGCGCCATCGCGCCGGCGCTCGCTCTCACCCGAAGGGTCTTCGGTCGACCTTGCTCGGCTTTGGCCAGTCAGACCAACGTGACGGCCAGGACGTCAGCCCGACGGCTCAGGCGAAGATCTTCAGCCGGCTCCTTGACCACTGGGAGCTGTCTAACCCCGCGTCGTCGCCCACGACATCGGCGGAGCGGTGGCACTGCGGGCCCTGCTGCTAGAAGGGGCGCACTACCGTGACCTCACCCTCATGGACGCGGTAAGCGGCGGCAACTGGGAAACAGGGCTCTACCGACTGATCCTGAAGCACTCCGACGTCTTCAATCAGCTTCCGGACTATGCCCACGAGGCGCTGGTCGCCAGCCACCTACGGCACGCCACGCACGTCGGCTACCGACCAGAAGTCCTGGACGCATTCCTCGCACCGTGGCGCGGCGCCAGACAGGACACCCGCTTTCTACCGTCAGTACAGCCAGATCGACCAGACGGCCACGGCGGAGTTCGAGCATCTGCTGAGCGAGATGTCGTTGCCGACGCGCCTCATCTGGGCAGCGAAGACCGCATCCTTCCACCGCCGTTGGCCCAGTGGCTGCACGACAGGCTTCCGCACGCCGAACTGCTCTGGGTCGAGGGCGCCGGCCACCTCCTCCAGGAAGATGCGCCGGCGCAGCTGCTGGCCCACCTCACCACCGCCTTCCCCGCGGGGAGGTGAGGCAGGGATGAGACCTGAACTCCCATCGGCAGAGACGGCCGGGGCCACAGCCATGGCCAGGTCCTGAGCGCGGCCGGACTGGGTGCTCGCGCTATACGACCAACCGCAGGTTGCGAATCCCGGCCGCTCACGCGATGCCCATCCGGCACGCGTCACCGCTCCTTGTGCGCGCCCGCTACGCGACCACGGCGGCCGGTGAGCCCGCGGCTGCGGTCGCGGTACTTGCGAATTTTGCCCCGGGCATCCGAGCCCGGCACGAAATCGCAAGTGCGGGGACCTCGGAATGAGAGGGATCGCTGGAGCACCACGAAGACCCCTTGAGAGGGCCGGTCGTCAGAGCGACGGACAGTGGCAGCGACGAGGGTCAGCTGCGCCGGGGCCGCCGCCTCCGCCCACACGCCGAGATGAACCGTTGCGTCCACAACCGCTTCCAAACCGCTTCCGCGCGCGGTTCCGTAAGCGGCCGGCCCACTACGGCCACCGCTGAAAAGCCCGCCGTTACGCGTGATCGGTCGATACCCCCAGCCGGACTCGAACCGGCGATCTCCTGCGTGAAAGGCAGCGGCCCGCTGTCTGATACCAGCAAATACGGGCAGTTGCGGTCGGGCAAATCGCAGTAAATAGGGCCTTTCTGGTCCGGAAGGTTGCCCGCGACCGTTGCCCGACATGACGGTTGCCCGACCGTTGCCCGCGTCTGGAGGGCCTTCTAGACTGCGAGCTCAGGCTCCGTGAGATGATCCTCCCGAACCCTTCCGCTCCGCCCCTATATCCGCCAGCGCGCGTCCGGCCCACACTGGTACGCCAAGTGGTCGCGCGACGGTCCGGGAGCACCATGAGGAGCAGACCCGGCTGGCGCGGGATGCCGACGAGCGCCGTCGGCGGGGCATCACGTTCCGAGAGCTGACCGCCGAGTGGCTCGTGTTCCTCAGGCGCGAGAAGGGCGCCAGGCCCTCGACCCTGATCGACTACCGGTGGATGCTCGCCGAACCGGTGGGCGCGATCACGGTTTCCTCCCCAGTCCTGATCACTCGCATTCCCCAGGTGGCTAGCGCGTAGAGCCGCGAGCGGGGATGACAACCCGCGACATCGCCGGGTTCCTCAGAAGCGTCGACGACGCCGGGTGCAAGCCGCGAACCGTCAACCGCTATCGGCAGCTGATCTCAGCGGCGTTCAAACTACGCGATGCGCGAGGACGCCTATGGTCTCGCCGCGAACCCGGCCGCTGCCACGACCAAGCGTCGCGAGCCACCGCCGGCCGTGCTCGACTTCTACGAGCCGGACGAGGTGGAGCTTCTGGCCCGGGCGGCCGAGCGCGGCGCGCACCGGACACCGGGCACCGCAGCGATCAGCGAGGACGAGCAAGCTGCCCGGCGCCTGGAGGATCGTCAGGACGCCGAGCTCTATCAGATCGCGGCCTACACCGGGCTGCGGCTCGGTGAGCTCCTCGCGCTCCGCTGGCAGGACGTCAACCTCGTTGATCGCCGGCTCGTCGTCCATCGTGCGTTCAGCGCGGGCGTCGAGGGGCCGACCAAGAGCTGGCAGGCCCGGTTCATTCCTGTCTCGGACGGAGCTGCCCGCGCCTTCGCCGACCTGCTCGACCGCGACGAGTTCACGAGCGCCACGGACTTCGTGTTCTGCAACCGCCTCGGCCGCCCACTCAACGGTGCGGTGCTGCGCCGGCGCTTCAAGCGGACAGCCGCCACCGCGGGGCTGCGGGTCCTCCGCTTCCACAGCCTCCGCCACGGCGCCGGATCGCTCGTCGCACGCCAGGCCGACCCTCGGTGGGTTCAGGGCTTCCTCGGCCACTCCAAGCTCGCCACGACGGAGCGCTACCTTCACACTAAGGCGCGGCCCGAGCATGTCGACCGTCTCAACCGCGCCTTCGCCGCTGGCCCCAGCGCCGCGCCATCGGAATCTCCTCCTGAGCAGGCACTTGTCCGTAGATGTCCGTAGATGTCCGCGCGCATCGTCCGGGTCGCATGCTGATGGGTCGAATCGCCTGTGTTGACGGCGATTTCGGCGGCGCGGACATCTTCAGCACTCTCGAGTGCGTGGAGTGTGTCGTCGCGGCGCCGAGCAAGATCCCGCGCGCGTCCGGTGACCGGGTCAAGACCGATCGTCGTGACGCCGAGCATCTGGTGCGCCTGCTGTTGGCCGGCAAGCTTCATCCGGTCCGGGTGCCGGGCGATGAGGAGGAGGCGCTGCGCGACCTCGTGCGGGCCCGGGAGGCGGTGCGGGTGGATCTGATGCGATCGCGCCACCGGCTCTCCAAGCTGCTGTTGCGCCATGGGATCCGCTTCGAGGACGGAGCGGCGTGGACTGAGCGTCATCGCGCCTGGCTGGCGACGGTCGCGTTGGAGTGCCCGGCGGCGCAGGCCACGCTGTTAGACGTCCGGGGCGCGATCGATGCGCTGTGTCATCGCCGCGACGGCCTGGAGCGCGAGATCCTCGGCCTGCTGCCCGCCTGCCCGTGGGCGGTGCAGATCGGCCGGCTGCGGTGCCTGCGCGGGGTCGACACGCTGACCGCGGTCGGCCTGTGCGCCGAGATCGGCGACTTCGAGCGCTTCGCCCGCGCCGAGCAGCTGATGAGCTACATCGGCGTGGTCCCCTGCGAGGCAACCACCGGTCAGCAACGCCGGCTGGGGTCGATCACCAAGACCGGCTCCGGTCACGCGCGGCGGCTGCTGGTCGAGGCGGCATGGCATTACCGCGCCCGGCCGAACATCGGCCGGTCGCTCACCGACCGCCAAGCCGACCAGCCGCCCGAAGCGATCGCGGTCGCCTGGTCCGCCCAACGACGCCTGCACCGCACCTGGACACGCCTCGAGGCCCGCGCCAAGATCATCGCCGTCGCCGCCGCCCGCGAGCTCGCCGGATTCTGCTGGGCGATCACCCAAATCGAATGAAACCGAAACCCTGACATCGCCTATCCCGTCGGCTGGGTCGGTGGCGGCCCGGCAACGCGCGGGGAACCCGCGACCTAACTATGAGCAACCCGTCCCCTGCCCGGGGGGCTGGCCACGCCCGATCTTAGACAGCGGCTCCCCCACGACGAACCATGGTCTTGCGGCAACCCCAAACCCGCGTATATCAGTCTGACCGCGCGTCGCGCACAGCCTGCCGGACCGCCACCCACCCAGCCGACCACAACCCCCCGATCCCCAACCGCGACAGCGAGAAATTCATGACGCCCCCCTTGACAAACCGCTCTCCATATCAGTTAGCAAGCGGTGTCCAACGGGGCTCGGCACGCCGCCGGTGTAGTTGGAGCCTACGCCGATCGACTTGATCGTGCCCTCCGGAGTCCCCGTGTCGCCCGGAGTGTCCCTGCCCTAGCAGGCCACGGTGGCGTCGGGCGTTTACGCGCAACGATTGCTACGATTTGTTCGTGGCAATCGTTGCAAGCTCTTAGGTAAGTAGTCGAGGCTCCCGCGCCGCTGCGATGCAGACCCACCGACGCGTACACGCTCAATCGCGAGCGGCTGATGGCTGGCGGGCGGGCGATCTTGGACGAGAAGCTGTGGTGCAGCCTCGAAGCCTGTGTCGATTCGGTGGTCCAGCGGTGGGAGCCGCGGGCGATCATGCTGCACCGCGACGCAGAGGGTGTGGTCGATCGCGATTACGCAGTGGCTGCTTCGCGATGGCGGCGCCGACTGGCGCCTGCGCGGCTACCCGCGCAGCCTGCGCGGGCGGCCGCCGGATGTGACGCTGCTGACTCACGCCTCGGCGAAGCCCGAGGTCAGCGCAGCAGACGATTTCGATACCGATCCCGAAACACAGGAGAACGCCCATGCTGGTGCGCGATGGCATGAACCCGATCGTCGTCACCGTCGGCCCTTCGCACACGCTTCGCGAGGCCGCCCGTCGCATGACCCGGGGCGGTGTCGGCGCCGCGGTCGTGTTCGACCCCGACCTACCGGCTCCGGGCATTATCACCGAGCGGGACATCCTGATGGTGGCCGGCAACGACGGCGACCTCGACGCCGGGCTCGTGCGTGACCACCTCACCGCGCACCTCGTCTACGCGGAGGCGGGTTGGTCGCTCGAGCGCGCCGCCGAGGCGATGACCGACGGCAGGTTTCGCCACGTGATCGTGATCGACGGAGCCGACGTGACCGGCATCCTCTCGATGCGCGACATCGTGCGCTGCTGGGTGTCGAGCGGCATGATGTCGTCGATGTCGGCGGCCGGGGAGGATCCTGCCTGACCGGCGCGGACGCAAGTCGTCCGGGTTCGTCTCGACGGGTCCGCGTCGGTCACGCTTCTGTGGGCGTTAGTTTTTCGACAGCAGATCGTCAGCCGAGCAGAACACCGCTAGGAGCAGCCGGTCGAAGTCGGCGAGCATCTAGCCCTCCCGGGTCGCTGAGCACCGCCGCCTCCGACCCTGCTGCTCAGAAATCCTCGAAAGCCCCTTCCCACGCGGCCGCCGCCGATATCGCCACAGAGACCTGGACCCGACGCAATGGCAAAGGCGATATCGAGCAGATCTTCGACGAGGCCTGGGCAGCCATCCCCGAATTGTGTCGAGCCGGGCGAGGACCTAGTCGTCGACCTCTCCGCGCGCAGACGTCGAACAGGCAGCCCGCGGCGGCCATCCGCCGACACGTCAGCGCGCTCGAGCACATGCTCGACCTTCGTGCTGCAGTCGAAGGTGAGCTGCGGAACGCGCTCGTGCGGCGTAGCGCTGCAGTCCCGACAGCGGCTCGCGCTCGGAAGCTCGAAGATGCCGCGCTGGACTACCCGCACGGGCAGCCGCTCTACTTCCCAGCAGCGGCTGCGCCACGCGAAGACAAGCCGTTCGGTTGGCTTCGACGCGAGAACTCCCCGCTGCGGGCGTCCGCCGCGCACGTGGCGCCTGGTCTGTTCCCGGCGCGCGTGGAGCGTCGCATCTCAGGCTGGGTTAGCGCTTTCGTAGCGTCGCCTTCTCCGGCCCGTTGCGGCGTTGTTCGACTCGAAGGGCGCCGCTCGCGGGCGTGTAGATGCTCCCGTGGCCGTCGTCCCAGCGGATGCGATAGCGAGGCGACGGATCGCCGCGCAGGACTTCCTCAATCACGCCCGGGCGCGATCGACCGTCCGTTGACTCAGACTCGGCTACGACGCGCTCGCCGACTTCAAAGGCCATAGTCATCCCTCCTCGTTCGTGATAACTGACCATAGCCGGCGGCTCGATCTGTTGCTGGGACTGGGTGACGCCGGCGAACCGCACAGGCGACCGCGCCGCCCGACGCACCCCTTTGAGCGCCTCCTGGCCCGGTCGGGGCGCTCTGCAAGATCCGGGCTACGGTTGCGAAGCTGGAATCTGAGTCGTGGCCGGTACCGTCGGAGGCGAGCCTGTTGTTGATTCGACGAGATCAAACGGCCCGCGCGTGCGCAGCGGTCGCTAACGTGAGTGCCACGATGATGACCGCAGAGCCAATGGTTACTCGTGGCGCTCACTACAGGGCGCTGCTTGACACGATCGATCAGCGGGGAGCCACCAAACTGCATGCCGGGGAGCGTGAGCAACTGCTGGAGGCCGCGGATGCTTTGCTGTTCGGCGAGCCTGACAGCGAGTGGACGGTCCGGTCAGCCGAGGTTTTGATTGCGACCTTGCAGACCAGTGAGCGGTGGTCAGTAGAGACCTGTGATCAACTTCGCGAGCACCTATCCGGCTGTGCTGCTCTGATCGGGGCATCGTAAGAATCGAGCGCTCGGGCCGGCGAGCCTCGCAGGGGGCAGAAGCCTGCCCGGTGGGGTCGCCGGTCTGAAGTCAGTAAGCGACCGGCTTGGCGGCGACCGCCGCTGGCGACGGCGCCCCAGCGCCCGCTGATCAGCGCGGTGGGGACAACGTCGATGTCGCCACGCTCCGCTGCCCAACTCCGACAGAGCTTCGGGTCTATGTGATCCAGTCGACCTTAGGGCTCGGCGTTGATGTGGGCGCCCGCAGTAGGAGTAGAGTCGCATACGAGCTGGCCCTGCGGCCAGGATTATCTCAGTCCAAGCCCGGAGGCCCACCGACGGCGCTACGTACGCCACCAGGCATGGGCGGCGGTTACTGGTTTTGACTGCGGGGCCGGTGCCGTACTTTCACCGGCGTTACCCCACCGGCCTGGTGGACACGTCCTAACTGATGAAACGACGCGCGGCGGACCCTCTCCTTCCGCGCGACCTCGATAGAGGGACGGGAAGTTTGAAGACCATGACCCTGAGGCGACAGGACTCGGCGGCGCGCAGACGAGGGGAGTCCGATCGCGGGTCGCGGCGGCTCTCGCAGGCCGTTGATGCCCAACGACGTCTGAACACTCGGCGACCGGATAGCACCCCGACCGAAGCAGATCTGCTCGGCCCGAGCGATCCGGGCTACGCGTACCTGACGGGATCGTCCGACTAGGAGGGGCGTGGCGATGCCGCCTTTCAATTGTTTGGCGTGCAAGGCGCGCCTACGCAGCGCGGAACGCCAAGCCGATCTGATTGGGCATCTATGCCCCGTCTGCGGCTCGCTTTTGGAGCCGGTCGGCGACTTGGCTGAAATCGTCGGTATCGCGTGATCGAGACACGCGGCGGCATGTCGCACCGCGGCGTGCCGCGCGCGGGCCGCCTGATCGCCGGGCGCGTCGGCGAGCTAGTCGCTCGACGCGGGTTCAAGCTTGCACGAGTCCGGCTCGAAATCGAGCGCTGCGACGCTGCCTCTGTTAGTCGACAAGCCCAAGCCGTGAGCTCTCGGGCTCCGGGCACGGGCGATAAAAGCCGTGAGACGCCGGCGCGCTCTTACGACCGCCGCGCCGCCGCGAGTGCCGCGAGTGCCGCGCGCCCTCGGAGCTTTCGATGCCGGCCTTGATCGGCGCGAACGGCCACGCAGCACGAGAGTTCGCGCTTCGCCGTCGGCCTAGGTTCGGCTGGCGCGCCATGAAATGGGACCGACGCCGAGACACGCTGACGACGGCACCTGCGAGCGCGGCGCCGACGCGAGCATCACGATCGACGTGTTCCTGGTCAGCAGGCCACGCACTGACATGAGCCCGTTTGAGCGACGCGGACTGAACGCGAACGCGACCAGATGTCA
>JAABUJ010004809.1_pt1 | contig 13951 bp, 7 predicted proteins | sample 5559131 | NCBI WGS metagenome assembly JAABUJ01 (sample SAMN10711875, study PRJNA513366) | rock metagenome | isolation source: Antarctica rocks | place: Antarctica: Victoria Land, Mt New Zealand nord | collected 2016-01-07
ACCCTAACCCTAACCCTAACCCTAACCCTAACCCTAACCCTAACCCTAACCCTAACCCTAACCCTAACCCTAACCCTAACCCTAACCCTAACCCTAACCCTAACCCTAACCCTAACCCTAACCCTAACCCTAAGTTAAATGAGATATGTCAATTCAGTGAGAGCTTTTCTTACTGCATAACTGTCTGTCTAATAGCATCTATGATCATCTTCAGTTCACTGCAAACAACTCATTCTACACTTTAACTAATTTAGACTTTCTCTTAACCTGAAATAAGCAGACTGATGAGCTTCTAAAGAATGTATCACTACTATAGATGTATTAGGTGTCTAGAAGAAAGTTCAGAAACTTATGTGCAGAGAATATATTAGTTAAGGTGTGTATCATTTTTCATTAACTCAGTGTTTTTAGAGAATGCTCTGAAGCATATATTAACATCAATACATATAGTATGACAAGGTTCTTAATTATATCATATATAAAGATAATGACACTAGTGTCACTGCTATGTTTGTGAATGCTTTGCACACTGTTGATTTATTACTTATAAATGTGAACAGAGTGCACTCTGTTGTTTAAATCTGCATTTTTAAACTAAAAAAGATATGTACATTTACTGTACTATATTCATCAATCAATCTAAGCATCAGATATAGTGACACACAGAAAGCTCTCTTTGTTCAGCAGTGTCATTCAATAATGATGATGAGAATTCATTCTGATGAGTATTAATTGTAAATATCTAGTGTGTTTAAGTCTTTATCTTCAGAGTATAATAAAGTTGACAGTCATAGCAGTTCAAGATGTTTCTAATCTTAAGAACTCAGTGATGTAAAGTTTTTAACTGTAGACAACATGACATAAAGATTTAGACAATGTCACATTACTGTCTAGCTTAAAGATAAAAGCTATGAATTTTGCAAAACTCTTTCACTCTGCAAATCTTTGAATTTCAGAAGACACACATTTATATGAAAATAAGCTTTTCTACTGAATATCTATTTTCTAAGATGATCATAATGACAGAATCACTCTAGCTGAAGATGCTACTCATTCAATAACATTTTATAAGTTACTTTTACAGAATCTTACATCTATTCTGTTTGTCTTATAAGCTTTCTTAGCTCATTTTTAGATTGACTAAGACATCAGTCTTATACTCTGTTAACTAAAAGCTTGTTCATCACTGTGTCACTATAGAATCTATATAGTCACTAACTTAAGATTTATAGATTGTAAGTAGAACATAAATTATAATATTGCTGATGCAGTCAGCTTTATCAGAAAACTCAAATCTGCTCTGACTAAGCTATTCAGCATTAAAGAAACCATAAGTGCATACAGTGCTGAGCTGATTCAATGTGCTGGTGATGAGGTGGTTACTTTGAAAGAAAATACTAAGATGTTACTGAACTGAAATAGAATGAGAAATTTACTAATTATGTAAAGAGATAGTCATCTTAGATTGAAATTCATGATGTAAGTCTTGAAGAATGACATAGATATAGAGTGACTATTAAGTTAAATCAAGTCAGACTTTTCTGACTTAACTTAATAGATATAAAGTGAGTGACAAAAGTCTTTGAACACTTTGTAGTAAGTTTCTAGTAAAACTTCATATAAACATGAATTTAAAACTTAAAAGAAATGGCTTACATAGTAAATGAAAGACTTCTATTAAAAGTAAAATTAAAGTCTTAATTAATGAAGATGTTCTATCAATTCAGGCTGCAGCATGTTAATTTGAGGTTTTTAAATTGACAATTTATAACTGAATGCATGTTAAGTGAGATTAACATCTATAAATGCAATAAATGAAGTTATTATTATCTAATTTGCATAGCAACAACATCATATGAAGGTTGAAGGCTGAAATGAAAAGAATTAAGTTAATTAGCTGAATTGAAGATCTCTGAGAAGACTATAAAGTGAGTATGTAAAAAGAAGAAATATCACAAGTATAAGGCATGTTAAAAGCTTTTTTTCTCAGTGAAAACTCATTAAATTTACAGGCATTTTGCTAGAGTTTATAGTAAAATGAGATCACTTTTGACAAAGAATTATATAATTAAATGAGTATTCTTTTAACAGAATGACTTAAAGTAGTCATCTTTTAACTATTACTTTTTAATCTTTATTCATTAGTCATTCTTAGCTGCATTAAAGACATTCACTAGTAAGATAAAGTATTTACACTGTGCTGTTATTCTTACTGTTGCTTTTACTGTTGTCTTTACTTACTATCACTCTCACTGCTGCTCTCACTGTCACTTTTATTGTTGCTTTTGCTTGCTGTCATCATCTTATTATCTAATTATTTTTATTATCTCTGTAAGAGTGACAGTGAGAGTAATAGTGAGGTGAGAGTGACAGTGAGGTGAAAGTGACAGAGAGGTGAAGTTAACAGTGAGATATGAGTAAATAGTGAAGATGACAGTAAGAGTAATAGAGAAAGTGTTAATGAAAGTGAAAGCAACAGCAAGAGTGATAGACAGTATCTTAGTAAGAGATTCTTACTAGTAGTTATATCTATTAAAGTCTAGTGAATACCTTAATGCAGCTAATAGTAACTAACTTAAAAAGATTAAAAAGTAATTATTAAAAAGTAACTACTCTGAGTTATCTCAATTCTTATGTAGTTAAGAAAGTCTTAAATAAACTGTTTTTGATATTTAGCAATGATATAGACTCATTACTTAGATATACTAGAGAAACTATAATTACTTTATAAAGTATATTGCTGCTTATTATTTACAATGTTAGGTAAGCATCTTTCTTAAACTGAAATTGTACATCATTTATTCTTAGCTGTATAGCTAAAGCTGATGTAAGACAGTCAGGTCATACTAAGTGATGCTTTAATCTATACATTGAGTAACTAATTGATATTATAGGTTTTTTAAGAATATATACATATAGAAATAAGACATATCTTAACAATTTACTAAAGTCACTTAAAATCAATGAGTCTTTAATGACTAGTAAGAATGTCATTTACATTCTGCTGTATCTTTTCAAACTAAATAAAGCTGCAGCTTTCACTCTTAAGATAATTAAATATCACTATTAAGCTAATAAATAAGTAAGTATAGTTGCAATTTAAGCAGTGATAGATTTTCTGCTAATGAGTAAGAAAATTAAGATGCTATTTAAGATCTTAAAGTGCTGCAAATTTTCAATGATAAAGATAGTATTCATAACTTTATTTATTTTATACTCTTTCAGAAACTTACAATTCAATGTAAGTCTTACTGTATTACTTAATCTGCTTGCTAGTGATGAATAGACTGAGTGCATAGGTTATTTATAGATTATATAGATTAAAGTTGAGTTTAAATATTGAGTTAAGTTAAATTAACTTTTATTTAGCTAGATTGAGTGTAAGTTAATCTGATCTGATCTGCATAGAGTCATGAGTTTTTTATAAGTTATATATAGTTTTAGTAAGCATGTGTATGTACTTAGTAAGCACATACACATGCTTACTAATGTGTGTTTCTAATACACACCTTCATGAAAAGTCATGATTTTCGTAACTTATTCAGTAATATATCTTGTGACCATGTAATTTATCTCTATATAGCTAGTTAAGGTATAATTTATTATAACTAATATATCAATAAGCTTTCACATTTTTAAGCTTTAGCCCTGACCTTACTCATAATGGCTAGTCTTACCTGCATGCAGATATCTACACAGATTGTAAATAGAATTAATCTGTATACAAACTTAACTCAATCTGACCTAAACTTTAGTGCAGATTCAGATTAAGTGTACTTTTTTCTGACTTAATCTGACTCTATACTCAGTCTAGTGATGAAGCTGTATAAGTTACACTGACAAATAACATTATAAATAATGCTTTAATTAATCTTAAAATTCTTTAAGCATGAGTCTATCTTTAGATAATGTAAAATATCATTAGTAGACATGAAGTCTTACTTGTAGAAAGAACACACTACAGTAATGTTATGATGAATGTAAGAATTAAGATACTAGACATATTGTGTCAGTACAAGTATCTGTTATCTTGTGTACAAGTTGAGAAGAAAAGAATGTGAAGACAGTATTATATAAAGACTGTTCTTATTGTTAAACTTTTCTTAACAATCAGTACAATAGTAGCATCAGTGATTTAATGTTCTTATATACTGATTGATGACATGCTGGCTAAAAAACTTGCATATACATATATTACACTTAAAAAGATGATGATCAAGAGCATTTATATACTAATTATAAGCTTACTGAGTTCAGAATTTTCTAATGCAGATATTGCACTCAATGATGAGATCTCAGTGATCACAGGCATTTATATGCTGATTATAGACTCACTTATTAATAAAGATACAGAAGTAAATGTTACACTTGTATATTTTGATAGAGCTAGAAGTGTTGAGAAGTTGCTGAATGAGAATTTTGATTAGTTAAAAGTATAAGAATTAAAGAAAGAGATTAAAGTGCTGAATCTATTGTAAATGTATAAGGTAATTAAACTTAGTCAATAAATAACTTTTAAGTATTACTAGATATTACATTGCAAAAAATGAAGTTCAGTGAAAAGCAATAGTCTAATTCATGCTTTAATATGAAAATTAAAGATACACTATAATAGAAGTAATATAATCATTACTTAGTTAAGTTAGTCACTCAGTCAAGTTATCTCACTGTTACTTAATTAATTCTTGTCAAAACATCTTAAATTATTAAGATTATCATCTTTCTAGACTAACTACATGAAAACTGAATTATTCATAAGCATTTTCTTTTAAATTAGCTTCACAAATTTAATTTTGTCTTTTAATGCATAATATTTAATTATTTTATCAATCAATTTCTTTATCTTCTTCTCTGTCTTCTGCATCATAACTTTATTCTTGTTAACAGTAAGAACTTAAACATTTTTAATATTTTTTTATAATTATTTTTTTTACTGTTGCTTCTGCTTATCAAGCAACTTTTAATTATTTCACTGTAGAACTGTTCTATCTGTCATAGCTGTCAGAGCTGTGTCTTTTAAACTTATAATATTATATTTATTATGATCTCATTTACAAACTGATTGATTTAGATTGATGTATTAAATGTAACAGTAATGTTGACTTAAACTTCATTGAAATTTATAAAGAAAATATAGAGTAAGATCTTTGATTGAGATAATTTTAAAATAATAATGAAAGAATTAAATAGAATAAGATCTATATCTTATTATGTATTTAAAATGTTTTAAGTTGTAATTGCTGTCAATTTAGTCTTTTAATAATAGTATAGAAAGTTTAGCTTATTGATATTGATGATCTTATAATGTAAATAAGTATAAATATATTTCTTATAGATTTTACTTAATGACTCAAAGACTTCAACATTCAATGACTGTAGCAAATAAATTAAATGTAAAGAAAAATATAAAATCATAATACTGTAATCACAGCAGTACTAAATAAAGTCAATGAAGATATAACTTTTATAATCATTCAATATTAATAATTGATGAGTGTCTTAAGTCTAAGTTTTAGTGTATAGATTAAAGATCTTAAGTTATTAAAGTCTTATTACATTAATAATTTAATTATTATCATTAATTTATAAAACAATCTAATTATTCTTAATAGAGTTTAATCATGTCTGCTGTATCAGCTTATTCTTGAAAATGAAGTAAAATGAAAAAGTAATGTTATTAAATGATATATACTCAATGAGAAACACTCAGTTTTAATTGTTAATCTGAACACTGAAAGCTTGTACTTCTATGTATTATATTAGAATTTTAAAGCTGTCTGTAATGTTCATTGCAAATTTCTTTTCATTCATGTTATATATATCTGACTTCAAAATATCATGCTGAATTCACATAAAGTTGTATAAATTAAATTATTTTTAAATGATTTTAAGATTCTTAACATTCTTTTGATTCTAATTGAGATTGCAGCTATATTGTGTCTTAAAGTCTGAATATTAATGCAGAAAATTCTTATATTAATGTTGTTTTAAAGAATTCAGATTGTCTTTGATCATCATTAGATGCTTTATCATGAATTTTAATTATTTAATTTATAAAGATCATTCTTAAGCTGTCATAATATTGATTCATTGAATTAAAACATTCTTCTTATGCATTGACAGTCATTGTTAATCTGTCTAAAAGATTTTTACTGATTATCTTTCTTTTTAATGAGCTTGTAGAGTAGATTGAGATAAATTATAGATTTGAGCAATCTTATAAAGAGAAACTGATGAATCATTGTTTAAATCAGTTAAGACAAGACTATATTGTGTGAAAATATCAGAAATTGACTTAATTGATTCATCTGAGGTCATTGTGGATGTGTGATGACAATGAGGTGAACAACAATGTTGATGAGGATGTTTGTGGCTAATGGGGTGGCTCAACTGGGTGGCTGGCTCGACTGGGTGGCGATTACGTTAGAGGAAGGTGGATAACTTTGCCCGGTTGTTTGTCAAGATGTTTGCCGACCTAGGCACCCTGCAACCCCTAACGGATCTACAGTAGCGTAAAGTTGGCCAGGGAACACCAACATCAGCGCCAAATTTGTCCATGTCAGAAGATCTCCTGAACGAGGTTGAAGCCATCAACAGCATTTACAGTCCCGAGGCTCTGGTTGCCGAGACACCACTTCAACATGGCAATTACATCCTCAACATTCCCGATCAATCGGTAGCGGTTCGCTTGCACATCGCAAAGGACTATCCCTTGTCTCGACCCACGGTACTGGGCACGCAGCATGTCGGCGGAGATATCAGCAAAGGCACCGGGACGCGGGTCGTGGAGATCGTGCAAGCGGTGCTTGCGAAGGTGTTTCAAGAAGGGGAGGTGTGTTTGTTCGATTTGCTGGAGGAGGTAGGGAGTGTGCTCCGTAGCGAAACCGACGCAACCAGCGGAGATGAACAATCTGCTTTGGCCAACAGGGATGACTGGAAAGACTCTGTGACTCCTGGGATACCACGCTTTCTTGATGGAGATCCTGCTGAGTCCACGGAGCAACCCCAGCTTAATAAAGCCCCACCATGGGTCATCTCCGAAGTCATCACGGAAAGGAAATCGGTCTTCATCGCCCGCGTGGCACCCGTTTCGACGCCGGTCCAGGCCGCACAGTTCTTGCGTCACCTACTATGTACAGACAAGAAGGTTGCGAAAGCGACGCACAATATCACTGCTTGGCGAATCAAGGGCGAAGGGAATACCACCTTCCAGGACTGCGATGATGACGGGGAGACGGCTGCTGGAGGGAGGCTATTACATCTGATGCAGGTCATGGACCTGTGGGATGTCATGGTGGTCGTTACAAGGTGGTATGGTGGTGTACAGCTGGGCCCGGATCGTTTTCGGATCATCAATTCAGTAGCGCGGCATGCGTTTGCGTGTGGTGGATTCGTAAAGGACGAGCGAGGTCGAACTGACGGTGCGAAGAGGAAGGGCAAGAAGTGAGGAGATGATATCTCTTGATCTCCACTTGAGGCATGTCCAAAGATTACATGGGGTTGACAGAACCTAATGACACGACCGGGAATCAGTCCAAGCGGTCGTGATGGCTAGATTCCCTCGCAGGCAGTCTACGGAAGCTGTGGCAGGTCGACAGATAGAGCACTCTCTTCGATGTCGTCGCTTCACTGTCGATGATCTCAAACAGTTGGTCTGTCGCCGAAGAGAATCGGTCAGAGCTTGGCAACTGGCTCCGAGAGTTCCTCCACTTTCGCAAATCGATAGTAGTACTCTAGACTCTGTGGGTTCAGCAAAGTTCCGGAAGGCTTGATGATCTTGCCAGAAACGATCTGCTTGACCGGCAACTCGACCTTTTTGAGATTTACTGTCGTCTACGCCGGGTTAGAAAGATGTATACCACAATGGCTTAAGCTATGCTTACCGGTATATCAGGTGTCTCGAAGACATATTTCGGCACATGTCTGGGGCTAAGTCCTTTCCTGATCGCTATCTTGACGTTGTTTGCAAGCCCTTTGGTAAACTTGGCGCCGGGCTTCATCAACAGGAAGAGCATCACGCTCTCGTCATTGTCTAGTGGCCGCCGCTGCCCAACGCATATTGAGTCTGCTATTTGCTCGGTGAACTGGGCCTCGATGATGCTGTAGATCTCAGCCGAGCCGAACCGTACTCCCGACGGATTGAGGACGCCATCGGCTCTCCCAAGGAAGATCAATCCTTTCGTGATGGGATGGAACATGACAAAATCCCCATGCGTCCAGACATCTTGAAAGTAATTAGTCTCTGAGAAAATAGTGGAACAAGGTCTTACCGTCGAATTTCGCAAAGTAGGCGTAGAAATATTTTGACCCATCTTCATCTCCCCAGAATTTTACCGGCATGTTTGGGAATGCAGCGGTTGCAACCAGTTCACCGGGGACGCCATCCGCCACAGGTTTACCCTTCACACCAATACCACCTTCCTCGAGCTGGTCGTATACGGCAATCGGCGTTCCTAAACTCGGACCCTGGCAGCCACCGACGTATACCGGCATAAGAGAGTTTTCGGTGCCGAACGCGCCAGCGAGGTCTGTTCCACCGGAGATGTTGGCCAGCTGAACCCGGGCAGGAAACCCCACGTCATAGAACCATTCGAAGAGCGCGTCTGATAGGACCATGCCTGTACTCGTCACGACTCGCAATGCACCGAGATCTGTGACTTCTCGGGGACTGATGTTGTTCTTCTGGACTTCCTGTAGGTATCGAGGTGATATTCCGAGATGCGTGACTCTACTTCAAATTAACGACGTCTGATGAAGTCGTCCTCCGGGTTTCACGTACCTCTGCTCTCCTATCAACCGTATAAAAGTTAACAAATCCGGCACAAACGGACTGCCATCATACATCACAACCCTCGCGCCAAACAACAACGCCTGGACGCTACCCAGATACATGATCCATCCCGTAGTCGTATACTGCAAACATACGCTGTCCGGGCCCGTCTCCCGATGCAACCTGCCTTCTTTCATGGCCGACAAAACAACCCCGCCCGTTGAATGCACGATACACTTTGGCTGGCCCGTTGTGCCAGACGAATACACTATTAGAAATGGATCGCGGAAATCCACCCTCTCGAACTGCAACCTCTCCCCATCCTTTCCGACATTTTCCTCATCAACGACACCCAGAAAATCCCTCAAAGTGGTAACCCCTTTTACCGCACGGACATCCGCCTGCTCTTCGAACCGCGGCTGACTGACCAAGCCTTTAAACCCCTTCACACCTTTCATCCCCGCCATGATTTCCGCCATCTTCCCCCTCAAGTTGACTGTCCGCCCGTTATACACCGCCCAATCATCGATGAACACCCACACGGGCTCAATCTGCAGCAAGCGCTCCAGAACGCCCACGCTCCCCATATCCGTACTACTGCTGCTAAACACCCCACCCAAAGCGGTACATCCAAGGAAGACCACGAGCGTATCGATCGAATTACTCGCCACGACCGCCACGCGATCGCCCTTCCGCACTCCATGAGCGCGGAGAGCCAGCGCCATCCGCGCCACGCGTGCACGCAGCTCTCCCCACGTCAGCGTTCGGATCGAAGACGCGCCCTCTCGGACCTCCGTGATAGCCACCTTGGACGCCTCCTTGTGCCTTGTAGCGCGCTTCGACCGGGAACCCGGAGAAGGCGTGTAGAGAACATTTTCCGCGAAGTTCAACCGCACGCCGGCGAACCAGTGCGGGACGGAATCGATACGGGCCGATTCGTCGACCACCTGGTTATACCACCATCACACCACGTCAGTCTTGGGTTAGGGTTACCGCGGATGAGGAGGAGAACTCAACCCACTGTAGTATAGGTGCCTTCGTGTACGATCCCCAACTCGTCATCCTCCCAAACGTCCTGCCAGAAATCGGCCCGTCGGGTGATCGAGTAGTGGTATAGGTTGTGGAACGTTGGGAGTGTGAGGTTGCGTTTCCGAGCGACGTGGTTCTTGAACCGGTACAGCTGCGTTGTTTCTGGGTGTGGATGACGCCAGAGGAGACGGGGCGTCGGGAGGGGTTCGGGATTTGTTGATGGGGATGGGGAGGGGAAGGCCGTTGAGGAGGAGGGAATGGGGGTCGAGGAAGACGGCACCATTGATTGTTTGTCTTCCGTTGCTTTCTGTGTGAAGCTCGAAGGGGTGCTATTACAGACTTAATGGGACCTCTCCATCTATGCCGATAAGTTAAGTCGTAAAGATCTTCCAAAAATGGAGGTTTCGGAGTGCGGAATACACCCGCCCACTACCCCCCCCCACCTCTGCCTCGGCCCAACCAAAGCCGGGCCTGCATAAACTACACCCCGAATAATATCTTCAGGAATCGCAAGGTCCTGCTTCTGGGCTTCCAGACGAACTGCTTCCAGCGGAAATCCAGATTGTTGATGGCACTTGCCCAATTGTCGAACCCAGCCCAGTTTTGCGCTTGCCCACAGCAATTGGCCGTCATAAGGTAAGCTTTTGGTGTAAGACACACATAAGCAGTTCTCTCTACTCCAAGGGAGGGGCAAAATGACGGAGGTTGTCGAAATGAAATGAGACCGCGACTGTCATCCGGGTCTCGGACAGTGGGGGAGAATCTGTCGATATCAGTACTCAACACAGGCCGACCTGGGCAGTCACGCAAACCATGTCAGCGTCTTTCGCCTCAGATTGCCCGTCCATTCAGGCCTGATATTGAAATCCGCGCATACGGGGTCATTGTCAACAACTGAACAGTCGGGAAGCACCCAGCCCTGACAGGGGCGTTGTCGTCAGCGGGCGGCTTGGTTGCTTACTTTGATTCTTTAGGCGGTGCGGATCGTCCTGTGTGTACGCTGTAGAAGAACATCGGCTGGGAGCTACCTTATCAACAATACAGCAAAGTAGAAGGTGACGAGTAACGATCAAGATGTATGCCCTAAACTTAGTTACGGATGTCCTTATGAACCAATTGTTGCACATGCGATTATTACCAGGACGACTTGCTACAGATTACAGGGATTGAACTGAAGCCCCCTATCAGTCTCAATAGTCTAAGAAACTTCAAGTTACAAGGCTCCAAAAGGCGCAACACTTTGAGCAGCACCCACTTGGAGAGAAAAAAAGTTGCAGAGCGATCGCTTTTCGGGGGGGGGAGGAAGTGATCAGATTGATCTCTTGATGATAGTCCACATGTCGCCATTCTTCTGGAATGACTTGGGGCAGTCACTCCTGGGGCAGTCACTTTTGACCTGTTTTGGTTAGCATTTCCTAGCTGCATCGGAGGCATCCACTGGTAAGATAGAGCATTCACACGTTGCTGTCGTTCTTGCTGTCATCCTCACTGTTGCCCTTGCTTACTGTCACCCTCACTGTCATCCCCGCCACCACAGTGAGGGGTGACAGTGAGGGTGGCAGTGAGGGTGGCAGTGAGGGCGACAGTGAGGGTGGCAGTGAGGGTGGCAGTGAGGGCGACAGCAAGCAAGAACAACAATGAGGGTGTAGTAAGGAGCCTCTACTAGCTTTCATGTCTGTCTGATTCTAGTGAACGCCTCCAATGCAGCTAACAAGGACTGTCCCAAAAAAGTTAGAAAGTGACTGTCCCAGAGTGACTGCCCTGAGTCATTCCGCCATTCTTCCTTAAAGCCAGGCTGCGTTTGAGGTCCTTGGCACAACTCTCGACGGTCTTGAGAACCACTATCAAGACTGGTTAGCACAAGATTGTCTGGTAATCCGGGGGAGCAAATCTATTGACCACTCACTCTTTTGAGCAATCCTGAGGCGAGCCTGCATCTCCGCCTTCGACAACCCACTCTCCGCACAAGCGGCCGCAAGATACCAATGTGGCTTATCGTACCGTCTCCGAGATCCATGTGGTGGTGGAAGTAGACAGGCCTTGCAAATAATTTCCGAATACTCGCAAGCAAGCTGGTAGACTTCGGAGTCTCAGTTATCGTACATCCATGCTGCTTCGTCCTACTCGAAGGCTCTGATGACCCTAAGCCCTAGCCGGTAGGCTAGTATCTCTGCGGCTCGAATGGCTCCTAGACGATAATTCAGGATCTCCCAAACACCAAGCCATTGCTCATCCGACATCTTGTCAGGGTGCTTAATGCACAGATTGATCGACCCGTGTGGCCCAATGTTCGTGGCAAGGCTGTCTCGCCCCGGCAAGCCCTTCATGTATGCTATGGCCTTGATTCGTGTTGCCTTTTGGGCGGCGTGAATGCTTCCGCCAAAATTGGACGCTGCAATATTATCAACCCAGCCCCTGGATGCCTAGCCTCCCATTCCTCAACTTGCTCTGTCGTTTTACTTCGGTCCTTACGAAGGTCGTACAAATGCCGCAGAGGAATTGCTCGTAAGGATTCGAACCGTTGGCGATAATAAGCCAAAGGGATTCCAGGTCTTGCATGATATAATTGGGTCCATCCGTCGTTTTGGGCAGTAAACTGAACATTGTGGTAGGTCCCAAAGCGAGGATCAACAACTGAGCATGGCTGATTCCTGATTGCTTTCGCGAATTGCTGTGTATCCATCTCCACAGCTTCTCCATTCTCTATAAGTTCTTCTTCTGCCGCAAGAACTTCAAGCAGAGCAGAAATATAGAATGAGCCACAATCGCGCCGCAGACATTTTGATGATGTGGGTGTCTGGCTGAATATCAGGGAGATGAGAGCACACGTAGAAAGAAGTCATCTGGGAAAGCGCAATAATGTCGTTATGTGTATGGTAGGGAAAGAGCAGAAAGGGACCCCCTGGTTATAGCACGAGGTCAGTACGATTGTAAACAAACTTCCGTTGGAGGGGGGTCGATTGCTTAATCAGCTCGATACACCTTGATCAGGCTTAGTCATCAAAAGTATAGCCCTACAAGTCACATCTGTCGCGAATGCCATCACCCCAACCAACCGGACAAGATAATTCTAATAGCGCTTATATATTTATTTAGTGAAGACCAGACCACCCCTGGGTGCCTCCATCTAGCACCCTAGCACACTGTGGTCCCACAACGCGGTGCGCTTCCAATCAAGAGCTATCCAACAGCCCGGTTTGTTCTCATTCCTTCCTTCCTCCAGATTCCTTCGCTCTCCTCCTTGCTCCGTCGTTTTGCCTTACTGACTGGACCGACTGAACCGCGCACGGGCTATACGCCATGTAAGGAAGGTTATGGTCTAGTTTCGGGGTGGAGTACAGCATCGACGCTATAAGTGCTGTGCTGTGGTGCGGTTGTTGCTTGTTACTATGGCACTCTCGAGGTCGCTCCGCGAGCGTGTGTAGTGTATGATGTTCTGTCTCGGGGGGTCTTCACAAGTTCGGAGGTTGCACTTTCTGGTACGATCTTTCGAGGGGAAGGGTTGCGGTCCGGATTCCGTTGCGGATCTCGAGTTTGTGTTGGGTGTAAGTGAATGGAGTCAAGTCACTGCTATGGCGGTATGGGGATGTTTCTCCTCATGTAAGATGTCCTCGTCTCGTAAGTGAAGTTGAGTAGGATGTAGAGGATCTGGCAGGATCCCAAGCGTATGATGTCGGTTTGTCCATGTTGGGGTTCATTTGAGGAGCTCGAGTACCAGAACGAGGGCGGCGATGGAGTGTTCTTTGATATGAATCTGACTGCTGATGTAGATGTCGAGGTTTAAGGGACCCTCTTTACCTGCTGAGGCCTGCAGGAGAGTAAGCTACGCCCACGAGTGTCTGTGTTCTCGTAACTTACCGTAACATGCTTCGTTAGACAACTTATCCGAACAAGTTGATACTTGAATCTGACGCGGTAGCCTCCGCCAAAGACGTCATGGAAGAACGTTGAACCTTCTGCTTATGGTGAATTCGAGTTGGCCCAATGGCCTGCTTATCCAGGGAGCATATGTCGTCGTTCATCGGCATACGGTGAGCTTGATTCCTTCATCAATGACCCTTTCTTATCCTTTGACCAACTTGCCGTGTAAATATGCTGATCTCAGTGATCGACACTGGGCCTGTAGTGGAAAGGTGTTCAGCGCTTCAGCGC
>JAABUJ010004810.1_pt1 | contig 13950 bp, 17 predicted proteins | sample 5559131 | NCBI WGS metagenome assembly JAABUJ01 (sample SAMN10711875, study PRJNA513366) | rock metagenome | isolation source: Antarctica rocks | place: Antarctica: Victoria Land, Mt New Zealand nord | collected 2016-01-07
GTGTTGTATGAGCGCAGTTCGCAGGTATCCTGAACATAAGTGAGCATGGAATCCGTAAAGACGTTCTGCTATCCCATACCAGTTCTTGGGATAATGGGGCTTCTTCATCGGATTGCAGACACAAGCATGACTTGCCGCAAAGACGCGTTTCCCTTTGCCAGTGCTTTCCACTGGATCCAGTTCGAGATCCATGAGCTCATCCATATTTTTGAGGACCAGCATATCGCTGTCGAGCTGCACCACTCGATCATACTCGACTAACGAGAAGGGCGTAAGCTTGCTCCAGCAGTCGTAGAAACGAGGGTCATTGCTGTAATCTTTCTCCACTGAAGGAAGGAGGTCGCGTATGCGTTTTTTGGGGATCTTGCGGATGTCGAGGGCTCGATGGCCGTCTTCCGGAAACGTATCGGTATAGAGAGCGACGAGTGGGTACTTGGACTGCTGCTTTTTGAGAGAGTAATCTAAAGTAAGAAGCCCTGATAGGTATTTCGTGTTCGTGATCAGGGTTGTCCATACTATTCAACGTCAGTGCACTAAGCCTTCGACCAGGTATCCCACCAATACCTTTGTCGGAGTCAACGACTCGAGTTGCATCGGGATTGGTAGATTCAGCCATGGCCTTTCCAGACTTCGTGAGAGCCCTTCCGCCAGGTTTGGATGATAATAAAAGAAGACATGCTAGGATTGTGGGACCGTTGATGATTGTCCCGAGGAAAATAACACTGCATTGAGTTCCCGGCGGTACGGAGTAGGCGCTCCAGTCTCCACTCCAAAGGCAAAGGCCAGGCACCTGCACGATGACAACACCACTATACGATCCTCTACAGACTACCTCCTAATATGGAGTGATGTTGATGTGCATACACATGCTGTCTGATAACCTATAATGCCCTTCCGGCAAACCGGGAACTTGTTTATGAGTTTTACGTACACAGAAATCACGAACAGATCTTGACTCGCAAATCTATATATTGCAGGCTGGAAGAAGTGGAGAGTGTTTCATCAAAAGCTTCGGTCGTCACTCTACAAGCCTCTGGTTTTCTTAATATTAGGTTTTCAAAGAAATCTGGTCTGAGTCGAGCTGGCCTCACATCTAGCTCCATATGTCTGCAGTTGAATCTCCTTTTGCCATCCTTCATTCCCCCACCGGTTTTCTCAGCTCATCCATTCCGTGCGGTTCATGTTCACGGTAGCCTCTCCTGGTGGGAACCCGAACATAGCAGTCGCAGGCAATGAAGTTTCGGGACAAGGCCAGTCTAGCCGTGGTGTCAATAACAGAAACTACAAGGGTTTTGTGGCAGGCGTGTTCTCTGGGATCGCGAAGTTGAGCGGTCAGTGTGGCTTCCTATCCAAAGCGATGAGATTCTAAGATCATTCCATAGTGGGTCATCCGTAAGCAGTTGTAAGACATCCATTGGGTTTGAGCTTTTTCTAAAGCAGGTGCTGCCAGCTTCGACACCATTAAAGTTCGCCTACAGACCACCGAAAAAGCGCAATTCAAGGGGCCAATAGATTGCTTCCTACAGACGGTCCGCATAGAAGGTGTCAAAGGCCTCTATAAAGGAGCTACGCCACCCTTGATAGGATGGATGCTCATGGATTCAATCATGCTGGGCTCCCTCACCCTCTACCGCCGCATACTCCACGAGAACGTATTCTCAAAGTCCTCAGTACCTCCCTCGGGGTTGACTGCGAAGGAACAGGTCGAACAGGCCAGTGATATAGCAGGCGAGAAGCTGCCTACCCTCGGCCACGCCATAGCCGGAGTCATGGCTGGCGCCACCGTCAGCTTCATCGCAGCGCCCGTCGAACATATCAAAGCGCGTCTCCAAGTCCAGTACGCAGTTGATAAATCCAAGAGGCTTTACCGTGGGCCCATCGACTGCTTCTCGAAGATTGTAAAGCCAACAATCTGTTATAACTTTTCCGAGCTAATTGAGCGTGTCGCAGTACCGCATCCACGGCATTCACGGCATCTACCACGGCCTCACAGCGACCCTCCTTTTCCGCTCCTTCTTCTTCTTCTGGTGGGGCTCCTACGACATCTTCACGCGCCTCCTCACAGATCACACATCCCTTTCTACGCCCGCCATCAACTTCTGGGCAGGCGGCCTCAGCGCTCAGGTCTTCTGGATAACGTCGTACCCATCAGACGTCGTAAAACAGCGCATCATGACCGATGGTCTCGGTAAAGGCTACAAAGGCCAAAATTTAGGCGATGGGGAGCAGAAATTCCGGAGGTGGAAAGATGCCGCGAAGGAGATATGGAGGAGGGATGGCGCGAGAGGGTATTGGAGAGGCTTTGTACCGTGTTTCTTAAGAGCATTTCCGGCCAATGCGATGGCGCTGATGGCGTTCGAGGGGGTGATGAGGGCATTGGGAGACTGAGCGAGGTGTTGAATTGAAATAGAGGCGTTCGGACGATACCCAACTCAGTACAGAACTTGTATACAATTCCTTACGCCGGCACTAAAGGGTGCTATCCTGCTCGACAATCTTTTTCTTTCTGCTTCCCGTCATGTCCGAAGAATCATTTGACGTTTTGCCGTTTTGCCGCTATGACAGTGGGCCATACTGGTCGAGGACTCCATCGCTAAAGCGTGGAAACGTTTGTGCGAAGTTTTGGGTGCTCCTAGGGATAGCGAGCGCATGGAACGAGCACCCCACCACGGCTACATTCCCAATATTCATGAGGTGGACTTGTTTCTTTCCGGTCTTCGCCTACAGAGTGCCTGAGCCTAGATTCGTAGCAGAAACATTGCGGCTTGTAGAAGGCTAGCTTATCCCATCATAACCCAAAGTAATTATTACAGTGTTAGGTCAGAAATGCCAAATCACTGGGTCTCGAGCAAGCGAATTTTGAGTTCACGGGGCAATCGTATCATTATAGAGAATTTGTATTGGCTATCAAAGCCTGCTATTCCCGAGATTATACAAGGCCCGAGAAGACAAGACAATGTATTCTAGTGGCTGTTTGCGCCAAAAACCCAATATGCTTGCAATACACTCCAATCAAAGAGCCCCACTTTACAGAAGAGTCGCACCAAGCAATGTAGACACCAAAACAGCTAGACCGCAGCCGTACGGCGCAGCAGAGAACTCCGGGACACGCACATTGCTGGCAGCGCCCTTCGATGGGGTCGCGGTGGTCGTTGGTTTGCCGGAGCCCGCAGAAGCCGTGGCAGTGGTCTCAACGCCGACATCCATGGAGCCGCCCTGGAGTCCAGGTCCATTACCTGCCCCGTTTTTGAAGTATTGGCTAGCTTGGGGTGGCATGGCTGGTAGGGTATCGTTGCCGACGAGCCAGGTTTTGGACGCAGCTGGGCAGTTGCTTGCCTGTCCTCCAGATTGCTTGTAGCCTCCGTCGCCGGTGGGTAGAGGGTTGTTCTTGAACGCCGTCTGCAGACTGCTAAAGTCGGGCTGCTCGACCGCATTCCCGTTCCCTACTTGCACGAGACCAAACTTCTGCTGGGTTGCGTCGCCTTCGACGGTGTACTGATAGACGAGACCGCCGGAGTAAACGGGCGTCATGTCGGTGCCGTAGAGGGCGGCGACTTCTTCGAACTTACGAGTAGTTGTGATGCAACCGTATTCGGACAAGCTAGCGGGGCAGATCAGAAAACACCCTTCGATTGCGTGACCTTCAATACTCACAAGATTGGCTGAGAGTAATCGCCGAATTCGGCGACCTTCTTTGCATATGTCTTAGCGTAGGTGGACGGATCGCACCAGCTGTAGTCATTGAAGGCGAAAAAGTCGACGCGCTGGTCATCTGTACCGCAGTTCATGTAATGCGCCGTTTCGACACGGTTTTCGTCTGAAAATTGATGAGTATATCTTATGAAGTAACGGTATACCAGACGTACCGATATCGGCAGCAGAGTAACCAACTGGAATCTGGCGATATTGGCGATTGCTAATGTATTGCTTCAGATCTCGGGTGACAGCCTTGATGTACGGGGCGGACGCGCTGGTAGGAATATCGTTGATAATCTCGTTCTGCGACATTAGTGGTTTTAGTCGTCATCGACAAGCGCGTTAACAGGTCGGTGGACGAACCCCAGAGAAGAACATCAAAAGGTTGGTGTACTGTTGGAACATATCTGGACACAGCCTATCAGATCCTGCGTTTGCCGTTGAGAGTGTATAGCATTGTTACCGATAGTTGCGAAGACATTCTGCAGGTAGACATGGTTATAGCTGGGGGCTGGATCATTTCGGTTGATGGAGTATTTCGAAGAATTTACGTCCAAGGCCAGGTATATGCCGGCAGCGTCGAGGGCATTCATGCATTCATCATGCTTTCTAAGTAATTTCTGGAGTCAGCATTCTTCCTTTTAGTAAATGCAGTGAGTAGAGGTGCTTGAGGAGCGGATATTGCTGAAAGAAGTTCCAAGCACTCTGAAACGCTCAGAAAGAGGTAAGAGATGCTTAGACACTTACTTCGAATTATCGATGGTGTAGACACGGAGGGTGTTGATGCCCAATTTGATGAACCTGTTCAGAAGGACATGTTCAGCAAGGTCGTGAAGCTCAGGCTGTACTCCAGCTTACTCGGCAATGTCTCGTTTGCAGGTTGTGATGTCGGCAAGCGGATCGACGGGGTCTGACGAACCTCCTGGCTGGTAATCGATGCCACGAATGTAAAATCGGTTGTTTCCTGCGAAAAAAGCTGCAAGCAAGCAAAGTCAGCTTCTGCTCATCTTTCAGGAGGGGCTCACGCACCGTTGCCTTTGACAGTGACGGCAGGTAGGGACGCGGCCACTGCAATTATAATACTAAAAGCTGTCGTGAGAAAAGAGATAACCTTCGTCATTATGATTATGTAGGAAGTGGTGAAGGTGTTGTTCTAATTTTGAATGGGGCGACAAGTGGCTACCAACAAGTCGAGTTTGAGCCACTGCGAAGTGTAACGATGTTTCAACGAGACAAATAGATGCTAGTTTGAAGAAGAAGAAGGCAAGTAAGCTGTGCAGCCTCGAAGGAGTGTCGAGAAAGATGTAATCGAGATGGAAGAGAAGGAGAAATTGCAAGGGGATGTCATCTTGCGATCTAAAATTATTCTCGGGCTGCAGGGGCGGGTCCCTTTCGGTTGGCTGACTTAAAGGAGGCGCTAGGATGGATTCGCGACTCGACGATGTCAACTTCAATTTCCAAGAACGAGACTGACTTCATAATTCACACACCATATGGCCTTGCTCATCCTTACATGATCAAACATCTGAAGCACGACATTGACAACTTTTCCACCGGGGGTTAAGACAAATTCTACAGATAACAAGGTAGCGTGAAGTGGACATGTAATAACGTGGTGTCGTGCCAAATAAAAGATATTGTTGCCAAGTGCTAAAACACATCGAATTGAGGCAACGCTCAGCTTCGACTGCACATCGATGTCAATAGGACAACGGAAGTAGCCGATCAGTGAACACGTTCATCAAAAGAATTGAATTCGAATTCAAGGTGCGTCACCGATAAGGTCAGGTGACTAGGTGTTCTTGGCGTAAGGTAACCTCGCGTCAGACGGTTTAGCGCAAGACGCGTCGAAAACTTTTACTATTTGATGCCGTACTTTTACCGTACCTTCATAAAGTACACAGCACCATTCAACGGCCCATTCGTCTTGAGCCGCTGGACAACACTATGGCCGATCCACGGTACAATGAGCGGGACCTTCTAAATAAAACAGCGAGCTGCATGCCCGCGATGATGCACTCGCTCAAACCGACTGCACTGGCCGTCGCCATCTTGAAGCCAGATCGAAAGCCCGAAGGTCCAAAGAGTGAGGAGGATTTCTTGTGGATCAAATGCTCTGAGGTATGCGCTCCCTTCGATCAAGTTCAGGCACTTGACTGAAGGTGTTCAGAAAACAACAGGCACCAAGATCTTCGCGCAATGCAAACTACGAATGCCCACTCTGCAAGAGGATTTCGTACTCAAGCGTGGTCCAAAAGCCCTAGAGATGGAAACGTCAATGAGTGAAATTGTTCATCAAGGCGATCGTCTAGTCGCATTGGAGGTAGTTGCCAGATCGGAGCTTCCCTCGCGCCTACCCTTCAATCGTCAGCCACTGAAGCTCACGAAGTGAGTTTTTCCATTTCCTGTACTGTCACTACCGGTTTGTCGTTTGTAGGGTTACCCATGTCAATCTCGGGAGATCTCGTTGTCTAGCAACATAGTGTTGACCATCACTTAATGCAGTCATCACCAAGTATCCCAGAATATGAAGAGCGGTACCTTACGCACAGATGGTAAGGAGGCACCACCTACGCTTTCACAGCTACAGAGCTCCGTATCATCAGGACCTCAGGATGAGAATTATCCTCCACGATCTGGTCCACGGTTTCCCGCACCTCCATTGCCAATGCCGAACCTTGGAGACGACCGGCAGGCAAATAATCATGGACTAACGCGCTCGAGTGCGCCATTATCGCCGCCTCGCTACCCTCATACTGGGGCTCCCCGTTCAAACTCCATAGTGCTCACCACACCCTCGAACGACATCGGGAAACGGGATACAGTCTCCACGAGTCCAGCTTCCCAACCTATGCCAATCCAACCCGTCGTCCCAGGGCCTGCGACCATTTCGATAGGCAGTGTCACTAGCTTTTTACCAGCCCCAGACGCGGCGTTCAATACTAATCTGGCGCGGACATTGGCGGAGGCGCGCAGCCAAAAGCCTACGTCAAACGATGGCAAGTTCTATTATACCCTTGATCTATTTGTTACAAGAGATTTCCTAAATCTGTCGCAGATGAGGCTACAGCCTTTCTTCGCCCACAGTGGAATGACCTTGGCCCGGTCCACCGTATATACGAGGCTGGCCTTGCTGGACAGCATCACCGTGTAGGTTCCGAGTCTAAAGCGGCGATTAAGGAGCAGTCTCCTGAGCAGGAAGACGGCCAACGGACCTTCCAGTTGCATACCTTACTTAAGGACGCAGAACCAGAAGTCCTTGAGGCAGGCGTTCAGCAGGGCCTGAGATTACTTCGGAATCTCAAGTCGCCCCTGACAGCTAGAGCTTTTGAAAATCCCGATGCCTCACAATGGTTACAGCAGATCGGTATGTGATATGAAAGCCTAATTTAACGACTTAACGATTTCGCGACTTTGCGGATTACTGACAGGTTTCACAGAGAGTTTGGAGAGCCAAGCGGTACCGACGAAGACTATCATTGGCGTAGTTGGGAACACGGGCGCTGGAAAATCGTCTGTCATCAACGCACTTGTTGATGAACAAAGGCTCTTGCCCACCTCATGCATGCGTGCTTGTACAGCTGTTGTCACTGAGCTCAGCTACAATCATGAGCAGGCACCGTATCGCGCCGAGATCGAATTCATAGCCCGCGAAGACTGGCGAAAGGAACTAGAAACACTGCTTCACGACTTGATCGATCCAAACGGCGCTGTCTCGAGACAATGCACTGATGAGGATTCCGATGCCGGTGTAGCGTATGCGAAGATCAAGGCAGTATATCCTCGAAAAACCAAAGAAGAGATAGCAAACACCTCCATCGACACTATGCTACAAGAAGTCTCCTCTCTGCTCGGTTCAACAATACCAATTACTGAATACGATCCGGCACGCTTTTATAGCCGTTTGCAGCACTACGTTGACAGCAAGGAGAAAGCTACAGGAGATAAGAAGGACAAGAAGAAGGATCGACAAGAATCTGACCGAGAGGTCTGGCCGTTGATACGTGTCGTTAGGTACGTTATTCGCTGCCTTGGTACGCTCGATCCAAATTGATGCCAGAATATACGTCAAATCTGCCGCTCTATCTACCGGAGCCGTAATCGTGGATCTGCCGGGTGTACATGTAAGTAGATTTCTGAGCATCTCTTGCCCCTTTCTGAGCATTTTAAGATGCTTGAAACATGTCCCAGCAGCATTCGCTCCCAATGCATGCATGCACCTTTGCTTATTGCCTTGACTGAAAGGAAGAATGCTGACCCCGAAACCTACCTAGGATGCAAATGAGGCTAGGGCCGCTGTCGCACAAAATTATATGAAAAAATGTACCGGGTTATGGATAGTAGCACCTGTTAATCGGTCAGTTGGTTCTTCCGCATCTCTGCCCTTACTTGGGGACATCTAGATGCACGTTCACTCCAAACGAATGCCTCTTTGTTCGACTCTTAGACTCAAAGACGGATTGCTGACTCCAACATCTAGGGCTGTGGATGACAAAGCAGCGAAGACTTTGCTCGGCCAATCGTTCAAGCGTCAGCTGAAATTGGACGGAAGTATTGCGTCGTACGTAGTCGCTCCTACCTTGAAATAGAGTCGATGCAACGCTCACAGTTATAGCGTCACCTTCATTTGTAGCAAGACTGATGATATCTCTCTACTGGAAGCCTCGGATTCCCTCGATCTGGGTGACGAGCTAGGTTATCTGTGGGCTAAGATCGACGATCTTGGCAAATTAATCAAGGCCTCCAAGAAGCAGCTTGCGGACTTGAAAGAATCCAAGGGTGTCTACTCTGAGCTTATGGACGATGCAGAGGAACAGATCGACGTTTGGGACGCACTCAGGAATGAACTCGTAAATGGAAAGACTGTGTTCGCTCCCAAGGCGAAAGTTTCTGGCAAAAAGCGCAAAGCCAAAACCTCACGGCAACCTCTGAAGAAACGACGCGCTCAGAGCGATAGCGATAGCGCTGATGACGACTTAGAAGATGAGGATTTTGGAGATGATGAATCAAGCGATGGGTCAGAATCTACCGAAGAGATTGGAGAACCTCTTACGGAGGAGACAGTATCTCACAAGATCTCAGAATTCAAGGCAAATAAGAAACGAGCCCGTCAAGAGAGGTCTGAACTCGATAACAAGATTAAGGCTCTGGGGATTGAGATCAAAACCAAGCAGGTACGTAACACTCAGATTCTATCTAGTCCCATTGGAACGTCCTAGAGCAAGAGGTTCGGAGATTCCCACACCAGTTGTCCTGGGCGCATACCCTGATAAAGGAGCACATCTCGACTACCTCGGAAATATCAAGCGACTTCCAAGCAGATGAGATGCGAAGGACTTCAACGTTAACACGTTTATACGACATCGAGTTCAGTATCTCACCCAATTGATACGCGTCTAAGCAATCGGGCCTGAGCGGGAATATGTGCTATGTTGTCACCAATTATGGAAGGGAAAAAGTCGTGCTAATATCGCAACGATGAAAGGATGAAGAGAGGACTATTGAAGCAGACATTGCCGCCAAATGCATATCCGGGAGGAACAAATACTCCAGGGGAGCAATCCAGCAAGATTTCGCAGCTGGCATTAAAGGTAGGTAGAGTGCTGAGCCTACCCCTCTCTGCGTTTTCAACTAGATCGAAACACGTCTTAGCGACATGAGGACAGCCCCTAGCTTCGAAAAGGAAGACTGACTCGGTAATCTACTTAGAAATCGACGAAGAGTTAGCCGCAGAGGAAGACGAGGAGAACTTCAACCCAGAGAATGATGCACGAGACTATGAAGAAGTTGCTCGGTCGCTCAAATGCTTCTGTGTCTCCTCCCGCGCTTACCAGAAGTTGTCAGGCCGGTGAGCTTGTGTTCTAATCTGTGATTCCTTTGTCACCACGATTTTGACATGATGAATTCAGGCTCCAGAAGGACCCATCTGTTCCTGGTTTTCGAACAATCGAGGAGACTGAAATGCCCCAACTACAGGCACACTGCAAAGAGCTTACCAAAGCGGGAAGATCTGCGAATTGCAGAAAGTTTATTAACAACCTGAGTCAGCTCTTGAATTCACTTGCTCTCTGGGCTCAAAGTGACGGCACGCGTAAGTAGGTTTCTGAGCATCTCTTCCCCCTTTTTGAGCGTTTCAAGGCGCTTGAAACATGTCCCAGCAGTATCCGCTCCCAAAGCATGCACCACTGCTCATTGCATTGACTGAAAGGAGGGATACTGACTCCGAAACTTACTTAGGTAAGTTATTTTCTGAGCATCCATTACCCCTTTCTGAGGTTTTCAAAAAGCGTGAAACATGTCTGAGCTGTATCCGCTTTCAAAGCATGCACCTCTGCCTATTGCATTGACTGAAAGGAGGAATGCTGACTCCTAAATTTACTTAGGCGAAAATTTATCGACCGAACAAAGGGAACGAGAGGTGAAGCTGCTAAGCTACAATCTCAAGAAATTGGAAAATGTGAGTGAGTCCAGTAAATCCTGATTCACCAGATTGCGTACACCTTCAGAAACGAATCCTGTCTGGGGGTGAAGGAGTAGTGCCGCTTCGGGGTCAATTGTATCGCAATGTGACTCAAGAACGATTTGACTCAATGGTTTGACCAGCTTCTTGATCGCAGAGTCAATGGAATCTCCAGGATCGAGATGCGAGCCTACAATTTGGGGGTACTTTGCTGACCTTGGCTCTTTTCAGGGACTTGACGAAGTTGTTGCATCAACTTGCAGAGACATTGGCGAGCAATTTGATGACAACATCTTTGATAAATACGGTCAGCGCTCAGAAATAGCTCATCAGATGCTAGAAGCTAATGCATCGATTTAGAAACTGCCGTCAGCAACGCAATCAAAGAGGCGACCGATACTACCTGCAAATGGGGGGCGCCAGTCAATAGAGATAACCGAGCGGCTGGTGGCGTGCACTTCTCGACTTACAAGGTAAGTGCTTCTCGTTCGTTCATACGGCTCTCCGAGTCTGCCAAGAGTTGTGGGGACTTAAACTTTGAGACATGTCTCAGCAGTGTCCGCTCGAAAGACTGGTCGCAAGGTTCATTACCACCTCCGAGAGCGATGCTGACTTTGAGATCTTCTCAGGCCATCTGCAGAAGGGACGGGGTATTCACTAATGCGCAAGGCCCTCACGAGTGGAACGCTCAGCTTGCGGAGCCCATGTTAAAGGTGCTGGCGGCGGGTTGGGAGAAAAATTTTACTCGTCGAACGAAGAAAGGTCTAGCTACTTCTCCAGCGATTTGTCGAGTTCGCTCGAGAATTTTTCACCCAGCAACGCATCGATCTCCTCCTCAGTCATTAACCCTAATAAAACCCTACCCTTGGCATCCACGTCCTGCTTGAGGATTTTGGCTTTCCCCTTCCGGAAATTGTCCAGCTTCGCCGCATGCTCCGTCGTCCCATCCATCTTCCCCAGTCTCGGAATGGCCAGTTTCAGAACGTCATTTTTGGCCTTCCACCGTGCATCATCATCTTTCTTGGAGAGCTGTCAAAAGCTTAGCAGCCATATTTCCCACCCAACGTCTAAGACACTTTTACCTTAGGTTTCTTAACAGAATGCTCTTGGGCGTTGGGTGCTGGCGTTGGCGCTCCAGTCGGCTGCTATGTCAAAAATGAGCCCAGGAATTTTCAGAATGCTCTACCGAATGCTCCCATACTTACCATGGTGCGGAGAGAGGGGGCCAGAATGTACGTATTGCCCGAAGGTAGGTTTGCGAAGGGGTCGTACGGTCTCTTAGGCATCTGTTTTCACCACACGAGTCAGCGGCCAGCATCCGAGCCTAAGTCAATCCGCCCTTCCGTTTTTCGATCAGCACGGTCTCGCAATGTTGGATGGGCACTGGCTATTTGCCGTCCGAATTTTTCGCATGTCCTAGTCCAGTACCCAAACGGCCAAGTCACCAAGTTACCAAGTCGTTGGTTGTTCAGCCAGACATCCGAGATGCAACTGATAGCTGGACAAGTACCTTCGATGGGCTACATGAAGTCTGAGAAAGGTAGAGCTCCTCCTGATGGCTTGTGATATGTACTGCTAGCAAGACGGGCATTGAACACAAGCAAGCTCACGAGCTTCGAGAGAAGACAGGTTGGGGATACTATGACAAACATGCCAGAATTGCTGCACTTACGGTAGGTGATGTTGAATTGAAATCTACTAAAGACTTTGTCAGCCTTACATTCCCCGTACAAAGCCCCTTTCTTTCGCGACCTTCACATTGAGGATGTCCTTATCAGGGAAGTAGAGAGTTCACTTACAGTTGCTGGTTGGGGAGGAGGGAGGGCACGGCTTGGAACAGGGAATGGGGATGGAAAGAAAAGATTTTCCAACGGAGAAACAGAGATATTATGTACTCCCTTTACTCTACGGTTCTACGGCTTGACTGGACCAGACAATCCCATCTACATTGCGATCAAAGTGGGGTGCTCGTCCACTAGTTTGCGATTATCTGCGGCGACACTTCATCTCAACCACTGGGAACGAAGCCTGCCGCAACAGGATATCCACATTTGGGTAGGTGATTGAATTCTACATCGAATTGTGCTCGCCGTTGCGAGTTTCTTGAAGACTATCGAATTTTGTTCCCATCGATAAGTTTCGTTTTCGACTATCTGTGGGAAGATTGTCTTCCACTGAGGAGGAATTTTGTGTCCGCCACGGTAGGTGGTTCCACAACGACACACCAGATGATACCAGTATCAGCGCGGTCCTTCCTTACCTCAGGCCATCAAGAGTATTCCATCACAGCGACTCTTTCTTCCTGCTGTAGAGAAGGAATAGAATGAGCCGCCATGTCAGTGCACACTGCCAAGGCAAGGTGATATGGGTCTTACGACTCTGCTTCCAATTGTCCGGATGGCATTTCCTGCTAGATGTGCATGGTAAAGTAACTCCAGCATCCTGGAATCAACGATTTCCGATCAACCCGACATTGTGGATTGAGACGGGACGGGACGGCTAATGCAGGAACAACGTCTGTCATTGGTGTAGTCGAAATAACGTGACCCTGAGCTAGTCCACTCACAGTAAGGTCAGGCCCTAAGAACTGTCAGCTTGGGAAGTCTGCCACACCTGTTCTCGCAAATGACCCATATGATGCTTTACTCAAGGTACGATTGAACACGGAAAGCTTTCTCTTACGCTCGCAGACGGCTGTCATGGAATGGGAAGTGATTCGACGTTTACAACGGAAGGCATGAACTCTGTTTTCAAACCGCGATTCGTGTAAGGGCAGCTTCTTGAAAGATTTCAAGTCCTGACAAGGCGGAGAGGTTGTAGAGCGCCACTCTCCCATTGGCTGGTCTCGGGACCCGCATGTGGATGTTCGTCGGCCTGGAACTTTATTATTCGATAAAGTATGGTGGGGCACAGAGAAATCATTGTGGGATTAGCCGATGGTGGGAGGGGTCGAAGCCTGCGGAAAATGTATACGAGCCGGTCGTCTCTTCTCATCTTCTTTCCTCTGTGCTGCGGCAGTTAAAAGTATATCTGTAGATTTTTTAAAAATTGAATACTCTCTCAATCTCTACTTACATTACTCACTAGATAGACCATTATCAGAATGGCTGGAACTCGTGGTGCGGCTAAACGCTCACGAGCAGAGTCGGCCGACAGGGCCAGTGAGGCTCCAGTCTCGGAGCCGGTGGACACAGCTCCACCGCCATCCAAAAGGGCGGCCACCTCCTCCAAGAAGGGTAAAGCTGTGGCTGACAATGCAGACAGTGATCCTGACTTTTCAGATCTGTCTGCGGACAACCTCTCCGAGGAGGAAGAGGTAGAGCTGACTCCAGAAGAGATTCAGGATGCCATCATAAATGGCGAAATGGACGTGTCCGAGGAGGACGCTGATGACGCAGAGGAGCCCGCAGAGGACTCCGATGTGGAAGAAGAAGAGGGCGAACAAGATGAGTCGTCCTTTGAGCAGCTCGATGCAGAGCTGTCCAACATTCCCATCGACAACGCTGACGTCGAACGCTTCTGGGTCAGGATTCGCCAGATAATCATGGCACTTCAAGCACTTGCCATGGGTCTTCCAGCTGGTCGCTTCTTCTTCCGTGGACCAGGTACCCGACCATCTGAGCCCACGCCGATTTCGGGGCAATGGTGGTCCTTCTTGTGTAAGGTAGATGTAGATTACCTTATGCAGATGTATCGAGATGCGGTACCGCCGCATGTCCAAACGGTATTGGGTCAACAAGAATTCGGCCTCATTGATCTTCTTCGGCTTGTGGGTAACTGGCGAGATCCTTCTT
>JAABUJ010004811.1_pt1 | contig 13948 bp, 12 predicted proteins | sample 5559131 | NCBI WGS metagenome assembly JAABUJ01 (sample SAMN10711875, study PRJNA513366) | rock metagenome | isolation source: Antarctica rocks | place: Antarctica: Victoria Land, Mt New Zealand nord | collected 2016-01-07
TCCAGTTCGGTTTCTGTCTGGTAGGCCGCGTGATCTTTAGGGTCCACCGGAACCCATGAGCCTTCAGCCGAGAATGACGATTGATCTACGAAGAAGTTCAGGTTGGGGCCGACCAGCGTTTGCGCGGGCAGCGCCGACGACGCCAGCAGGAAGATTAAGAGTAAGCGACGCGGCATAGGGTTGATCGATAGTTTTACACGGCCAGAGATCAAATCGGCCAAAGATCGATTTGCCCGATCTAAAATCGCACCATGAAAATTATGCAGTGGGGCGGCTATGGCCGGGATGCTGAAAGCGGACTCTTGGAGTTTACATATGATAAAGGACGTTATCGTGCATCTGAGTCGCGCGGCCATACCGTAAACGAAGGACATCCCAACAGCCATTACGGTCGCGTGAGCGGCGAGGTTCGCCACCAGAGCTAATAGCTTCAGCCAGCCGAAGCCCTTCTACGGCCACCAAAAGCTGAGGACCTCCGAAGCAGAACGGATTAGAGATTCAAGCACATGACCGCGCAGAACTCGAGTCAAGGTGAGGCCATGTCTTGCTTGTAATCAGGCACCTTGGATGTGATCTGGCGTAGGAGGAACTCTCGGACAAGGTTTGCAATGGCATTGCTCCCGGTGATTACTAGGCCGTTCCGTAGGGTCAGAGTCGCGCTTCTGTCTGATGACGTTCGGTAAAGATTTGCAATGCCCGCAGCGGCGAAGTTGCCAAGCAGGTGAGAGTAGTTGGGCTGCGAGCGGCCATTGTCTCCTCTGGCGATGACCGTCGCACCGATCGCGTACAAAGCACGGGAGGTAATACTGCCGTGTCCTTTGTAGAAGTAGCGGGGATCTTGACGGAACAGAGATGGCAGAATTGCGCTACCAAGCATCCTGCCGATGACGTTGTCCGCGTAAGCGGCACCATATCTCTCCGCGTAGCCTTTCGGCCCGGTCCCATAGCCTGGAAATGTATTGTGTGCCTGCTCGACCCCAGCCAAGCCAGCGGTGATAAGCAAAGTTACCGGATCAGCGGTGGACCGGAGCGCAAGATTAAATTTGAGCCTAGGTGTGAGCGGAGCTGCGTCCCAGATATAGCTGCTGTAGAAGTTGGGGAGGATACCGAGGACACGCTGCTTTTCCGCTAGTTGCACTTGGGCCGCAGCGACCTCGACTCTGGACGCAGATACTGTTACAGAAGCGGTTGCTGGAGCAATGAAGAGCTTGACTTGATTCAAGTCTATTGTTTGGCCCGTGCCAACCAGGATGTCCTGGGCCATGAACTGTTCTAATCCCGGACTCGTGACTCTTATGCTGTACGCACCCGATGACAGATCGCGAAACGTAAAACGTCCATCGGTATCGGTTTCCTGCGCATGCTCAAAGCTCCCTCCCGCCTTGGACAGAATCACCTGGGCATTGTCGAGGTTGGAACCGTTCTGATCTGTAACGGTACCGGTAATGCTGCTCCCTGTAGCTGACTGCCGTGATTGAACATCGTTGCCTTGAACGGATGAATTTACGCCGGGTGCCTCTGGCAGAACACCAACCTGCTGAGTCGATGGTGTACGCGCGATCTCTCCCCAGGCCAAAGGACAGACCATAATCGGTGTCAAAAGAAGCATGCAGAGCAGAGGCGGCGCACTTACCCGCCATAAATTGGAGACAGAAGTTGCACGTGCAGCCGGTCCGTTGAACTGAGATTGTCTGTCGCGCCAGCGACAAGAAGAGGAATTACGGGTGGACCCTGACAAGGAATGCTCCGATTGACTCCTGCTATGCAGGAGTGTAGGCCTGAACCACAGCGGCCTTAAAGATCTTATCCAATGTGCGCAACCCAAAAAGGTCATGTTGCAACCACGCAAATACGAGTTCGAGTGGAAAGAACTTGACGGGTAGGTGCTAAAGCTAGTGTCATGGGGTGCACTCTCTCGAAATAGACGTTTTCGTCCTGACGGATAAACCAGTTCAAGTCTCCGTGCAGATCGTATTGCGCGGAAGCTTTCCATTGACGATGTAAAACAGGAGTGTTCTGCTCGATATCCACAAAGGGCTCAAGTTCGATGGATGGTCCATGGATATACCAATGCCCCTCTATAACCTGAGACTTGCGGTTCTCCAGAGTCATCGTCTCGCGCAGAATATTTCCACGAGCTAGCGAAACGACGATTATTCCGGCTGGGCTTTTGTTGAAGAAGTCTCCCGTCAAAGTTGCAGTCTGCGTGCGAGTTCCACATCCGGTGAACACCAGAAAAATTGAAGTGACAAGAACAAAGGTGTGAGGGAATCTGAACGGTCGCGTCGCCATTATGGATCGTTGCCTTTCTTGAGGGTGTTGTATCGCGAACATCCCGGAGGGCGATTGGCTACGCCCTCTTGTACCGTGCGGAACTGCCACCCTCCACACATCCTGAAGCACGTTATGACCCAATGGGTGTCAGGCGTAACCCGCGCCGATTCAGCGTGGTAGGCTCTCAGTCCTCAAACAACGCTGCAGAAAAACACTCATGCTGTGTCGGAAATAAACAACCCAAGCGTATGTAGTTAACCGCGGGTCGAAGCGACGGTTCGGTTTCGTCGCTAAGCGCGATAGATAGCGTTTCGGGTAAAGCTGAGCCGGACCGGGCCGCCAAATCCAGTTCATGGAGATTCCTTCCTAAGGGGGTGGGCTCATCGATGTCAGCGATGCGCTAAGCACCCATCATGAATGCCCGTCGTGTCCGATGCGCGGAGAGCTAAGTTGCGTGGCGGCAAAGCCTCACTGCGAAAAGTTGGGATTGTCAGAACCTTCCTGAGCTTGTTGAGGCTGCGGGGACGGCGCTGATGGGTGACCGTCTATCGGGTTGGGTGCATCGTGAGACTCTTTGCGCTGCTCTCTCGGATCGGGACGAATGAGGTCGGTGGCGAAAGGCGCTTCCGGGATCATGTCCGGGCCGACGCGTGTGGAGAACCCCGGCTTTACCAGAACCGCATTCGAAGCGTCTCTGCGGCTCAGTACCTGGACCAGCCCCTCCTCTACATCGACCTGAGTTACCTCGTGGGCATTGACTACGACATTGAACTGAGTGCCGCGTACGGCGATGATCGCAGTTGGGGTTCCAAGCTGGAAAGATGGAGCGGCATTCAACCGCTTGGTCACAACTGCCCTGATGCGGCCGACAAATAGTTGGAACAAAGACGTTCCCGCCTGTTCCGGCTCTGCCTTGAGGAGCAAACGAGATCGTTCTCCCAGGAGAACCTCGCTTCCGTCAGGTAGCCTGAGGAGAATCTGCGATTTGACGCCAGTCTCAACTAATGACCCATCGGCGAGCACCGCACCCCTCTTTGCCTTCAATTGCTTGCCTGCAGAGTCGTGGATTACGACAGACCCACTAAGATCCAGGACGTTAGCACCTTTCGACGGAGCGCTCGACGGCAGAGAAGAAGTGCTCTGGCCAGCGAGGAGAACTGAGCACGATACCAGAAGAAAGACCGCAATACATCTCAGTGCTGTTTTCATTTTCTCTCCTCGTTGGATGGACGCGCGATCGGCAGCAACAGCTCAAAGCAGGTTTCCTCGGAATTGCTGGTCACCTGTACAGAACCGTCGTGAGCTTCAATCACACGCTTGACGAATGCAAGCCCAATTCCCCATCCGTTGCTGATAACCGCATGGTGTGGCATTCGATGCTGATGTGTGAAGAGGCGAGAAATCTGTTCCTCCGGTATCTGCGGACCAGCGTTACAGACCGTGAGGCGAGCACCCTCTGTCCCAGCTTCCGCCCGCGCGTACACGGCGGAATCTCGATTGCCATACTTCAGCGCGTTTGCGATCAGATTCAATAATGCGCTGGTGAGCATGCCGATATCGACGTAAAGCGCGGTGGAATTGCTTGGCGTAGTCACCACGAGACGCTTATTGGACGCTGCACAGAGCGGTTCCGCCAGCTGAGCAGCTCTCCTTAGAAGCTCACCTGCCTTGATGGGCGCAGGTGAGATAACAGGCAGCGTAGTCTCCAACCTCAGACACTCCAGGTACATGGTGGTGAGAGCCACCAGGCGCTCTGATTCCTGCTGAATGATGCCCGCGGCACCTGCGGCTTCGGCTTGTTGCGGAAACCTCTGCAATAGTTCAGCAAATCCCTGCAAGGAGACGAGCGGTGTGCGCAATTCGTGGGTTATGAATTGCAGCGCCTGCTCTCTGGCTTGATCTCTCTCCATTTGGGCAGTTAGATCGGCAGAAAGGGCCATGTAAAGAAGATCGGCGCTCCATTCCGAGGTGGGTAGTTGCAGAAGTGAGAGGTGCCACAGCCGTCCACCGAGCAGAACTTCCCTGCCTTGCTGTGACGGAAGTGACGCATGTGAATAGGAGCTTGCCGCCAACTCAGCCTTCGTGCTCGTATCTTCTCGTGGAGAGCGCAGAACAGCAACAAGCTGCGACCAGCAATTCTTGTGCGTCCATCGGCAATGGTGCTGAAAGCTCTCCCACGCTGGGTTCTGGAAGATAACGTTGCCACCTGGGGTGAAGACGGCGATACCATCGCGCATCGCTTGCAGCAGCGTATGTTGAAAGGCGGAAACCAGGCTGATCCGCTCTTCCAAAGCGGAGATGAGTTCCAGCTTGCCTTCGGCCTTTGTCGGCGTGCGTGCGGTCTGGACAGGCTGGTGCAAACGAATCAGGCCAGCCAGCGCGAGCGGGAGATCGGCGGCGCGCATCTCCAGGAGAATCAGGCGATTGCTGATGAGCTTCTGGAGGGTCAGCAGGTGCTGCAGTTGCGCCATTGGAAGAATCAGCACCGCTACAAGCAGGTCGAGTCCCAATTGAAACTGCAAACCCCGAAGTACAAAAAGCGCAAAGGCGAAACTGTACGCGATGACGATTGAGCTGACGAGCCACGCGATCGTCAGCATTGCCCTGTGCGGGCGCGTGGCAATGCTTCCAAGAATGCATAACATGGCAACAATGAAGATCTGGTATGCCATCGGCGCGCTCGCAACTGTCCTCGCACGGGCTAAGGTATCAGCCATGTTGGCCTGGATCATGACACCTGCCGCCGGCACGTGATAATCAAGCGGACTGAGAAGTTCATCTTCCAAACCGGAGCCGGCAAATCCAATCAGGACGATTCGATGCGACAAGATTTGTTCGCTGCCATTGAGGATGCTGGCCGCCGAGATTGTCTGAAAAGGTTTTACGGTGCCAACTCCCGCGTCCAGCCCGCGGTAGTCGATGATGCGTTCTGACGGGCGCAGCGTTAGCGGGTGCACGCCTAGCCTGTCGGAGTTTTGCGCTGCCGCCTGGTGAGACACGAGAACGGCAGCCAACATTGGCACTGGCCCATGCATCGTCATCTCCTCAAATGGCAGCCGGCGGCAGACACCGTCGCCATCGAGGATTGCCTGTACGTGTCCGACGCCCGCAGCTTCCTGGACGAAGCTCGGCAGCGGTTCGATCCAGAGCGGACCGGTGGCCGAGTTCGATAGCTTTTCCGCCAGAACTACGTTCCCTGCACGACCAATCGCCTGCGCCAAAAGTAGATCATCCTGCTTGTCGGACGGTTCACTCAGCAGGATGTCCAGACCAATCGCGTCTGGACTGCGCGCAGACACCGCCGTGATCAAATGCGCAAGCAGTCCGCGAGGCCAGGGCCAGCGCCCGTATTGGGCAAGGCTGGCGTCGTCGATGACGACAACACTTACCGTTGAAGGGCTGGTCGAGCGATTCCTGATCCGAAACATACCGTCATTGATTCGATCGCTCAAATCTCGCACGGGATTGGACGCGCCGAGCAGCAACGTGATGGAAAAGCAGAGGAGGGCCAGAGCAGGCCAGGACGACCACCAACGACTCTTTTTAAGGAGTGGAACGGGGATCATGTCATAAGCTCTATACCGAGCCGCTTCGCCTTCATGTAGAGGGTCTTGCGTTCAATTCCCAGCCGTTTTGCTGCCAGAGAACGATTCCCTCCACTTTCCTTCAGCATCTTGAGGATCTGATCTCGCTCAACCCGTTTGAGGCTCTGTTCTTCGCTGGGAATGCTCGGAGTAGTCTGTACCGTGTGCTTGTGAGCCTGCTGCACATCCTCGGCGCTGATTTCATCTGTGATCGAGAAGATCACAAGCCGCTCCACGAAGTTCTCTAACTCCCGAACATTGCCGGGCCACGAAGAATGCAAGAGACTGGCCAGGGCATCCTTGGTCAGAAACACGTCGCGCCCATTGCGCTCATTTGCTTTTTGCACGAATCGCTGGGCTAGCAAGGGAATATCTTCTATGCGATCCGCAAGAGATGGAACTGGGATGGACACAACCGCTAGTCGATAGTAGAGGTCTTCACGAAAGGAGCCGTCCTGCATCAGCGGACCAAGCGCTTTGTTTGCCGCGGCGATTACTCTGACATCGACCTGGATGTTCTTGTGCGACCCCAGACGGCGTACCTCGCCTTCCTGCAGAACCCGCAGCAGCTTGACCTGCATTGCCGGGCTGGTCTCGGAGATCTCATCGAGGAAAATGGTGCCTCCCTTCGCCGCCTCAAAGAGCCCTTGCGAGGTGGAGTCCGCACCCGTGAAGGCTCCCTTTTCATGCCCGAACAGTTCATTCTCCAGGATGTGCTCCGGCAAAGCGCCGCAGTTGATTGGAATGAACGGTCCCCTGGAGCGTTGGCTGTGGGAGTGAACAGCCCGCGCCACCAACTCTTTTCCTGAACCACTCGGGCCGAGCACGAGCACGCTAGCGTCGCTGGGAGCCACCCGTGCGATCAGTCGGTAAACTTCGAGCATCGCGGCGCTGTTCCCGACGATGGTCGACGGTACCCAGGGTAGAGGTTCTGGTCGAACTTCCACCTGCCGTCTCTCAAACCGCCTGATCAGATTGAGCAAATCATCGATGCGAACGGGCTTTCCAAGGTACTCTTCGGCCCCGGCGCGCAGTGATTGTGTAACCGTCTCGATCGTGGCATGCGCCGTCATCATGACAACCGCGCACTCCTTGCAGTTCTGGAAGATCAACTGCAACAGATCCAAACCGCTGCTGTCCTTCAGATACACGTCAATTAGTGCCAAGTCTGGACTAATCTCGGTGAGCGCCTCCTGGACTTCAGCCGGGCTCTGAATGGTATGGCAGCGATGTCCCAGCGCCTCGATAGCGGTCTTCAAAAATTTGCAGATTGAAGCATCGTCATCGATCACGAGGATGGTCATCGTTAGAAACCTCCGGGGGCGTGGAACAGTAGCTAAAAGTGGTATTTGATTCCAATCGCACCTACATCCGTTCGAAATGCGCCGGTGGACTGCGTGAACTGATAGCGAGTGTAATCGGCATGAAGGTCTATCTGGTGCAGGTGCAAGACGTTGTGAGCAGCCAGTTCATACACGGGCCGAAAACCTAATCCGGAGATAGACTCTGCGCCCACATCAACCCTGTACTCTCCGGTGAAACTTCCGTGCGCTCTGATTTGGAGCAGCCCCGCCCCGGAGTGGTGCTGATACGAGGTAGGACTGAAATAACCATGGATCACATTTTGTGAAAACGTTAGATGACTTCCGGTGTAACCGGCACCCAACCGTACCGCCCGGCTGCCAAACCAACGCAGAACCTCTACATTCTGCGCGATTCGGCGGTTGCCGTCACTGTACTGAAAGTTGGAGAGGTCTCCATGGACCTGCCAACTCTTCGGGTACCAGTCTAGCGACTCGCGCGGGCCCTGGGCACTCAGATCGAACGTTGCCGCCAGCCTTGTCGGTAAGATTGGAAGGCGCAGATACTCGGATTCGACATACAAACTACGTGTGGGGTGGAAGGTGACTGCTCCCTGGAAAAGAGCACGTGAAAAGCCATCTCCGTAGCGGATTGCTCCGCCTCCCCCCGCAAGCGTCAGCCAGTGCGCGGCGTGGTAGTCGAGATGGGCCGAGCCATCGAAGGTAGATGTGGAAAGCGTAGTGTCACCTCCACCATTTTCTGTGTTTCCATCGGGCGCCTGAATTACTGTGCCTAAAGAGGAAAGGTAGTGAAGGTTTGTTCCAAGGTGCGCATCCAGCTTTCTTGTCAGCGCAAAATTCAGCCTGGACACGTTCTCGATTACAGTATCCCCGGCAGAGTCTGTAACGAAGTAGAGCCAGGTCTGCAGGTCTGCTGGCCGTGGTGGTTTATGATCCGCCCCCGGCAGGTAGCGGCCTGGCCGCCTGAGCGCATCTCTATACTCTTGAAGGCGTAAGCTGTTGGGATGCTCCTTCAGCCCTGCTGTGACCACCTCTCCAGCCTCCTTGACCTGGTGGTTTCCGACCAAGTTCCTGGCCAGCCCAATGCTTGCCTGCTCATTGGTGGGGTCCGCAGCTAGCAATTCGCGATAGAGCCGGTTGGACTGTTCGTATTTTGAGTGATACCCATAGAGTCGCGCCAGTTCCAGTTTGGCAACCCGGTTGGTCGCATCCGCAGCAAGTACGTTGCGGAACTGGTGTTCGGCCTGACGGTCGTCCTTTTCGTACAGGTAAGCCCTACCCAACATCAGAGCTAGCTGACATTGTGTAGGATTCGCGGACACCTGGGGCTTCAGTTCCGCGATAACGGCGTTATATTCACCTTTGGCAAGACCTGTTTGTGCCTCCTGCTGGAGGAGGCGAGCGCCCCGGTCCAGCGACTGGATGCACGTTGATGGATGCTGCTGTGCTCTTGACACCGCTGACACGCAAACAAGACCGAACACCACCGCGATGACACTCCGCATCCAGTACACCCCGTGGGAGCAGTAAGCAATCGGAACGCCACTTGCTGTCTGGACGAACTCCCTGATTTGAGCACTTTAGACGTGCGCCGCTCCTTCTGAGTGTAGCGGTTTGACTCACACACGCATCATCGCGACACATAGATAACAGGATCTTGGAACGCGCAAACGTTTGGACGCGCACGGGATTGAAGTCAAGATTCGGCAACCCGGGTAAAATGCCGGCGTGCGAAGTAGAGCAGTAAAGGACAGACTGACACACCTTGAGTGTCAAAGCACTACTCGACCTGCGCATCCTTCCCCTCACCACTGCATTGCATCAACGACTTACAGCTACCCGAGGATGGCGCTTCAAGTGCAGTAGTAACAGCGGAGAACTTCTCCAGAGGAGAATCAAATGCAATTGAGGATAGTAGGAGTTGCGGCAGCCTTCGTGTTCGCAGTGGCAATCCTGCCGGCATCACGCCTGACCGCCCAGTCTGCGCCCACCGCCCCGCAGAATGCGGGGCAGCAAGGGGAGTACAACGGTGATCACCAGGACACCGGGGCGGCGGCAATCGATGGCAAAGGGGAACCCGCGGAGATTGGTGAGCGACGCGACGGGAAAGAAGCTCCCGAAGCTACGGCCGCCGAACCCGCTGGAAAATCCTCATTCGATCCCAGAGTCACATCTCCCGACCGCGAGCGTTCAGCGGATGCCCGCACAGACTCCACGCTGGACAAGGGTCAGCACGGCGACTTTACAGGGAAACACGAGGATACGGGGACAGCCGCCTCTCCAGATTCCGAAAAAGAACCGGTAGCCGAGACACCAGAGAAGCCGCAATAATCGCCAGCAAGGCGGAGCGCTCGCGCGTACACATAATGTCCTCGCCTGGTGAGCCGAAGAGGCACCAGCCGAAGGCATTGAACACCTTGAGGAGGTGGCGCCTACCCCGGCGCCGCCTCTGTTTGAACTTCCGACCTGGCACATATGACACAGCTGCTAATGGAAGCTTAAAGACCCATGAACAAGCGCTGCAATCCTACACCTTTATTCTGCACTGCCGTGGTGGCCGGACTCCTCGGCTGCAGCGCGTGGGAGCAGCACAACGTTGTTACCGGCCACTTCCTTCTGCGTAATGTATCCGGAACAATACGACTCCGTCTGATGCCAAACCAGAAGATGCAAGAGTCTATTATTCCCAGGTACGGGACCAGCCGCGACGTGGAAGGTACATGGACGATCAAGGGTTCTTACATCGTAGTAACTCCTTGTGGCGATTGGGGAAACGATTCTTCTGTACACATCCATCCGGAATGCACGGCGCCTGCGCAATACGATCACCACGGCAACGTGCAGGCTCTGCGATTCGTGGACGATGGAGGCGTTACTCTCATACGAGAGCACCCGCTTACTCTCTCAAAGTCATGCAATCGCGCCTGGTGGAACTCTAGTCTCGTCGGCCAGGCAGGTCACAATTCCTGCCTTACCGGTTGAGCAATTAAATCCATTCATAAAGACTGCGTAAGGCGGAGTGATGATGGGAAGCTGCGGATTCCGGGAACTTATCGAGCTTGTGCAAATCATCGTAAATACCAGGCTGCGCGCATTTCTTCGCGCTGTCCTAGGAAGTTCTGGTCCGTAGCACCAAGGAGGAGGGGAAGTTATTGGGTTTACCGTCTATAATTTCCTAAGTTCAGTCATGGAAGCTGGACGCTACAGTCGGAGTGGCCTCCTTAGTCTTGAGACAGTTGAATTGTTAGTTTTCGAACGAAAGCTGGGTTCAAAGGATCTGGCAGGCCACCCGCATTGGACGCACTACATTAGCTTCCAACGGGAGTCAGACCGATAAGCGAAACCAGCGATCGAATGCCCCACGAGCATTTCTGGTTCCGAAGGACGACAGCGTGCGTTGGTGAGAGCACGCGTCTAACGAACAGGTTGCCACCCGGCCATAAACCGAGGTCGCGAGACCGAGACCTTGGAAATCCAGGAAATGCACGCTAGCCGCCCCAAAGACAAGGACAAGTTCGTGACTGAAAAGAATCAACGTTCGATGAAGACGCCAAGCATGTGGGTGGGCGCTGTGCTAGGTCTGAGCGCGCTGATGGCGTATGCGTGCCGGTGCAAAACTAGGCCACCGTGCGCCGCGTGAGCGGTGCATTGCGGCGGCGTAAAAGTAGGCCACCGCCGGATTCTGATTTCGTGAGCATTTGCCTGGCTGGCGATGTTCATGGAACACCGGAGGGATGTTCGAGGTGGAGATATACGGTCGTGTTCGGCGAGCTGTGCGTGTCGAGGGCAGGAGCCAGCGTGCGGTGGCCAGGGAGTTTGGGCTGTCGCGAGAGACGGTGCGGAAGATGCTGGAGTTTGCTGTGCCGCCCGGCTACCGGCGGCAGCAGCCGGTCCGGCGGCCCAAGCTGGGGCCGTGGCTGAGCGTCATCGATGCCATTCTGGAAGAGGATAAGCAGAGGCCGGCCAAGCAACAGCATACGGCCAAGCGGATCTTCGATCGGCTGAGAGAAGAGCATCAGTTTACCGGTGGCTACACCATCGTGAAGGATTACGTGCGCCGTGAGCAACTGCGTGGCCGGGAGATGTTCGTGCCGCTGACGCATGCTCCGGGCGAGGCGCAGGCAGACTTCGGTGAAGCGCTGGTGGTGATTGCCGGCGTCGAGCAGAAGGCGCACTACCTGGCGATGGATCTGCCTCACTCCGACGATTGCTTTGTTGTGGCGTTTCCCGCCGAGACGACAGAAGCGTTTCTGGAAGGCCATGTGCAGGCGTTCGCATATTTCGACGGCGTGCCCACGCGGATACTGTACGACAACACGAAGATCGCGGTGGCGCGGATCCTCGGCGGCGAAGAGCGACAGCGAACGCGGGCCTTCTCCGAGTTGCAGAGTTATTATCTGTTCGCCGATAAGTTCGGCCGCCCGGCCAAGGGCAACGATAAGGGCAAGGTGGAGGGGATCGTCGGATACTCGCGGCGCAACTTCATGGTCCCGATTCCACGTGCCCGCAGTTGGGAGGAGTTGAACGCGCAACTGGCAGAGAGGTGCCGGATGCGGCGTGAGCGGCGGCTGCGCGGACACCAGGAGACTATCGGCGAACGCTTCGAGCGCGACCGTGCGGTGATGCTGCCGCTGCCCGCGGCGCCCTATGAAGCCTGCGAGAAGATATCGGCACGAGTCAGTTCGGTGTCGCTGGTTCGCTACCGCACGAACGACTACTCTGTGCCGACCGAGTACGGACACCGCCAGGTATGGGCGAAGGGCTACGTGCATGAAGTGGTGATTGCATGCGGCAGCCAGATCATCGCGAAGCACCAACGCAGTTATGAACGCGAGACGGTCGTGTTCGATCCGCTGCACTACCTTGCGCTGCTCGAACAGAAGACGCGGGCACTGGATCAGGCAGCGCCGCTCGTGGGCTGGCAACTGCCGGAGTGCTTCGCCGAACTGCGACGATTACTCGAAGCACGTCTCAAGAAGCACGGCAGCCGCGAGTATGTGCAGGTGCTGCGGTTGATCGAGAACTTCGCCGTCGAAGAAGTGACTCATGCCGTGGAGCAGGCGCTCAGGCTGGGCACCATCAGCTTCGATGCTGTCCGCCATCTGCTGCTGTGCCGCATCGAACGCAGGCCGCCGCGGCTGGACATGGAGAACTATCCTCACCTGCCGCTGGCTCAAGTGCACACCACGCAAGCCGCAGATTACATGACCTTACTGGTCGAAGTTGCGGTGGAGGCATGCGCATGAGCGAAGCTGCCATGACCAACACCGCGACTCATACATCCGACACTCCACAGCTCCTGCTGGAGCATCACCTGAAGGAACTGCGTCTGCCCACCATCCTGCGCGAGTACGACAAGGTGGCGCGGCAGTGCGCCGTCGAACAAGTGGACTATGCTCGCTACCTGCTGCGCATGACCGAACTGGAGTTGCTGGACCGCGAGCGTCGGGCTACGGATCGACGCATCCGGCAAGCCAAGTTCCCGGTGATCAAGACCATGGACAGCTTCGACTTCCTGGCTATCCCATCGGTGAACAAGACCATGGTGCTGGAACTGACGCGGTCGGAGTTCCTCGCTCGGCGGGAGAACGTGCTGCTGCTCGGCAACAGTGGCACAGGCAAGACCCACATCGCCCTGGCTCTTGGCCTGGCCGCATGTCAGCGCGGACACCGCGTGCGCTTCACCACCGCGTCTGCGTTGGTCGGCGAACTGATCGAGGCCCGCGATGAGAAGAAGCTGCTCCGCTTCCAGAAGCAGATCGCAAGCTATGAGCTGCTGATCGTCGACGAACTCGGCTTCGTTCCGCTCTCGAAGACTGGCGCCGAGCTGCTGTTCGAGATGCTCAGCCAACGCTACGAACGCGGCTCAACCATGGTGACTTCGAACCTCCCGTTCCAGGAGTGGACCGAGGTCCTGGGTTCGGAACGCCTCACCGGCGCTTTGCTCGATCGGCTCACCCATCATGTCCACATCCTGGAGATGAATGGCGACAGCTACCGCCTCAAGCAAAGCCGCCGTAAGCGCTCCTAAACCACCCTCCCCCGCTCGCGCCTCGTGGGGAAGGGCCTCTTCCGCTACGCTCCAGAGGCCCTTCCCCACGAAATACTCCACAACTTTATTCCCATCCACTGGCCTACTTTTACTCCGCCGCTCTGGCCTGGTTTTACTCCGCCCTTGACGTAATCCCTCTTGCCTTTGGGGGTCGAGCGATCAGGGACGGCCAGCAGTTCCCTGGCCTGTTCCTTGGTCAGCCAGTTCCCCAGCCGCGTTCCCTTCTGCCGGATGTTGGGGAGGTCGGTCAGGTGCCCGGCCTCCTCGGCCGAAAGCATCCCATTCTTGCGCGCCTCGTCGACCAGCTTGCGGATCGCCGAAAGCCGGACATTAATGGTGGAAGCGCCAAGCGCTTCGATCGAGGCCCGGTACTCCATTACCAGAGAGCGCGTGAGCGGCCGCCCGGCCGCGAACGCGAACAGGTCGTCGAGGGCCTTCGCGTAGTTCCTACGGGAATTCGGCGAGGGGAGGGTGTCGAGAACCATCTGGCGCAGCCTTTGCTGGGCTTCGACGAGGCGGGCCGCGGTTGTTGGACCGTTGTCGTGCGCTGCAGGCCGGGAAACGAGCATGTCGTTTGTGGAATTATCTGGGTTCTTCCACACATTTGGTGAAGCTCGTCCATGTCGAGGCGATAACGGCATAGCGCCTGTATTCAGGGCTTGTGGAGTACTCGAAGCCTGAGCAGATCGAAACTGGCGCGGCCATACATCTGCCGT
>JAABUJ010004812.1_pt1 | contig 13947 bp, 10 predicted proteins | sample 5559131 | NCBI WGS metagenome assembly JAABUJ01 (sample SAMN10711875, study PRJNA513366) | rock metagenome | isolation source: Antarctica rocks | place: Antarctica: Victoria Land, Mt New Zealand nord | collected 2016-01-07
GATCACCCATTCCGCCGGCGCCTCGTCGTTGTAGAAAAAGCACATGTCGAACCAGTGGGTGCCCCAGTCGAAGAGGTCAATGCAGCGCATCTCCAGGCGCAGCAGATCACCGATCGCGCCTGCACGCAGGAGGTCCCGCGCCCGGCGAAAGGGCGCGGCGAAGCGCCGCTGGTGATTGAAGGTCAATTGCACGCCGTGCTGATCGCAGGCCGCGACCATCCGTTTCGCCTCCCCAAAGGTGGGCGCCATCGGCTTCTCGCAGTGGACGGCGCGCACGCCCGCCTCCGCCGCCGCGACCACCATGTCGGCGTGCAGGTGCGGCCAGGTGCAGACGCTGACGATGTCCAACTTTTCCTTTGTCAGCATCTCATGGTAATCGGTGTACAGGCGTTCACCGCCATGCTCACGCTGGAAGGCCCGGGCGTTTTCCTCACTGATGTCGGCGAGGGCGACGATCCGGCAATCGGGGGATTCCTCATAGCCCCGCGCATGCCAGTGGGACATCCCGAAACCCGTCGCGCCCTCAGTGTTGCGGGGCCGTCCACAGCCGATGATGCCGACGCGAAACTCGCTCATAGCGCCTCTTCCGCTCAAATCCCAATGCTCCGCAGGTAAGCGCAGCTCACTGTCGCGCTTTCCCGCGCGGTCGGTTTCTCCGTCCGGTCCGTTTCCGCGATCACCCAGCCTCTAAAATTCGCCGCGCGCAGAATGTCGAAAATCGCGGGGAAGTCCACACTCCCCTCACCGAGTTCAGCGAAGAGGCCGTGTTGCACGAAGGTCGGGTAGTTCCACTCCTCCGCCCTACCCCGCTCCATCACTGCCGCGTGGCAATCCTTGAGATGCACGGTCTTGATGCGGTCAGCATAGGCACGGCAGAAGGCAACCGGATCCGCTCCCGCCCAGGCAAGATGGCCGGTGTCCGGGCCGACGAAAACGCAGTCAGGATCGGTGAGGGAGAGGAGCCGGTCCATCTCTTCTCGTGTCTCGATCACCGAACCGACGTGGTTGTGAAAGCATGTGTACACGCCCTCTGCGAGGGTGATTACGCCGATCTCATTGATGAGTGCCGCGTACTGCGCGAAAGCATCGTCCGGCAGGGCGTCTTCGCGCTGCACATGCCCGGCAACTTCCCGGCGCGTCTTGCCACGGGCGGTGATGAAATTACCGCCTGCGGCGACGTACAATTCCGTGCATCCGACATCCCGCATGAAGCGGGCGTGATAGGCCGCTTCATCAAGGATTTCCGCGCGGCTTTTCGCGCTACCGAACGTCCCGCCGAAGTAGCCGGGCGCGGTCTTGAGGCCGTAGCGGGCGTACCGCGCGGTGGTCTCTGCGGGAGATTGCCCCGGATGGACGCTCGTTGGCGCGCCCTCGTAGCCCGCTTGTCCGCTCTCGCGGAGCGCCGCTTCCTCCCAGTCCGGCGCGGCATTCGGCATGTTCTTCCAGGTGATGAGCGCGCATCCGACGTGAAACTCCGTCATATCTCCGTCCTTTCGATCCGTTAGGCGGGGATGAACCGCGCGAGGTGTACGCGGGCGTTGGTGATGCCCTGCTGCACGCGCTCCGCGCTCCCCTCCCACAAGGGGTCCTCGTGCTCGATGCTCATGTCACCGCGATACCCGACATCGGTCAAGAGGGTGATAAAGGCGTTCCAGTCCACGGCGCCGAGCCCCGGCAGGCGGTGCCGCCACCAGCCGTGCTGCTTCGGCGACTCGATATGCGGCCCCTCGACGCCGTAGCGATAGCAGCCCTCGGTGAGGATCTCGGTGTCTTTCGCGTGGACGTGGTAGATGCGTGAAGTGTATTCGCGCGTCGCGCGGAGATGGTCAATCCCCTGCCAGATGTTGTGCGAAGGGTCCATGCAGATGCCGACGATGCCCGACGGGATGAGCGAGAAAAGCGCATCCCACGCCTCCGGTGTGCAGACGACATTCTGCCCGTTGAAGGGGCAGTTCTCGATGGCGATGCGGATACCCTGCCGCTCGGCGTGGCGGGCGACCACCGGCAACGTCTCGCGCACGGCGGCCCAGTTCTCGCGCTGGGAAGTGTCGTTGCGGAAGTTGCGCGGCAGCATCCAGACCGTTTCCAGCCCCCACGCCTTCGCTCGATCAAGCCCCGCGCACGCCGTCTCGATTGCTTCCGTTCGCGTCGCGGGGTCGGAGTCGGCGAGGGAGGCGCGAATGCGCATCGGGCCGAGCGTGAGTCCCTGCGCGCGCATCATCGCAATGGTGTCATCGTCGAACTCCATTTCCGCGTCAATTGCCCGCACGCCCGTTGCCGCCGCGCACGCGACGAGGTCAGCGGGTGAGAGTTTTCGCAGCGCGCCCGTGATGACGAGACTCAATCGCATCGGTCGTCCTTTCGCATCGTTCCGCCCTCGTCTACTTCAGCGCGGCGTAGTCCGCATCGGTGTAGTCCTTCATCGGATCCCAGTTGGGGAAGATGAGATCGTCGCGCGTCACCTTCGCCCCCTTGTCCTGTGCCGCCTTAATTGCCCGGTCCAACTCCTTGTCGGAGCGATCCTTGAGGTCCTGCATCGCCTTCTTCGCGTCGCCGAGCTGCCCGGTGAAGATACCCTGCATCACTGCACCGAAGTCCGGCGTGATCGGCCTCAGCTCCAGTTCCACCTTCGCCCAGTCCGCATTGCGGACGGCTGGGCTTGGGGCGAGACGCTGGATCTCGCCGAGCGTCTTGAAGATGCTCCGCGAGCGCGGGTCAATCGCCGCTTGCTCGTTCACGTCCGGATAGATCGAACGCTGGCCGCCGCCGGAGAGCGTGGTGAAGGCCACATTGCCCTGTTTGGTGCCGAGATAGTGGAGCATATCACCCGCGACGGTCGGGGATTTCGTCTTCGCGTTGACGGTGAAGATGTTCTCGCCCGTGGTGGAGGGGAATGACGCGAGAGGATAGACTGTGCCGCCGTTCGGCACGGGTTGCCCGACAATATCGAATGTGAGGGCCGGATTCTCCTTCTTCCACTGGGGGATATTGTACGTCCCGGAGATGATCATCCCGGCGACGCCCTGCGCGAACTGCGCGCGGGCCTGCGCCGCGTTCAGCGAGACCGAGCCGGGGAAGATGCTGCCATCGGCTTTCAGCCCGAGAATGAGGTCGATGACGGCGAGGTATTGGTCGGTCGTGAAGTTGAACTCACCGGTCTTCCAATTGACATCGCTGAGCAGACCGCCCCCACCGCCACCGAGCGGGGCCGCCCGGCGGGCGAAGCCGCTGACGATCGCCGCGAGGCGGTTTCCCGGCTGCCCTTCGACGATCAGGCCGTAATACTTGCCGCCCCCTTGCGCGGTCATCTTCTTCGCCGCAGCGCGGAACGCATCCCAGGTGACGGATTTCGCCTTCGGATCGAACGCTGCGTTCGCCGCGTACTCAGTGTTGTAGCAGAGCGAGGTGTCGCCACCGGGATTGGTGAGGGGAGCGCCGTAGGTCTTTCCGTTGAAGACGTTCAACCCCGTCAGGAAGGAACCGGGGGGGAACGCCGCTTTCCACTGTTCGAAGTTCGGGATGATGTCATCAATCGGGCGTACCCAGCCGTTCTGGATTGCCTGCCCGACGGAGATCTGCCCCGGCAACTGGAAGATATCGGGCGCGTTGTTGTTCTGGAAGCCAAGCGGCAGGAGGGCCTGAATCTTGTCGAAGGGGAGCGGGTCATAGGTGACGGCGATATTCGGGTGCGCTGCCTGATACGCCGCGAAATAGGGCTTGAAGAAGAGCGCTTTCGCGTCGCCGCTGTCGACCCAGTGGAACTGCACGCTCCCCGTCGGCAACGTCGCGCCACTGTTCGCGATCGTGATCGCCCCGTTGCTTGCTGGTGCGCTGCCACTCGCGGCGGATGCCGCCGTTGTGGCGGGCGGGTTGCTCGCGACAGGCGGCGCACCCCCCGTTGCTTGCGTGGGGGTGACGGGGGTGCTCGCGGTTTTCCCGCCGCCGCAGGCGGCGAGGAGCGCGGCGGCCCCCGCTCCCCCGGCTAGGCGGAGCGCGCTCCGCCGTCCGATTTGTTGCGTCGCACGCTGTCCCATCGTTAAGCCCCTTTTCATATCCCGATCTCGTCCGCGCGGCGGGTGCCTCACTGCTTGACCGCACCCGCGATGCCCTCGACGAAGTAGCGTTGCAGGAGGAGGAAGACGGCGATGATCGGCACCAGCGCGACCGTCGCCGCCGCCGCCAAGCCGCTGATGTCGTTGAAGAATTCCCCCTGGAAGGCGAACATCCCCACCCCGAGCGTCCGCAGATTCGGGCGCGAGAGCGTCAGCACCAGCGGCAGGAAGAAGCTGTTCCAGCTGCGCTCGAACTGCAGGATCACGGTCGTCGCGACCACCGGCTTGGCGAGCGGCAGCATGATCTGCGCGAAAATGCGCAGGAACCCCGCTCCGTCCATGATCGCCGCCTCCTCCAGCTCGCGCGGCAACTGCGCGAAGAAGCCGGCGAAGAGGAGGATGTAGATCACATGTGCACCGCCGCTCTCTGCGAGGATGACGCCGAGCAGGTTATTGTTGAGGTGCAGCCGGTTGATCAGGTCGAAGATCGGGATGATCGTATAGCCCTCCGGCAGGAAGACCGTCGCGATGAAGACCGCGACGATGAACTTCTTGCCGGGGAAGTCGTACCGTCCGAGCACGTAGCCCATCATCCCGGTCGTGACGACGACGATCGCCGTCGCCGTGACGGCGATGATCGCCGTGTTGAAGAAGTACCGCCCGATATGCGCCTGCGTCCATGCGCGTTGGAAGTTCTCCGTGTGGAACTCGGGCGGGATGAGGCCGGGACCTTTGAAGATCTGCGCGTCCGTCTTGACCGCTGCGGAGATGACCCACAGGAAGGGGTAGATCCACAGGAAGCAGATTGGCGTCAGGATGACGCTCATGATCGTCGCCCGGAGCCGCCCGCCACGCATCATCCGCTCCCGCGCGCGGGAGGGAGCGGGGCGGACGGAGAGTGTGGGCGCGTTCGCCGTCATGCGGCACCTCCGGATATCAGGTCGCGACGCACGGCGTTCGCCTTGCGGATCGCCCATCCCTGGATGAGGGCGACGACCATCACGGTCAGCCCGAAGAAGACACCCACGGCGGACGCATATCCCTCGCGCGGGATGCCCCCCTGCACGGAGAAGGCGTTGCGGTAGATGTAGGTCTCTACCACCTCGCTGGCGAAGAAGGGGCCGCCGCCGGTCATCGTCTGGACGAGGTCGAAGACGCGCAGGGTGCTGACGGCGGTGATGAGCAGGATGACGACCGCGAAGGGTCGGAGGAGTGGCACCGTGATCCGCCGGAATTGCTGCCATGGGTTGGCGCCGTCCACCTTCGCCGCCTCATACAGCTCGCCGGGAATCGACTGCAAGGCGGCGAGCCAGTAGATCATGCTGAAGCCGAACGATTTCCAGACCTGCACCGCCATCACCGTGTAGAGGGCGTGGTGGGGGTCGCCGAGGAAGTCCACGGGCCGGGCGACGACGTGCAGCGCGAGGAGGACCTTGTTGATCGGCCCGTTAAAGGGGGAGAAGAGGAAGGTCATCAGGATACCGACGACGGCGGTGGTCGTGACGACGGGCAGGAAGAAGATGGTGCGGAAGAGCGACGAGAGCCGGAGCGCCTTGTCGTTGAGGATGATCGCGACGATCAGGGCGAGCGAGAGGCGGATCGGGACGGTGACCGCCATGAAGAGGAAGGAGTGCCCGAGGGAGCGCCAGAAGAAGGGGTCGTGGATCAGCTCACGATAGTTGGCGAGGCCGACGAAGGGACGGGCGGAGGAGAAGCCGGAGAAGTCGAGGAGGGAGAAATACCACGAGGCGACGATCGGCCAGAAGGTGAACATCGCCGCGAGGATGAGCGACGGGATCATGAAGAGGTAGCACCAGCGCGCCGCGAGCATGCGCTGTCCCAGGGAATCGCGCGCGTGGGTCGCGGATTGATTGGACACATGTTGGCCAGGGGAGAGAGCCACAACCGCTCCTTACTTCTTCAGCGCGGCGTAGTCCGCCTCGGTGTAATCTTTGGTTGGGTCCCAGTTGGGGAAGATCCAGTCGTCGCGCGTCACCTTCGCGCTCTTCGCCTGCACCGCTTTGATCGCTCGGTCCAGCTCCTTCTCCGCACGGTCCTTAAGATCCTGCATCGTTTTCTTCGGATCGCTAATCTGACCGCTGATGAGGCCGATGATGGTATCGTTGAAGTTGGGCGTCAGCGTCTTCATATCGAGATAGACGCGCGCCACGTCGGGGTTCCGAACGACCGGCATCGGGGCGAGCCGGACCTGCTGCTCGAAGAGTTGCAGCGCCTTGCTCGCGTGCGGATCGAGATCGCGCGACTGCCGCGCGAGGTCGTTCGCTTTCGGGAGCAGGGCGCGCAAATTGCCCTCGGTGGCGACGACCACTGCCGTCTGGCCTTCCAGGCTGCCGACGTACGCGAATATGTCCCCGGCGATCTCCTTGTATTTGCTCCTGGCGTACACCCATTGCTGGTTCGCGCCCGTCTCTTCGATGCTGAGCGGCAGCGGCGCGCCCGTATTCGGCACCGGCTGGCTCGCGACCTCGAACCCGAACGTGGGATTCTCACGCGGCCACTGCGGGATGTTCCACGGCCCCTCGAGGATCATGCCCGCCGCCCCCTGCGGCATCCTCGCCCGCGCATCGGGACCACTGAGTGACAGCGAACCGGGGAGGATACTGCCGTCGGCTTTGAGGGCGAGCAGGAGATCGATGGCAGCGAGGTACTGGTCCGTGGCGTAGTTGTACTCACCCGTCTTGTAGCTGATGTTGTCGGTGTTCGCGTTCGCGCCGGTGCCGGCGGCCGCGCCCGCCATGCGTGCGAGGTTGCTGACGAATCCGTCGACGTAATTTCCCTTGCCCGCGACGATCAGGCCATAATACTGCCCTTTCCCCTGCTCCGTCAGCTTCTTCGCGGCGGCGCGGAACTCGTCCCACGTCAGGGCCTTGGCGGCGGGTTCGTATCCGGCGCGCTGCATGTACGCCGTGTTATAGAGCATCAGGGTACCGTAACGCTTGTTGGACGTGACGGGAAAGGTGTATGTCTTGCCGTCGAAGACATGAATGCCTTCAAGGAACGAACCAAAGGGGAAACCCGCTTTCCATTGTGCGAAGTTCGGGACGATGTCGTCGAGCGGGGCGACCCACCCCTGTGCCACCGCCTGGGCGCCGGTGAAGTTCTGCGGGACCGCGAAGCAGTCGTGCGCATCGCCGTTCTGCACACCGAGTGGCACGATCTTGTTAATCTCCGTCCACGGCAGGGCATCGTACTGCACGGTGATGTTCGGGTGCGCCTTGTGGTAGGCGGCGAAGTACTTCGTGTAGAAGAGCGCCTTGAGGTCGCCGCTGTCAATCCAACGGAACGTGACATTGGCGGTCGGGAGCTTCACCGCTGTATTGGGGATGATAATCTCTCCCACCTGCGTGCTGTTGGTAGGCGTTGCCGACACGCCGCTCCCTGCGGCGACAGCTACAGTGGGGGCGCTCCCCGTACCGCTCGCGGTAGATGGGGCGGCGGAGCTGCCTCCGCACGCGGCGAGAAGGGCCGCTGCGCCTGCTCCCGCGGCGAAACACAGTGCGTCCCGGCGGGAAACCGGGTGATCGGACCGGTCCATGCCTTGTCGCAGTGCCATTCTGCACCTCCGTTTCATGAGGCGATCGCTGGCGTATCAGGAACCGCGCCCACCCGTGGGCGTTGCCCGCAGATTCCTTCTTCGGTCGCCATATCGCCCCATCACTCTCTGCGCGTGAGCGCGGTGTGCTCACGCACATTCAACACGAGGTCCGCCGCGCCGCTCGATTTGAACGCCTCGGTCTCATAGTAGTCGAATTCCTTGCCGCCCGTCTCTTCCCACCACGCGTCCACACGCCGTTCGAGGGCGGCGCGCGGCGCGGCGCAATCGGGATCGGCGGCGCGGTTGCGCAGCTCGTGCGGGTCGGCCTCCATATCGTACAGTTCGTCGGTCTGATCCGGGCCGTAGTACTTGATATACTTCCACCGGCGTGTCCGGATCGCGCGGAAGGGATGCAGGCCCCAGTACGCGCCGTAATGCTCGAAGAAGATCGCTTCGTCGTTCGGGGGTTGCGTGCGTCGCATCGCGGGCAGCAGCGACCCGCCCTTGAAATCGGGCGGGAGGGCCATCCCGGCCGCCTCAACGAGCGTCCCCGGCAGGCTGACATTCACCGCGAGATCGTCCACCACGGTGCGGGGGAATGTTTCGCCCGGCACGCGCACGATCAGCGGGACGCGGAAGATTTCGTCGTACGGCAGCGTTCCTTTGAGGCGCATCCGGTGCGCGCCCATCATGTCGCCGTGATCCGAGGTGAAGACGACGACCGTGTCGTCCCACATCCCTTTCGCCTCGAATGCGGCGCGCACCGCCCCGAAGCATCTATCCATGTGCGAGATCATCGTGTAGTACTGCCGCAGTTCGTGCCTGAGCGCACCCTCGGTGGTCGCATCGCCGTGCTCGCGATCAGCCACGCGCGCCCGCTGGAAGGGCGGCTTGCTTCGAAGGTCATCCTCGTAGTAACTCGCGGGGAGAGCCATGCGGTCGGGGGGATAGTGATCGGCGAATTCCTCGACCAGTTCGAAGTGCGGGTGCGGCTCCTGGAAGGAGACGGTGAGGAAGAGCGGCGTCGCGCGGTCGTAGTCCGCGAGAAAGCCGAGGGTCGTGTCGGTGATCGCGCGGTCCACGCCGCTCATCGGCGTCGCCGCCGGGAAGTCCGCGCCGATCGCGTAGCCCAGATTGGCGAGTGATGTGCCGAAATGCGTCTTGCCGAAGTACGCGGTCGTGTATCCATGGTCGCGGAAGACGTGGCCGACGGTGCGCTCCCGCCCGTTCAGGTGCGCGGTGTGGCCGTGGAAGCCGTAGATAATCATCACCGCCGCCTCGTGCGGGTAGAGGCCCGTTTGGATCGAGGCGCGCGACGGCACGCACTGGCCATTGGAGGCGTGGCAGTGCGAGAAGCGCACACCCTCCGCCGTGAGCCGGTCGAGATGGGGCGTGTACGCGACGGGATCGACCGCGCCGAGGCGCTGCCCCTGCATCTGGTCACACATCACGAAGAGCACATGTGAACGGCGCTCTGCCATTGCTGCCTCTTTTCCGCCATCAGGCCGCGCGTGGCGGCAGACCGCGCGGGTGCTCGTCCCACGGGACGACATCGCTCGTATGCACGTACCAATCCAAAAGCCGACGTTCCAACTCCCGCTGAACCGCCAGGAATGCCGCGTCACCGTAGCGATTATGCAGTTCCTGCGGGTCGTGGGTGAGGTCGTACAGTTCGCTGACGCCGAGCGGGCGGCGGATGAGCTTGTGCGTCATCGTGCGGATCATCGCGGCGCGGCAGACGCTCTCCGGGTGATCCTGCTGCAATCGCCCTTTGGGATAGTAGATCGACACGGGGTTGGTCGCGAATGGGGAGCCGGGGCCGGTTCGACCCTCGAACGTGCCCGGCTCATGCGGGTCGTATCCACCCTCCGCGAAGGCGGCGCGTCCCGGGTCGCCCGCCTCCCCGCGCAATTGCGGTACGAGGCTCCGGGCAAAGTGCGTGTGCGCGGCGGGGATGTCCGCCAAGTCGAGCACGGTCGCCATGAAATCGAACAGCTCGATTGGTTCCGCCACGACATGTCCGCGCGCCATCCCCGGGACGCGGGCGATGAAGGGGACGCGCGTCAGCGTGTCATCGAGCGCGCTCGGCCACTTCTCGACGAGGCCATAGTCGCCCGCCCAATCGCCGTGATCGGAGATGTAGAAGACCGCCGTGTTGTCGGCATATCCTGTCTCATCGAGCGCGTGTAACAGTTGGCCGAGCAGCGTGTCGACGACGCCGATCATGCCGAGGTAGACGGCATTGATCGCTCGCAGCGTCGATGCGTCCAGTCGGTCAAGCCCGCGCGTCTCGCGGATGCGCGCGTGAAAGTCCGGCTTATCGGGGAGGTCGGCGGGGCGCAGGGATGGGATTGCCGCCGGGTCGAACATTGTGTGCCACGGTTCGGGCGCGCGATACGGTGGGTGCGGGTACGAGAGGGGAAGGTAGAGCGCGAACGGCTCGTGAGGCTTCCCGCGCAGCAGCTCGATCGCGCCATCCACCTGACGGAAATCCCCGAGATCCTCGAGATGGTCCACCGGCTCGGAGAGGAAACTGTAGTAGCGTGGGTCGTCCGCTTCCCACGGTGGCAGCGCCTGATGCGATGGCCCCGGCAGCGCGCGTCGGGAGCGGTCGCCAAGGCGGTAGTCGGTGACGCTCGCCGCGAAACTCCCCGGCGCGAAGAGATCGTTCTTGCCGCCCCAGTAGACGTGGTATCCCGCCTGCTTGAGATATTTCAGCACGTTCGGCTCGTCCGGTTGCAGCAGGTGCCAGAGTGTGCGATGCCCCCGGACGTGGGGATACCAGCCCGTCATGAACGAGCAGCGCGAGGGTGTACAAACCGTGTGCTGGACGTGGCACTGATCGAACCGCGTCCCCCCGGCGGCGAGGCGGTCCATATTGGGCGTGCGGGAGAGGGGATGCCCGTAGCACCCCACGCTCTCCGCGCGCAATTCGTCCGGAACGAAGAAGATGAAGTTCATGCCTCTCCGCTATTTCTTCAGCGCGGCGTAGTCCGCGTCGGTGTAGTCCTTGGTCGGATCCCAGTTGGCGAAGACGAAGTCATCCCGCGAGATCTTCGCGCCCTTCGCCTGCGCCGCCTTGATCGCCCGGTCCAATTCCTTGTCGGCGCGATCCTTGAGGTCCTGCATCGCCTTCCTCGGGTCGCTCAGTTGCCCGGTATAGATGCCCTGGACGACCGTGCCGAAGTCTGGTGTGACCGTCTTGTGCTCCAAATTTACCTTTTCCACGTCGGGGTTGCGCGCGTCAGGGCTTGGGCCGAGGCGCATCTGGTGCTCGAACAGCGCGTTCACCTTGCGGACGCGCGGATCGACGGTCGGGATCTGGTTCGCCTTCGGGAAAATGGCCGGTTCGCCGCCGCCGGAGAGGGTCACGTAGGTCTCCTGCCCCTGCTCGGTGCCGAGGTACGAGAGGAGATCACCGGCGATCGCCGTATACCTGGTCTTCGCGTAGACCCACAGTTGGTTGGCGCCACCTGGCCCATAGGTCAATGGCATTGGTGTGCCGGTATTTGGCACTGGCACGCTGGCGACATCGAAATTGAAGTCGGGGTTCCCTGCTTTCCACTGCTCGATATTCCACGGGCCTTGCAGCATCATCCCCGCCACGCCATGCGGGAACTGGGCGCGGGCCTGTTGCGCGTTGAGGGAGAGCGAGCCGGGGAAGACGCTGCCGTCCGCTTTAAGGCCAAGCAGGAGATCGATCGCCGCGAGGTACTGATCGGTCAGGTAGTTGTACTCGCCCGTTTTCCAGTTGATGTCTTCATCATTACCGACCGCGCCCGCCATACGCGCCAGATTGCGGACATCGAGGCCCCAGTTGCTGGTCTGCGCGCCCTCAAAGATCACGCCGTAGTATTTGCCCCCGCCCTGCTGGGTCAGCTTCTTCGCGGCGGCGCGGTATTCGTCCCACGTCATCGGTTTTGCCTGTGGGTCGATGCCCGCCTGTTTCAGGTAATCCACGTTGTATAGAAGCAATGTGCCATAGACCCGATTCGATGAAAGGGGAATTGTGTACGTCTTGCCGTTGAAGGTCGTGATCCCGTTGACGAACGTGCCGGCCGGGAAGCCCGCCTTCCACTGCGCGAAGTTGGGAATCACGGTATCAAGCGGCTGCACCCATCCCTGACCGACGGCCTGGCCATTCGTGAACCCCTGCGGGATCTGGAAGACATCAGGCGCGTTACCGTTCTGGACGCCGAGCGGCACAAGTTTGTTAATCTCCGGCCACGGAAGCTCGTCCAACTGAATCGTGATGTTCGGATGCGCGTGCTGGTAGGAAGCGAGATACTCCTTTAAGAACACCCCCTTCGGTCCGGGGCCGCTCTGCACCCAATGAAGCGTCAGCTTCTCCGTCGGGAGTTTCACGCCACTCGTCGGGAGGGGGATGGAGGTCGCACCCACGTTCGTGACGGCGCTGACTGCCGTCGCATTGCTCGCGGCGGGAGCGACCACGCCTCCGGCTGCCGATGCGGCGGGTTGTCCACCCGTCGGTGGCGTCGTTGCGTTCCCACCGCCGCACGCCGCGAGAGTCGCGGCCACGCCCGCTCCCGCGGCGAGCCGCAGGATATGACGACGCGAGACCCCTGAATCGTCCTGATCGTGCGTGTCCATGGTTGCCCCTTTCAGATGTGCTTCCATTGCTTCATCCTGGCCCCATCGTCAGGCCATCATCACCGAGCGCCCGCGCCTCTGCCCACAGCTGTGCGCGGAGCGCCGCCTGTTGCTTCGCCGCCTGTAACTGATTGGCCAGATTGTCCACCGCCAGCGGGTCCGCGCGCAGATCGAAGAGGAGGGTAACCACGCCTGATTGATCGGTGACGAGGAGCCAGCAGCGCGTACGCAGGGCGCGCCATGCGTCGGGCGGGAGGTGATGCATTGGCCGGTTGACCGCGACCCACTCCGGGCTTTGCTCGACGCCGCCCTCGATGTAGACCGTCTGCCGTCGCGCGCTCGTTGCGCCGCGCCAGACGGCCGAGAGGTCGTAGCCTTGCACCCGTGCGGGAGGCGCCGCGCCGCAGCATGCGAGCAGCGTGGGCGCAACATCCACGCAGGCGAAGAAGTGATCCGTCGTCGCGCCGTCCGGGATCCGGCCGGGCCAGCGGACGACGCAGGGAACGCGCGTCGCCTCGTCATACGGGATGCTCTTGCGCAGCAGGCCGTGCTCGCCGAGCGAGTCGCCGTGATCGGAGGTGAAGAGGACAATCGTCTCTTCCGCCAGGTCGAGCCGGTCGAGTGCGGCGAGCAGCCGCCCGATGTTCTCGTCCAGCGCCGTGACGAGGCCGCAGTAGCGGGCGCGCTCATCCCGCGCGCGTTCGGCCAGTGCGGGAGGGACGCTGGCGGGGAGCGGCATCGTGTGCGGATCGTAGGTGGTGCGATGCCGCTCCGGAGGCTCCAGCGGTGTGTGCGGCGGCCCCCAGGAGATCATCAGGCAGAAGGGCCGCGCGCGATCCGCCACCGCTTCTTCCAAAAACGCGATGGCGAGGTCCGTCTGGTGGTCCGGCTCGAAACCCGGGGTGAGGATCTCCTCCGGCGTGTCGCGGAAGTAGACGCCGTCGTAGTAGCGATGCCCGCGGTTGAAGGCGGCCCAGTATTGCCAGCCGTGGCGGCGTTCCGGCGGGACGAAGCCGGGGCGCGGCTCGCCGTCCAGGTGCCACTTACCAATGTAACCCGTACGGTAGCCCGCCGCACCGAGGGTTTCGGCAAAGCACACTTCGTCCGCGGGGAGAGGATTATTGTTGCGCATCACGCCTGTTGCATGCGGATAGCGACCGGTCATAAACGCGCCGCGGGAGGGCGTGCAGAGTGGGTTTACCGTGAACGCGTGCGTGAGCCGCACCCCCTCCCGCGCCAGCCGGTCGAGATGCGGTGTGCGCACGACGACATCGCCCGCGCAGCCAAGCATGTCCGCCCGCCACTGGTCGGGGTAGATAATCAATACATTGGGCCGTGCGGCGGGCATCATCCATCTCCCATCGAACCGCGTGTGTCCTACTTCTTCAGCGCGGCGTAGTCCGCGTCGGTGTAGTCCTTGGTCGGGTCCCAGTTGGCGAAGACGAAGTCATCCCGCGAGATCTTCGCGCCCTTCGCCTGCGCCGCCTTGACCGCGCGGTCCAGTTCCTTGTCGGTGCGATCCTTCAGGTCCTGCATCGCCTTCTTCGAGTCGCTCAGCTGCCCGGTGTAGATGCCCTGGACCGTCGTGCCGAAGTCCGGTGTCAGTGGCTTGAGTTCGAGATTGACGAGCGAGACATCGGGATTGCGGACATCGGCGCTGGGCAGGAGGCGCATCTGCTGGTCGAAGAGGCCAAGCGCCTTGCGGGCGCGGGGGTCGAGTTGCGCCTT
>JAABUJ010004814.1_pt1 | contig 13942 bp, 11 predicted proteins | sample 5559131 | NCBI WGS metagenome assembly JAABUJ01 (sample SAMN10711875, study PRJNA513366) | rock metagenome | isolation source: Antarctica rocks | place: Antarctica: Victoria Land, Mt New Zealand nord | collected 2016-01-07
GCCGCCACCGCAAGCCGCACTTCGGTAATGCCGTCTATGGTGGCAGCTTTAGGTTCCTTGCCCATGCGCAGGTGGCGCTCGACCGCATGGATATCAATCACCGAGTCGTCCACCAAGCGCCCGATAGAAACAAGCAGCCCAATCAGCGTTGATGAGTTGAGCGAGAAGCCGAACGGCACCATCAGCAGTATCGCCATCGCCAGAGACACAGGGATAGTAACTACCGAAATGAGTGTCGCGCGCCCGCTGCCTAAGAATAAAAGCACCGCCAGCCCGCACAGCGCAATCGCGAGCGCCAGCTCTTCGCCCGTATTGCGGAACAGGATATTGACAAAGTGCGCATTGTCGTAAGCCACCTGGAAGTGCAGGCCCGGATGGTCTGCCGTGAGCTGCGCCACTTGTTTCTGCACGGCGGCAATCACAGGCGGCGAGCCTGCCGCGGGGTTCTGGATCACTGCCATCTCTACCGCGCTGCTGTTCAAGCCTTCAATCGCATGCCTTTGCCCGTCCACGAAGCTGTAGCCGCTGCGCTGCTCGCGCGCACCATCGGTGACAGCCGCCACGTCTTTAATCGAGACGACCTGCCCATTCTTTGCCCCTAAGGGATAGTCTGCAACCGTCTGGGCGTTCTGCGCCAGGCCCGACACGCGCACAATACTCTCGCCTGGCCCGCTGGTAATCACGCCCGCAGGCTTGGCAACGCTGTTCTTGTCAATCGCATCCCGCACATCTAGGATTGAGTATCCTGAGGCGGCCAGCCTGTCCCTATCCACAATGACACGTAATTGGCGCTTTGATCCGCCGTACACTTCCACCGACTGCACATCGGGCGCCTGCTTGAGCGCCGCCACGCCGTCGTTTTCGGCAAACTGTCGCAGGGCCAGTGGCGTCCAGCCTTGAGCGGCATCCCCCGTGACAGACAGCGAAAGCACAGGGATATTCAGAGGGTCAATCGGCAGCACCCAGCTTGGCTTGAGGTTTGCGCCGGTCTGCGGCAGGTCGGCCTGGGCGGCATTCATCACCGACTGCACATCGGAAGTCGCCTTCTTCATGTCCGTGCCGTAGGGAAACTCCAAAGACACAACCGACAAGCCGTCCTGCGATGTGCTGCGAACATAGCGCACGCCGCGAATATCGGTCATGCGCTCTTCGATGGGCTTGGAGATGTAGGACTCCATCTCCTGCGCCGACAGGCCGGGCTGCATGGTGACAATGCCGACCAGCGGCGACTCGACATACGGCATCATGCGCCTGGGCATGATGCCCCCAAAGACCGCCCACAAGGCCAGCAGCACGATGGCGGCATAGAATGACAGCACGACCCAGGGGTGCTCAATCGACCATGCCGACACATTGAAGCCGCGCGTGGAAACCGGCGGAGGGCGCAGGCCATTGCCGTCTTGCCCGCTGCCCGGCTGCCTGGGGGGCAGTTGTTCCTGCAAATGCTTGCTTGTGAGTGCCATTACATTTTCATCCCCGGCATGCGTGTGTCCATGGAAGTCTTGGCAGAAGGCGCAGGCGTGACCGGCACAAGCCTGCCGCCGTCCATGGGATCAATGTCATGATGCTTCTTCGCATCCGCCGCCGAATAGGTCATGCCGCACTTCTCGCACCGATACACTGTCTGCCCGGCTAGGGAAGCAGACGCTGTGGGAAGCGCTTTGGGGCCGTCCGTGCCCCAGGGCGTCGCGATTATCCGTGCGCCTTCGGTCAGGCCCGCCTGCCCCTGCGCCACGACCTGTGCCTGGGCATGAAGGCCTTGAGAAGACACTTCGGTCCATGTCCCATCGCTTGCTCCGGCCTGAACAGGCACCTGGTGCGCCGTCAGCCCCTGCGCCAAAGCAGCGCCCTGCGCACGGGGCACAGGTGTCAGCCTGCCGCCGTCCATGGGGTCATGGTAGCCAAGCTTCTTTGCCTGCGCCGCACTGTAGCGCATATGGCACACGGCACACTCATAGACTTGGCCTGCTTGCGCCTCGGCCCCTTCCCCCAGCGCCATCCACACCGAAGACTGCCCGCCCTGCGTGAGGATGGCCGACGCGGGAACCAGCAATTTGTCCGCCACCACCGTGCTGGCAATCTGCATGCTCACAAACGCGCCGGGCAGCAGGCGATGGCCTGGATTCGGCACGACCGCTTCCACCACCGCAGTGCGCGACTCGGCGCTTGCTGACGGAAAAATGGCTGTGATAGGGGCCTTCAGTGTTTTGCCGCTCCCCTGCACCGTGATTGCAGCCCCTGAGCCGACATGAATGCCCGCCATGTCTTCCACCGCGACATTGGCCTGCACCCGCACGCGGTCTATCTGGGCAACCTTCAGCAAGAGCATGCCGGGCTGCACCAGGGTGCCGGGCGCAGCGGGGCGTGCGGTCACCACGCCGTCAAACGGCGACACAATCCGGCTGTAGCCCTGCTGCACAGACGCCGCCCGCGCCGCAGATGCCGAGGCGTCTGCTCCGGCTTCCGCCTGCAATGCCTGCCCTTGCGTGACAGCAATATCCGCCTGCGCCATCCGCATTCCTGCTTGTGCGGCAACGGCTTGACGCCCGGCGACCTGTATCTTGGCGCGTGCCGCCACTGCCATCGCCCGTGCCTGGCTTGCTTTTGCCTGCGCCTGCACCACAGCGGCTTGGGCCGATTGTGCCTGGGCCAGCTCGTTTTGATACTCTTGGCGCGACACGGCCCCGGCATCGGCCAGCGCCCGTTCCCGCACGATCTCGGTCTTCCAATAGCTTGCATTGGCCTGCGCGGCCTGCACGCCGGCCTGGGCATCGGACACCGCGCCCTGGCTTGCCTGCGCCTCTGCCTGGGCATCGGACACGCCCAGCCGGGCCGCATCGGCCTGTGCCGATGCCTGGTCCAGTGCGGCCTGGTGGTGCAGGGAATGGGTCAGGTGCGCCACTTGCGCACCAATTTGGGCCTGCCGCGCCTCTTGCCGGGCTTGGTCGGCTTTCGCCCCGAGTTCCGCCGTGTCCAGCTGCGCCAGGACTTGCCCCGCGCGCACGGTATCGCCTGGGTAAACAGGCAGCGCGACAAGCGTGCCTGCAATACGCGGGCTGATCTCCTGCTCGTTGTAGGCCGCGACTGTGCCCGAATAAGTCACTGTATTCGCCAGCGAGCCGCGCCGCACCACTGCCAATGCCACCGGCGCAGCGCCCACAGGGGGGCGCATCTGGGACATGTCCATCGCCTGGGCGGTGATGACATCAAGCTGCCCCGGCTTGTGGAAATGCCGCACAGTCCATGTCGTGCCCACGGCGACCAGGACAATGGCGGCGGTGGCGATTACGTTTTGCGGAAGCAAAGTTTTCATTGGGTTTGGTTCTGTTTCAAGGCGCGAGAGCGTGTGCCGACGTGCCGGCTTCGGCGCGTGATCGGCGTTTGCAGCGCGTACCGACGACGGACGGATTTGTTCCGTCGTTGGTCTGCGCTTGGTACGCGCCGACAATGCCCAAAGTGTACCGACGCGCCGGGCAGGAAGAGCCTGCCGCCTCATGCGCCATGCGGCTTTTTGGCGTGACGGAAAGCAGTGCGCCGCCGTCCATAGGGTCTTTGTAATGGTCTTTCTTTGCTGCTGCTGCGCCGACTTTCATGCGGCACGTGCGGCACTCAGACTGGGCGGCGGCAGGCCAAACCTGGGCCGGAGCTTTGCGGACCCTGCCCGCAAAGGCATGGATATCGCACGGAAAACGGGGTTGATTTAGGCGGCAGGGGGCGCACGGAGGCCGTGGCTATGGGGCAAAACAGAGGCAGGAAGCGGGCAGGCAGGAGCAGGAAACGCGGCGGCAACGGGCGCGCGCTGGGCGGTGCTCGGAAGCCGCGCGGCAGCGGGCGCGAGCGTATGGGCGCTCGCAAGCTGCCTAGCGCGTGCCCCTTGGGCGAGCGTGGCAGGCTTGATGCTCAGCAGCTTGACAGACAGGAGGCACAAAGGACGCGATGCCAAACGCGGGTGCATGACTCTGGCCGTGCCCCGGCTGTGGGCACGCGCGGGCGGCGTCATCATGGGGCAGTCCGCCACCATGCGGCAACAGGGCAGGCATGCCGCGCGCGCGGCAACTAGGGGCAGGTCGGCCACGGCAAAGGCTGCCTGGGCGCAAGGCGGGGAAGAAGCGGGAGCGCCGACGCAGCGCATGCTGACCTGGGCGACAGCGGCGGCAGGCGAAAGCAACTGCCCAAAAAAGAGCAGTGCGAGAAAAAGCCAGAAGGGTTTGAGGGTACGGCGCTGCATCACGTTTGTTATTCTACCACGACCACCTGCTGGTTACTACAACTCGCCTGCCGATTAAGTTCCCTCCGCTACAAAAGAACACCGACCACGCAGGCGGTCATAAACGACGAGAGGGTGCCGCCGACCATGGCTGTCAGCCCCAAACGCGACAAGTCGTGCCGCCGATTGGGAGCCATGCCGCTGATGCCGCCGATCTGAATGGCGATGCTGGAAAAGTTCGCGAACCCGCACAGCGCATACGCCGTAATGATGACGGCGCGCGGCGAAACAAAGTGCGGGTGCGCGCCGAGGATTTGCGACAGCTGCAAATAAGCCAGAAACTCATTCACCGCAGTCTTGATGCCGATCAGCGGCGCGACCTGCACGGCATCATGCCACGAAATGCCCATCAGCCAGGCAAACGGGCGGGCCACATATCCCAAGATGCTTTCCAGCGACAGGTGAGGGAGCGATGATGGCGAGCGGAGCCTGGGCATGGGTAGCAAGCAGCGGTCCCAGGCATGCCGACAGCGCGCAGGACGCAAGCAAGTAAGAACGGGAAATCTTTATGGGGAAGGCAGGCTTTCGCAGCAAGTTTGGGGATCATGGGTGCGGAAGAAAGGCAGCGCTGCCATGCAAACGGGCAATTCGGGCGGCAGGGGCGCAATTCCTTCTTTTCCGCGCCGACAAGCGCTTGCGAATAGGAATTATGGAGGAACAGTGGAGAGCGATTATCTGCCGCGCTGCCAAACCGTCTGCCCGTGCAAAACCACGCGCTGCACCTTGGCTTCCAGGCGCGCGGCAGTTTCCTGAGCGTGCTGCGTCAGCCCGCGCAGCTCGTTGCCGTGCGGCAGGCCCTCGGTGGAAAGCCGGGCATACGCGGCGTCCAGGGCAGGGTCTTGCGCGGCAGGCATCTCCAGCAGGCACTCGCTAATCACGGCATCGGCGTCTTTGCCGGGCAACGCGGCCAAATCGCACCGCACGTCAATATAAGAGAAAGGCTTGCCGATGTCAAACGAGCCGAGTTCACGCTCCAAGCCCAGGATTTGGGCGGGGGCCAGCGTTGCGCGAAACAGCGCCTCCTGCGGCGTGGCGCGGTGCGCGCGCCCCTGATGCACCCGAAGAAACTGCGCCATTTCCGCCAGCAGCGACGTGGTGGGCGACGCGCCGACATCGGTGCAAATGGCATAAGGGATTTGGCGCTCCTGCACAATATCCAGCGGCATTGTCCCTGAACCCAGCAGAGTGTTGGACGTGGGGCAATGCGCAATCGCCGCCCCCGCCCCGGCGACTAAGTCCCATTCGTCCGGGCGCATCTGAATGCAGTGCGCCAGAATGGCCTCGCAGCCCAGCAGGCCGTCGCGGGCATACACATCCGTGTAGCTTGTGTAATTGGGATAAAGCGCCTGCTCCACAAAGGCTTTCTCGGCCTGCTGCTCATTCAGGTGCGTCTGCATGCGCAGATGATGCTGCCGGGCGAGGCGCACGCCCCTGCGCCGCAGCGATGTGTCTGTGCAGACGGCAAACCGGTCAGTCACAATCAGACGCCGCCCGTACTCCGAGGCCAGCGCGCCCACGTCGCGGGCAAGGGCATCTTCCCCTGTGCGCAGAAAACTGGGACAGTTTTGGTTCATCAGCACCAGCCCGACCGACCAAAGGGAAGAAAGTTCGCTGAGCGCGAGACGCGCCGCCCGTGGATGCACAGTCATATATGACGCGCCGCCCACCACGCCTTGCGACAGCGTATCCTGCGCGAACCCGGCCACGGCCTGCGCGGCCAGGCGCGTGCGCACCATCCGCGCTTCCTGGGGGAACACATTGCGGGCCAGGCTCGCCAGCAGACGCCCATCGGGGCAGTCATCGGGCACGCCGTCGGCAAAGTGCCCCCGAATAGGGTGCTGCGGGAGATGCGTATGGCAGTCCAGCAGGGGCGGCATAATCAGCCCTTCGCTTTGCACGACAGGGCAGGCGGCGGCGCCCTGCGCGCTGAGTTCCGCCCATGCACCCACGAACGACAGCATTCCGTCCGGCCCCAAGCGCAGCGCGCCATCCCCATGGAAGTCCACGGTGCCATTGGGGCGCGGGTTCAGCAGAGGCCCGCGAAGAACATACTCGCCTGGGGAATGTGTGGGCATAGCCTCTTTCTCTCAGCCGGCAAGCGGAGGCCGGGGTACGCGCTCCGCGTCCTGCGCAATGTCGGCAAGAGCCTGGCCTAAGTCATTGGGCGCACCTTGCGCGTCTTCCTCGCCCCCGCGAAGCGCTTCATACAGCCGGGCGGCAAGCACCGCGCCGATAACTGGGCCGATGACATATACCCAGTAATGCGCCAAAGCCGCGTCGCCTGCAAAGAGCGCCGGGCCGAGCGAGCGTGCCGGGTTCATGCTCCCGCCTGTCACCGGCCCACCAATCAGCACATCAAAGACGACTGTGAGGCCGATGGCAAGCCCAGGCACTGCACCATGCACGCGCCGGTCTGTGGCGACTGCGATAATTACCAGCATCAACAGAAACGTCAGCACGGCTTCTAAGGCAACCGCCCGCCCGGCTGGCCCCGGTGCGGGAACATGCGCGCCGTGCCCTGCCCCCAGCAGCAGCGCCGCCAGGCCCGCCGCCGCGATTGCTCCCGCTGTCTGCGCTAATATGTAGGGCAGGACATAACGCCAGGGAAAACGGCCTGCGACAGCAAAGCCCACCGTGACGGCAGGGTTGAAGTGCGCCGCTGAGATATGGCCCAAGGCATAGATCATGGCGAGCACCGACAGCCCGGCCACCCAGGCCGAGGCCATCAGCCCCGTGTCGCGGCCCCTGAATTGCCCTGTCCCTGCCAGCGCAACCGGCGCAAACACAATGCCGAACGTGCCGACACACTCTGCCAAGCAGCGGCGCATCATGGCTTGGGTTATGGGGTGGCCGTCTCTGTGCAGCACGTTGGCGCGCGACAGGCGTGCTCCGTGGGCTTAACGGCACGGATGAACGCGCCCATGATTCTGCCGTCCAGGGCTGCTTTCTCTTCATCAGGCAGGGCGGCGACAGCGTCAGTGGCGCAGGTTGTCGCTTCTAAGTCGGCGAAGAGGTAGCGTCGCGTCGGCTCAATGCTGATGTCCATAAAGCCTGCCTCGCGCAGCTTCTGCTGGTACTCGCCCACTTCCAGCGCGCCGGCCACGCACCCGACATACGCCTCCATGTCGGCCCGTACTGCCTCCGGCAGCTCGCCTTCCACGACTACATCGGAGACGGCAAAGCGCCCGCCGGGACGGAGCACGCGGAACGCTTCGCGCAGCACGCGGTTCTTGTCTGCCGAGAGGTTAATCACGCAGTTGGAGATGACCACGTCTATGCTGCTGCTTGGCAGGGGAATGTCTTCAATATGCCCTTTGAGGAAGCCGACATTCTTGGCGCCTGCCTCAGCTTTGTTCTTCTCAGCCAGCGCGAGCATTTCATCGGTCATATCCAGCCCAAAGGCGAAGCCCACTGGCCCTACCCGGCGGGCCGACAACAGCACGTCAATGCCGCCGCCGCTGCCTAAATCCAGCACCACTTCGCCCTCGGCTAATGTTGCCAGGGCCGTGGGGTTGCCGCAGCCGAGCGATGCCAGCAGTGCGGCTTCGGGGATTTGGCCCGCCTCGGTGTTGTCGTACAAATCGCCTGTAATCACATCGCCCCCGCAGCACGCGTCTGTCACGCCGCCCCCGGCATTGCCCCCGCAGCAGGCCGCCCCCTGCCCGCTGAGCACCGTCAATGCCGCCTCGCCGTATTTGCGGCGCACTATCTCACGCACATCGTCGCGCTCGGTCAGAGTGTTGCTCGTCCCTGTCTTATTCACAGCAGCCATTGTTTTTGCTTCCTTTTGTGTCGTTTATTGGCCCGCCGAAATAGGCGGCAAGCTTTTCTACAGCATCTCGGTTGACGCCGCAAATCATGGTTTTGCCGCGCCGCTCCATCGTAATCAGCCCCGCCAGACGCAGCTCTTTGAGGTGGAACGACACTGACGATGTAATCTTGTCCGCCCCGGTTACGCGGCAGCAGACCTCGCCCACGGTTGGCCCCCGCACAGGGCGCACGTCACCTGTTTCTTCCAGCGAGACCGGGCCGCAGCACTCGGAAAGGAACTCAAAGATGCGCAGGCGCGTGGGGTCGCCCAGCGCCTTAAATATCGTCGCCTTGTCGTTTAGGTCAAGCATGGCCACTCGTTTCTACTTTTATAGAACTGTTGGGGTGACTGTACCGGGCATTGCTTACCAATGTCAAGCCTTTGCAAACTCTTTTGCGCCCCTCCAGCCAGCCTTGCCTGCTCTTGCCCGCCTGCTGAGAGGCAGGACGCTAATGCGGGTATACTTCCCTATCCCATGGCGGAGAACTTTGTTTATGGCAACCCCTCGCGAGCGACATGACCCCTGGCACCCTGACCTGACTTATATCATTGGGCACCAGCGCCCGGACATGGACGCCATCGCGTCGGCTCTCGGCTATGCCTGGTGCCTCAAACAAATGACGTCTGAGCGCGTAGTCGCCGCCCGCACGGGGCAGGTGGGCGCGCAGTCTGCCTTTGCGCTGGGCTACTTTGGGCTGACCCCGCCGCGCACTTTGTCCAATGCCGCCCCCACATTCTTCCATGTCGCCGAGCCTCAGCAGCCGCTGCACCCCGATACCCCCCTGTCCGAAGCCATGCTGCATCTGGCGCAGGGCGAGCGGCTGGTGCCCGTGGTAGATGACCAAGACCGGCTTTTGGGTGGCCTGACCCCGCTGGCTTTGGCCCGTGCCTATGCGCAAATCGCGGAGGGACGCACCAGCGCTTCCGCCCAGACCTGCCGCGCCTTTGTGGAAGAGCTGCTGACACTGCCCGCGAGCGACCGCGTCAGCGACCGACGCCGAACCATTCTGCGCGGCGGCGGCGAGGAGTTCCTCGTTGTTGCCGACGGCGGACGCTACCTCGGGACAACCAATCGCCGCAGCCTGCTGGAGCCGCCCCGCGCGCGGCTTATTCTGGTGGACCACAACGAGCTGGCGCAGGCCGTGCCCGGCGCGGACGAGGCCGAAATTGTGGGCGTGCTGGACCATCACCGTTTGGGCAATGCGTCCACGGCAAACCCTATTCCGTTTGTCGTAGAACCGGTGGGCAGCACCAGCACCCTGGTCGCCGAAGCCTGCCGCCGTGGAAATGTGTCGCCGCCTGCTGAGATTGCCGGCATTCTGCTGTCGGGCATTTTGTCTGATACGCTGCTGTTCCGCTCGCCGACCTTTACCGAGCGCGACAAGCTGGCTGCGGAATGGCTGGCCGACCTGAGCGTGATCAACATTCAGGATTATGGCGCGCACCTGATTCATGCGTCGCCCGGTTTGGTAGACCGCTCCGCCGATGAGATTGTGGATGGTGACCGCAAAGCCTACGAGATGGCGGGCAAGCCGGTCAGCGTCGCCCAGGTGGAAGTGACCGGCCTGCAAGAGCTGCCCGACCGCAAAGCCGACCTGCTGGCCGCGCTGGAAGAGCGCCGCGAGCGCGAGGGCTTGGCCCTCATCTGCCTGATGGTGACCGATGTGATTACCATCCAAAGCCGCCTCTTGTGCCGTGGCGACAAAGCGATCCGGGCGGGCCTGCCGTTTGCGCGCGTGGATGCCAGCGAGTTTGAGCTGGGCAACATTGTGTCCCGCAAAAAGCAGCTTGTCCCGGCCTTGCAGGGCGCTTTGGAAGAGCTGGAGTAGGCTTGAAGGCCTCTTAAACCCTTGCCTACGGCATTTTGGCGACTGATCAAGCGTGTTCCAACGATGGATTGTTTTCTTCCGTCGTTGGTAATCCCATGGGAAGCCGGGGAAAAGCAGGAGCAAGGGGTTGACAAGGCCGGGCAAAGGAGGCTGTTTCCCCTGCTCCAAAGGGTATCTGCGCGTCGCTGCCTCCGGGTATAATCCGCCTATGAGCGAGCGCCGCTTTGAGTTGTTTGGGCAGGCGCAGGCAGATGTCTGCGCCCCGCGCAGCATTGCGGAAGCGCAGGACGCGATAAGCCGCGCGCACCACCAGGCTTTGTTCCCGTGGGGCGGGGGAACGCGCCAGCATGTCGGCTATGCGCCGGGCCGGGCCGGGCGGGTGGTATGCACCGAGCATCTGAACACAGTCACGGATTATGAGCCGGCGGATTTAGTGGCGAGCGCCCAGGCGGGCATGACACTCGCGGCTTTGCAGGAAGTATTGGCGCAGCATGGACAATGGCTGCCGCTGCTCGTGGCCCGGCCCCAGGCGCAGACAATCGGTGGGATTGTCGCCGCCCGCGCGCACAGCTTGCTGCGGCTCGGCTTTGGGGGCGTGCGGGACAGCCTGCTGGGCGTCAAAATGATCAACTCAGACGGCGAGATAATTCAAGGCGGCGGCAAGGTGATGAAGAACGTGTCCGGCTACGACCTGCCCAAGCTGTACTGCGGGTCGTGGGGCACGCTGGGCTTGATTGCCGAAGCGACCTTCAAAGTGGCTCCCCTGCCTGCCGCAACCGCGACTGTCTTGCTGCCCCTGCCCGCCGAGCGCAACAGCGAAGACACGCTGGATGCCCTGCTTGCCTCGCCGCTCGCGCCAAGTTTTCTGCTGCTGCTCAGCCCGCAGGCCGCCCGCGACATTCTGGAAGCCCATGACAATGCGCAGTACCTGGCAGTCGGCTTTGACGGCCTCGCGGAAGATGTGCAGTGGCAGCTCGGCGCATTGGGCACAAGCGAGAATGTGCTGCCGCCTGCTATCGCTCAGCAAGTTCGTGCCCGGCTGGGCGACTTCAGCCTGCAAGACGCGCCCATGATCTGCGCGTTTCATATTTTGTCGTCACAGGTAGGCGCGTATTCGCGCATGATGGAGTGGACGGCACGCAAAGCGGGGTTTACGGCAAGCGTCCTGTCGGATGCCGCCCTGGGAATTGTGCATGCCCACTTCGCCCCGCAGGATGAAACAAGTGACTGGCGCGTGTTCTACGCGGACTTGCAGGACAAAGCAGCCCGCGTGGGCGGCAGCTTTATCATTGAGCGCATGCCGGATGAATTGCGCGGCGCGGGCGCGGAAGTGTGGTCGCCGTTGCTGGCCGACCTAGCGCTCATGCGGCGTGTCAAAGACAATCTTGACCCAAGAGGGCAGTGGAACCCTGGACGCTTCGCCGGGCATCTGTGACGCCATGACCCCAAAGCACGAAAACAAGCCGCACGAAGACAAGCTGCACAAAGATAATTTAAACGCCTGCGTGCATTGCGGCTTCTGCCTCCCGGCCTGCCCCACGTACCTGGAAACCGGCAGCGAGGCGGACAGCCCGCGCGGGCGCATTGTGCTGATGCGCGGCCTGCATGAGAAAACATTGCTGCCCACCGACCCGGATGTCGTCCGGCACCTAGACCTGTGCCTGGGCTGCCGGGCCTGCGAGCCGGCGTGTCCATCGGGGGTACAATATGGGCATCTCTTGGAATACACGCGCGCCCAACTGCACAGGGAGCATGCCCGGCCCGCACAAACCGAAGCCGCCCGCCGCGCCCTGCTAGGCGTGCTGACCAGGCCCAAAGCGGCCACAATCGCCATGCGCTTTGCCCAAATCGGCACGGGCGGCCAGGTGCCTGCCCTCGCTGTGCGCGCCCTGTCCGGGGACAAAGACGCCCAGGCGCAGACGACAACGCTGCCCAGGCAGATCAGCCCGCCGCTGCCGCGTGTCGTGACCCAGGCAGTCGGCACGCGCCGGTACCGAGTTGGCTTGCTCACCGGGTGCGTCATGCGCGTGCTATACGGGGATGTGAACAAAGACACTGTTCAAGTGCTCGCGGCCAATGGCTGCGAGGTGCTTGCCAATCGCAGGCAGGGCTGCTGCGGGGCATTGCACGCGCATCAGGGGCAGATGGGCGAGGCGCAAGCGATGGCACGGGCACTGGTAGACGCCTTCTCGCCGCTGGGCGGGCTGGACGCGATTATCGTCAACTCGGCAGGGTGCGGCAGCGCCATGAAAGCATACGGAATGCTGCTAGCGGGCGACCCCGCCTATGCGACCCGCGCGCAAGAGTTCGCCGCCAAAGTGTGCGATGTCTGCGAGTTTCTGGATACGGCAGGGTGGGTGGCACCCTTCCGGGACGGTGGGGATGAAACAACAGTCGCGTACCATGATGCCTGCCATCTCGCGCATGGGCAGGGTGTGCGCGAGGCCCCGCGCGCCCTGCTGTCCCGTATTCCAACTGTCCGGCTGGTGGAGTTAGCGGAAAGCGAGGTGTGCTGCGGCTCGGCAGGCATCTACAACCTCACGCAGCCTGATATGGCATTGCGCCTGCGGGCACGCAAATTGGACTGTATTTTGCAAACCAAGGCCCAAGTCATCGCGGCGGGCAATCCCGGCTGCCTGGCCTGGATTGGGGCGGGCTTGCGCGATCAAGGCCTGCCTGCCGTGCGCGCTGCGCACCCGGTCACATTGCTCGCCGAGGCCCTTGCCCTAGCTCCCGGAGATTAAATGCTTACCCAACATATCGCCCAGCTCCAGCAAGACCTGGGCACATTGGCGGCCCATGAAGCTACGCTCACCGGCCTTGCGCTGGCGCTGACCCATGCTTTCAATACGGGACACAAGCTGCTGACATGCGGCAACGGCGGGTCGGCAGCCGAGGCCGCCCACCTTGCCGAAGAGTTTACGGGCCGCTTTTACCGCGAGCGGCATTCTCTGCCGGGCTTGTGCCTTTCTATTGACGGCACATTGCTGACGTGTATCGGCAACGACTACGGCTTTGACCAGGTGTTCGCTCGGCAGGTGCAGTCTTTGGGGCAGGCAGGGGATGTGTTTGTCGGTTTTACAACGAGCGGCAACAGCGAGAATGTTCTGCGCGCCCTGAACGCCGCCAAAGCCAAAGGATTGGTGACGGCCCTGTTTTCAGGCAAAGGCGGCGGCAAGTCCAAAGGCATTGCGGACTACGAGATTGTGGTGCAGAGCGTCAACCCTTCGTCGGCACGGGTGCAGGAATGCCATCAATTGCTGCTGCATGTCTTGTGCGAGCAGGTGGAATGCGCCATCCTTGGTGTAGAATAAGTTACCTATGTCATTTCTAGAAAAGCTTCATGCAGGCCAGCCCACGCTCTCGTTTGAGTTCTACCCGCCCAAAGACAGCGATGGCTGGGGGACACTTTATGCCGCCCTGGGCAGTATCAGCAAGCGCGCGCCCGATTATGTCACAGTCACCTATGGGGCAGGTGGGTCTACGCGGGAAAAGACCCTGGAGCTTGTCAGCCGCATTCAGGATGAGCTGGGCATTGAAGCCATGGCTCATCTCACCTGCGTGGGTCATTCCAAGGCCGAAATCGCGTCTATTCTGGATGCTTTGCAGCAGGCGAAGGTGCAGGCAGTCATGGCCCTGCGCGGCGACCCGCCGCACGGCCAGGCCGCTTTTGAAGCGCACCCGGACGGCTTTGCCCACGCCAGCGACCTGATTGCATTCATCAAAAATGGCTGGGACTTCTGTATTGGCTGTTCATTCTACCCGGAAAAGCACCTGGAAGCAGAAAGCCTGGCCCACGACATCGGCTTTCTTAAGCTTAAGCAGGACCAGGGCGCGGATTTTGCCGTGTCGCAGATATTTTTTGACAACGCCACGTTTTATGAGTTCCGCGCGCTGGCCGAGGGCGCGGGCGTTTCCATCCCCCTGGTGGCCGGCATCATGCCGGTCACTTCACTAGATCAATTAGGGCCACAAGGCATCTTGCAGCGCGCGGGGACTGTGATCCCGCCGTCGCTGACTGATGCCCTGGGGGTG
>JAABUJ010004815.1_pt1 | contig 13941 bp, 8 predicted proteins | sample 5559131 | NCBI WGS metagenome assembly JAABUJ01 (sample SAMN10711875, study PRJNA513366) | rock metagenome | isolation source: Antarctica rocks | place: Antarctica: Victoria Land, Mt New Zealand nord | collected 2016-01-07
CCTCGCACGAGACTACGAACGGCTCGACACCACACTCAAAGGATTTCACTACCTAAGCTTCGCCTGCATCATGCTCTCAAGAATGTTCCACCTACTCAACTCGTAAAGGCGTTAACAGCCTCTAGCGAGGGATATCTTCGCGTACTCCTGCAGGGACATGCTGCCCTTTCTCGTGTTGGAGATAGCCGCGTTGTTGACGAGCAGGTCGAGGTAGCCAAACTCTTTGTCGATGCGCTCTGCCGCAGCGGCGATCGATACCCGATCCGTCACGTCGATCTGTAGAGCGAGGGCACCCGGCCCAATCTCCCTGGCCGCGGCCTCGCCGCGCACAAAGTTGCGCGATCCGACCATCACAGTCACGCCGTGAGCCACGAGTTCTTTTGCGACTTGAAGGCCAACTCCCTGATTTGCCCCTGTGACCAATGCAATGCGTTTGTCTGGCATAGCCATCTCCCTTTGCTCAATTCGATTGTTGTTGACGCCGTCGCTTTACGTTAGCTTGGCATAGGCGGAGCCGCACTCCGTATACATACGGAACATTGTTCCAAATTGCAAACAGATTTATGCGAGCCACAAGCAAGGAAGTAAACAAGATCATTCAGAGCCCGCGAGAGGCGCGGATGGACAGGTGCGCACCGACGCACAGCGCAGTCTGGATGCGTTGCTCTATGCGGCAAAAGCTACGCAGACGAAGCAACGCATCTGGACATTAAATGTTCCATATGTCACAATGCCAACATGCCGAAGTTGATTACCGACGATGAGGCTGCCGTCCGGCGTGCGAGGATCCTGACCGCCGCGCGCTGGTGCTTCCTGAACTTCGGTTTTGTGAAGACGACGTTCGAGGACATTGCCAAACGCGCCAACCTCTCGCGGACGCTGCTCTACCGGATCTTCAAGGATAAGGAGGAGATCTATCAGGCCGTCTTCGTGGACTGGCTGGTCTCCCGGCACCCTGCTGCGAAGCAGGCGGCGAAGGGGCCTGGTAGCGCCTACAAGCGCTTGTTCCGCGTGTGCCGGTTGATGGCGCTCGAGCCCTGGGCCGAAATGGTAGGCACGCCCATGGGAAGCGAGTTCCTGGAGACCTGTGAGCTGATCGACCCCGAGAGTGAGGCGCTCTACCGCAAGGTCGTGTACGAATGCGTCGCCGCCATCTTGGGCGACGAAGCCAGCGCAGAGGTCTTTCTCCTCGCGTTGGACGGATTGTTCGCGGACCAGCCCTCTGTGGAGGTGCTGGAGCAGCGGACGCAGCTCCTCGCAGCGCACTTCGCTCCTCGCTCGTCGAAGAATCGCTCTACAAAGAAGGGACAGCAGTCATGACCACGTCACCTGAAATCGCTTCACCTGAAGTCCAGGAGATCGCGATTATCACCGGTGCGTCTACCGGCATCGGTGCGGCGACTGCGCGCGAACTGGCCCGGCGGGGGTTCCACGTCCTGGCGGGTGTCCTGCGCGACCGGGACGCCGACGCAATCCGGGGGCCTGGTATAGAGCCGCTGATCCTCGACATCACCAAACCGGACCACATCCAGACGCTCGCTGCCCGGGTGCACGAGGACCCGCAGGGCCGGGTAGTGCGGGCGCTGGTGAACAACGCCGGCATCGGGGTCAACGCACCGGTCGAGGTCTTCGCGATCGACGAGTGGCGACGCTTGTTCGAGGTCAACTTCTTCGGCCACATCGCCATGACCCAGACACTCCTGCCGGCCCTGATCCGCAGCAAGGGACGCGTGGTCAACATCAGCTCTGTGGGTGGCAAGATTGCCATGGCCACCTATGGACCTTACGCAGGTACGAAGTTCGCGCTCGAAGCCGTCAGTGATGCATTGCGCCGAGAGGTTGAGCCGCTGGGAGTGAAGGTCATTGTGGTCGAACCGGGCGCCGTCACGACCGAAATGCTTGGACGGGTCGGTATCACTGGCGAGCGCATCACCAGCGGAATGACCTCTGAGCAGCATGGTCGCTACGCCACGCTGATGCATTCAATCATCTCGCAGGCCCAGGCGGCTATCCCCAGGGCAGTGCCTGCGGAGGAGGCAGGTCGAGTCATCGCCGACGCGATCACCAGCAAACGGCCTCGTACTCGCTACACCGTTGGTCGCGAGGCCGCACTGCTGCCTCTGCTCACCATGCTGCCCGACCGAATGCTTGATCGCATCCTTGCCGCCGCTCTGCGTTCCCACCTTCCCAAACGCAGATAGATCACTTTGTAGGTTCAGGATGGAGTAAAGCGTCCCAGGAAGTCATTGGTTTCTTTCTTCGCAGTATGTAGGTCGATGTTCCATGCCGTGTTGATCAAATTATTGGTGTGTCACTGCAGATTGACGATTTCTCCGCGGGGGTTGACTGGAACGGTTACGGTCCAGCCAGTTTTGTTATGTTGCAAGGGTAGGCTCGTCCCACCCATGGAAGCCTTGCTCAGCTTCGGAGTCCAGCCATAGAGTTGCACACGATATTGCGTCCACCAGGGAGCAAAGCTTCCCTCCTGTGGTCCGATCCGCACTGCCAGCGAGCCATTCTGTGCAAACGAGCAGGAGAAGTGCACACGTGCGTAGTGGTCCTCGCGATAGGCGAAGCTGTGGCCATCGTCTGTGTACACTTCGCCGCTACATGGTGTGGCAGGGTCACTTGCCGGATAGATGCGCAAGGTGAGTGGCCCCACAGGCTTCTCTTCTGTGCTTTGAGTGAGTGGCTCAATTGGAAGGATGCTGCCTCCCCGCACATAGACCGGAAGCACTTCGAGACGAGGCTGAATCATCAGAGGCTTGTCTGGATTGAGTTTGTCGCGTTGTTCGAGATCGCGGGCCTGCATTCTATTGCTGCGTTCGAACTGTTCGCCGGTCCAGTAGTCATACCAGGTTCCGGGCGGGAGATGGACCTCGTAGGGTGCGATCTGCTCCGGAGACGGATTGGGTGCGACCAGGAGGTCACTTCCGACCAGAAATTCACTCCCGCCATCGTCCAGATCCATCGGATGTCCGTCGGTGGTCGCGTGTGGGAATTCCACGAACAATGGGCGCATCAGCGGAACGCCATCATGCGATGTTCCCTCCACCGCAGTGTAGAGATACGGCAGCAAACGGTATCGTTCCTCGATGAAATGGCGTCGAGTGGCTTCCTGGGCTGGCCCATCGACCCACACCTCGTGAGGCCGCGTCCCTTTGGCGGAGTGATCGCGATCGATGGGCTGAAATGCTGAAACCTCAAGCCACTTGGTAAGTAAGTCGGGTGAGGGTGAACCCGCAAAACCACCTACATCGGCTCCGGCCATCGAGAATCCGCTCAAACCAAGATTCATCAGCTGCGGCATTGTCATGCGCAGATGATTCCAGGTTGCATCGTTGTCTCCGGTCCATGTGACTGCGTAGCGCTGGCCTCCGGCGAAGCTCGCTCTCGTCATCACGAACGGCCGCTCGTTCGGGCGCAAGGTGAGCATGCCGTCGTAAGTTCCCTCGGTGTTCAACATGCCGTACACGTTGTGAATCTCGCGATGGCTGGCCGTTCGCTTGATGAAGCCGGGCTCATCGATGCGATGCTGCACGTTATCCGGGAACGTCTTCGTGGGCACGTTGAAGACGGCTGGCTCGTTCATGTCATTCCAGAAACCGGCCACGCCATCCGCGACAAATTCCTTGTAAAGCGAACCCCACCAGGCGCGTGTCTGTGCCTGCGTAAACTCCGGGAACACCGAAGCCCCTGGCCAGACGACGCCCACGTAAGTGGAGCCATCCGGCAGCTTCACAAAATGGTCGCCCGCGATACCCGAGTCGTACGGGGCATAACCAATTCCTGGTTGCCGCGCGATGTGCGGATCCGTGATCACCACAAGGTGAAACTGGTCTGCGGCGAGCTTCTTTACGAGCTGCGGGAAGTTGGGGAAACGCTGCGGATCGACAGTGAACGGCATGTTGTTCTTCTGGAAGTCGATATCGAGCCAAAGAGCATCCGCGGGAATGCGATCCGCGCGCAGGCGCTGTTCCACGCTCAGGAGGTACGACTCCGGCGAATAGCTATACCGGGATTGCTGAAAGCCCAGGGACCACAGCGGCGGCAGCGGCGTAGGCCCGGTCAGCCAGGCATAGGTCGATAGCACCTGCTTTGGCTCTGGCCCGTAAAGAAGGAAGTAATCCAGAGGGCCGTCTTCGGCACCGAAGCTGTATTGGTTTGCATTCTCCCGTCCGAAATCGAAAAAGCTTCGGAAGGTGTTGTTGAAGAACACGCCGAGAGTGCGTCCCTCACGCATATTCAGGAAAAATGGGATGCTCTTGTAGAGCGGGTCAGACGACTCCTGCCAGGCAAAGTGGTCGGTGTTCCACATCGTGAAGGCCTCGCCCGAGCGATCAAGCGGACCGGGCTTGTCGCCCAGGCCAAAGAAGTGGTCCTCTTCCGTGCGCGCTTTATAGACGCGGAAGTCAGTTCTTCGCCGCGCAATCGGCTCCGCATCCTGCTGTAGTACATGCCCATTGCTATCCGTGACGGTAAGCGCAAGGTTCGTGCCGATTGCTATGTGCAGCTTGCTTGTGGCGAATCCGTTCGTTTCAGAAGTCACAGGCACCGTGCTGTGCAGGGCCGAAGACAGCACTGCCCACGAGACGTTCTCCGGCTCAGCGCCTGCCTTCCAGACGCGCACCCGAACCACGTCGTCGCGAAGGGCGGTGACCTCCATCACCTGGCCACCAACGGCCATGCGGACGCCGTTCGAGAAATGCTGCAATGACTGCGCGTGGAGAGTTGCACCCGAGAGAAGCGGCAGCGTCATCACGGCGGCGTGTACGAACGTGCGGTTAAACAAAATCATGGCACCTACTGAGCATGGGGTGTCAAAAGCCGAAAGACACGAACCTGAAATGGATCGAGTGATAAGAAGGGTAGTGCCACGACTCCCGGTTTTGCTTTGGCGTTCAGCGCAACTTCCTGCCAACCCTGTCCCGGGATTTCTGCGGTGCCGCGAAAGCGAGCGTTCGAAAGATTGGCGGCGACGAGTTCGGTCTCCTCGGGCGAACGGCGAAGATAGGTGAGCACGTGCGCTTCGTCCGAATTGTGGAGCCACACCAGGTCGCCTCCGCGCAGGGCCGGCGAGCTCTTGCGCAGTGGGATCATGACCCGGTAGAACTCCGGGAAGTCGGGCCGTTCATGAGCCGCGCCCCAATAGAGTGGCCGCTTTTCAAACAGCGCCGGGCCGCTCGATGGTGTGGCGTCGCCCACCTCCATACCGTTGTAGAGCATCGGCACACCGGGTAGCGTGAAGACCAGCGCGGAGGCGGCGATCGCACCCGCAGCTCCGTAGCGCACCGTTGCGCGCTGCTCATCGTGATCGTCGCTGATGAGCATGTGCTGCGTACCGGAGGGAAACTTCGCTGCTTGCTTTGCGATCTCCTCCCGAATAGCGGAGGCGGGTTCGCCATGCTCGATCACGCGATCGAATGTGGCCAGCAGCGGCCATGCGTAGTCCAGATCGAAGTCATGGCGCATCAACTCGGGCTTGCTTGCCTCGGCTAGAAGCAAAGCATCGGGCCGGATGCCCTGCACCTCCTCGCGCACTTGATTCCAGAAACTCGTGGGAACGAAGCCGGCCGCATCGCAGCGGAACCCATCCAGGTCGAAATCCTTCAGCCAATACGCAAACATCGCGAGCATGTACTTGCGCAGTTCGGGATTGCTATAGTTCAACGCAGCCACATCGCTCCAGCCGTGCGGCGCTACAGCGTTTCCAGCGGCATCATGCTGGTAGAACTGTGGGTGCGTCATCATCACGCTGTCCCGCGAGGTATGGTCCGCGACCATGTCGAGGATGACGCGCATGTGGTGCTGATGTGCTGCCTGCACCAGGCGCAGAAAGTCGGCTTTCGTCCCCAGCGCCGGATCAATCGCGTAGTAATCGCGAATCGAGTACGGGCTGCCTAAGGGGCCCAACCGGCGCTCAACGCCAATCGGTTGAATGGGCATGATCCAAAGTACATTGACCCCGAGCTGTTCGAGCGCGCCCATCTTTGCGGTCACGCCATTCAGGGTTCCTTCCGCGGAGAAATCCCGGGGAAAGATCTCGTAGACGATGGCTGTACTGAGCCACGGCGGCACCGCGCGGGCGATACCACGCGAGCTGTCAGGTGTGCCCGTGGGAGGTGCCTGTGCGTGCGTCTGCAAGGAAGCGCAGGCCAGCAGCACCGGAATCAATAGAAGCGCGAATGCGCGCAGCGAAAGCCTGCAAGGTCGCAGCAGCGGAGGTGCAATGCGATTGGACATTTAATGGATTGCTCTTTGCGGGTGCGCGTGTGACGGGAAGATTGGGACGAAGGAGCACACCAGGGTGGTGCAACGGCAGCGGCGGGAGCCCGCCGCTGCCGTTTATGGGTTGACGTGGAGTTAAAACACAAGGCGGGAAGAAAGCTGAATTTGACGTGCAGAGTTGTTGCGTAAGCCTGAGACCCGGCCGAAGTTGGGGTCACTGACATTGCTGTTCGGGCTGGTAAACTGCGGCGTGTTCAAAGCATTGAACGCGTCTCCGTGAAGCTCGAGCGAGATACGATCCGACAAGTGCAGATTCTTCTGCAATCCGAGGTTGATGGTACGGAAGCCGGGCCCGTAGACCTGGTCTCTGCCCAACGTACCTTCGCGTGTGTAGACGGTGACCTGGTTAGCACCCACAACCACCGGGATGTCGTTCGAGAAGGCTGCTTTGCTGAACCATTGGCCCGTGATCTGCTTGGGATAGCTGATCGGCCCAACCTTATCCGGATAGTTCCCCATGTTGGTTTGGCCGGTCGAAACTTCGAACGGCTGTCCCGTGGCGAAGAATCCGATCACGTTGGTCTGCCAGCCGCCTATCGCAAGGTCGACTAAACGGTTCACATGATTGCCGAACGCTTGACCGCGGCCAAACGGGAAGTTGTATACGGCAGAGCCGCTGAAGATATGCCGCTGGTCTTCGCCGGAGTTACCATAGCTGGCCAGCGGATCGTTCGGCAGGGCAACCACCTCACCGATGAAAGCGCCACCGGAGTCGTCGAGCGCATGCGACCACGTGTAGGAAGCCGTCAGCAGGGCGTTGCCCTGGCGATGCTCGTAATGGGTCTGCAGCGAGTTGTAGTTGGAAATCCCGTTGTACTTGTTGAGCGTGACCCCGTACTGTGCGTCGTTCGCAAACCGGAACGATGGGATGTTGAACGTCGGGCTGTTGATGGGATAGTAAGTTGAAAGATGGTCCGCATGGCCGCCAACATACGCAATGCTGATGACGTCACGGGGACCCAGCTCCTGTTGCAGTTGCAGATTGTACTGCTGCTCCCGGCTGTGCTTGTTATTGACGTCGATTGCCACACCACCCAGGCCCTGCGGCGGAGCGGCGGGGTTGAAGTTCGGAAATCCTGGCAGCGGAAGTGGGATGGTGGCTGCGGTGCCGGTCGTATATCCGGGGCAGGTATAGGGTGCGCCCTTCGCCGTCTGACCGGTGAACGTGATGCAGTAGCCCTGGCTTGCAGAGTAGTTGGCCGTGCCGCCGTAGGGTGGATTCTGACCCAGCTGATTGCTGATACCGCCGTAATCGGGGAAGTAGAAGATTCCATATCCTCCATGCAATGCGGTCTTCCCATCGCCGAACACGTCATAAGCGAACCCAACACGCGGCGCGAACAGGAGATTATTTGGCTTGACGATTTGCCGGGAGACGCCATTTTTTCCTGCAAGCAGCAGATTGCCGGTATTCGGGTCAAAGGCGGCCTGCTGATCGTGTTTCTCATACGGCCAGGTGAGCAGGTCGTACCGAAGTCCGAGATTCAAAGTAAGTCGCCTGGTAACGCGCCAATCATCCTGCGCGAAGACAGCGTCCTCCTGGCTCTCATTGGCAAAGAAGCCGTTCTGTGCGCCGATGCTGTAGTTGCGTACACCGCCGACGAGGAGCTCGGAAGTTTCCCAACCCGTGAAGCCGGAACCGTTCCCTGTGAGATTGAAGAACCCTTTTCCCGAGATGGGACGGAAGAAGGCGACCTCACGGCGCAGGTAGGTGCCACCCACCTTGAGTGAATGATGGCCAAGCTGCAGGTTGAGTGTGTCAGTCAGCTCGTAGGTGTTTTGGGGGACGGCGAAGAGCCCGTAGTCGCCGGTGTATTCCAGCTGACCGTTATAGCCGCCGATCAGGGCGCCGCCTGATGTACCGATGCTGCGGTTGGCATTCACAATCCCGAGATTGGCAGAGATGTTCTGGCCGAAGTTTGGCGGTTGATACCCGTAATTGTCTCGGTTATACCCAAGCCTCGCTTCGTTGACGATATTTGCCGAGATGGTGCGGGTATAGCCAAGGTCATAGCCACGGGCATGGACGTAGGACGTACCCGCATCGTGCGGCAGCTTGGGACCGAGCTTCGACGTGCTTCCGTTGACTGAGTTGTCATACGAGAAACGAAAGAAAACCAAGTCCTTGGGGGATGCGTGCCAATCCGTTCGCGCGTTGAAGCGGTTGTACTTGATGGACGACTGCTGCTGGAACGAGTAGTTCTGCAGAGCAGAGTTGGGATTGGTGGGCAGAGGATAGGCGTTGAGGTAATTGACCGCTGCCGGGTTCAGTCGGGCAAGCGGAATGATATTGCCGGCGAACGGCTGGCAGGTCTGCGGATCGTAGATCTGGCCTTTGCTGTTCTTCGGAACATTGCTGTTCAGGACCCCTGCGTTCGGAACGCACACGGGAAAGGTGGTCTGAAACTGGCCAAAGGTATAGGACGGGTTGAGCAGCTCCGAGAAGTCGCCCATGCGCATCTTCAACGTGGGCACCGAGGCGGTACCGCGATTGCCAGGCAGCGACTCGCGTGTGCCCTCATAGTCTCCGAACAGGAAGAGGTGATCCTTGAGTATCGGGAAGCCAACGGCACCACCGTACTGGTTGCGATTGAAGGGAGCTATGGGCGTGGCCGCCTCCAGACCGTTGATAGGGAAACGGTAGTTGTTGTTCGCCTCGAACTTGCTGCTCCGATATTGATAGAATGCCGAGCCGTGCACCTGGTTGGTCCCGGACTTGTAGGAGGCGATGATGAGGCCACCGCCGCCGCGGCCAAACTGGGCCGGCGCAACGCTGGTATCGACCTTGAACTCCTGGGTCGCTTCTACCGGCGGGAAGAACAGGATGATGTTCTGCAGGCCATCGTTGTTGTCTATGCCGTCGAGAATGAAGTTGTTTGCCTGCGAACGAGACCCGTTCACCGACAGCTCCGTGCCTCCGTTCTCACCGTTTCGGTTCGAGGGATCGTTGCTGGCCTCCCCTACCACGCCACCTGTGACACCGGGCGTCAGGAGAGCGAGGTTCAGTGCGTTTCTCCCGTTGAGAGGCAGTTCGGTAATCTGCTTGCCCTCAATCGTCTCTCCCAGGGTGGGTTGAGAGGTGTCGACGAGGGCGACTGCCCCAGTGACCTCGACGGTGGTGGTCGCCTCTCCCGGCTGCAGCCGAAAGTTTACGGTCACGCTGGTGGTCACGCGCACCACGACGTTTTCGCTTTGCGCTCCGAAGTTTGGCGCGGAAACCGTGACTACATAGTTGCCGGCGGGAACGGCTGGGACATTGAGTTCTCCATTGCCATTCGACGTGCCGGTCAGCTTCAGGCCTGTTTGATTATTCACCAGGGTGATACTGGCGTTCGGGATGGCCGCGCCGGTGGAATCGGCGACGGTGCCGGTAACCCGGCCAGATTCCGCCTGGCCGTAGATACGTGAGGGTTGGCTTGCGATGAAAAGGGCGGAAGCAAGCAAGAGAGCTCTCTTGCAACGCATCGTGCGGGTCGAGGGGGTATTCATGATTTGGCCTCATGCAATTCTGCTGCCCAAGGCAGGAGACCCGTTTCCAGACGTGGGCGTCGCTTGGCTTGTTGGGCAGCGATGTGAACTCTCGTCCGCAGGAGTGGGTTGGCGCAATGGCAGGAGCCCCCATTCTTCCTTCATTTCAGGTCACCGGATATAGCCTATCGTTTGTGCGACTTAGACACCTACTTTACTGCTGCCCGAGGTAGACGTAGCATCACCCTACAGGATCAGCTGGAAAATGATATCTGCTCACAAGCGGTCGGTCGTATCGTTCGGCACGTTTGAGGTCGACCTTGACAGCGGAGAAATCCGCAAGTCGGGCTTGCGGATCAAACTGCAAGGACAGCCTTTCCGTGTCCTGGCTGCCCTGCTCTCCCGGCCGGGCGAGGTCATCACCCGCGAGGAGTTACAGGAAGAGATCTGGGGCCTGAACACCACGATCGACTTCGAACGTGGGATTGCGAGCGCGATCAACAAAATCCGCGATGCGCTGGGTGACTCTGCCGATAACCCGCGGTATGTCGAGACGCTCGCGAAACGGGGCTATCGTTTCATCGCGCCCGTCGCGGTAGAGACGTTTCCCCATGAGAGCCTGGAATCCGCATCAACCAAGCCAACGGAATTTACTGCCGCCGCAGATTTGGTGCTGCAGGCACCAGTGGCTCCAGTCCCGGTGGCCCACCCGGATTCTGTACCCTCACTGGCCGTTCGATCTGGTCCTGAACCACTGGTCAATGCAAGATCACGCCTGCGGTCTCACACGCTTGTCGCTCTTCTGACAGCTGCGCTGCTGTTGGCTGCCTTGTGCGCCCTGGCAATCTTCATGGGAGCGCGGTCCGGGATTTATCGGCCTCCTCGGGTTGAGCAGCTCACGCAATCCAGCCTTATCTATTCCGGTCCGCCGAATCCGGAGAACATGCTCTCGCTCGCAACCGATGGTCCCAGGATCTACACAACAGTTTTGGGAGGTGGAGGGCCCCAGATCGCCTCCTTCGATCTAAGCGGAAGCCAGGTCCAGCCCATCAGCATGCCCGACGAACTGGCCTCCGTGTCGATCGCTGATATCTCGCCCGACGGTTCCAGGCTGATCGTCCGGAGCCGGTCGTCCCGCGAATCCGAGCAATCTCTTTGGATCGTGCCGACCACCGGGTCCAGTGCCCTGCGTGTGGGCGAGGTTCTCGCCCATGATGCGACCTGGATGCCCAACGCGAAAGGCATCCTCTATGCCTCCGGCAATCAACTTGGTGTCGTGCAGTTGGATACAGGGACAATAACGGTTTATGCAACGCTGACGGGACGCGCATTCTGGCCCAGATGGTCACCCGATGGAAGTACGCTGCGGTTCACGCTGCTCGATCCACTGACCCATACGTCCTCTCTCTGGGAGATGGATGCGGCGACCCGGCATCCGCACCAACTGACGTTTTCCGATCTCAAGGGCTTTTCCCTGTGTTGTGGATCGTGGACCGCGGATGGGAGCACCTATGTGTTTGAGGCCAGCGATGCGCGAGAGAGCAACATCTGGGCGATCGGGACCGGAGCACGCGCCCAGTTGACGAAGCTCACCAACGGCCCCCTCCGCTACATGTATCCCTTGGCGGCTCGCGCCGAGAAAAAGCTCTACGCCGTGGGCCTGGAACAGCCGGCAAGTGTTCAGCTCTTCGACCAGAAGGTACATGGGTTTGTCGCGGCGCCAGCTTTTCTCTCCCAGGCTATACGCGTGACGTACTCGAAGGACGGCAAGTCGGTAGCGTGGACGGACACGGCCGGGCGTCTGTGGCGCGCCCGCAGTGCCGACGGCTCCGGCCGGTTGCGGCTCACCGGCGACGACCTGGAGGTCTTCCTGGCGCATTGGTCGCCGGGAGGCCACAAGCTAATCATGATGGCTCGCAAACCCGGCGAGACCTGGCAGATCTACCAGGTGAGCGCAACGGGAGGCGAAACCCGACTTGTGCTGGCGGATCAACGTAATCTTGCAGACCCGGACTGGTCCCCCGACGGCCAGCAGATCGTGTTTGGCCGTGAAGCCGACCTGATGGGCAAGGAAAACGGACCCCACGATATTGAACTTCTCGATTTGGCGACCCACCGGGCCCGGACGCTGCCCGGTTCGGAGGGGCTCTTCAGCCCGCGATGGTCACCGGATGGCCACTGGATCGTTGCGCTTTCGCTCGATCAAACCCGGCTACTGCTCTACGACGTCCAGCGCAGTTCCTGGAGAACAATTTTCACCGGAAGTGCCGCCGATCCTGTCTGGAGTGCAGACAGCCAATCCGTGTACTTCCATGCGTTCGCCGGAGCGAATCCTGCCATCCTGCGCGTCACGCTCGGCGGGGTTGCGCAGCCGGTGGTGGAGCTTTCAAAGCTTGGCTTGCCCCTGGTGGCGAACGACTTCTTCAGCGGCGTAACTCCCGATGGATCCCCCATCATCGAGCCCCGTATAGGCTCCGGCGATCTTTACTCGATCGAGCTGCCAGCGGTGAACACCCACCACTTCTGGCATTGAGGTCAGCCTAGCGACAGTTTGGCCTCATTCCCAAGAGCAAAGGGGGCGCGAGCATTACACATCTTGGTTTGGCTGAGCCTGAAACATTAGAAAAGCCGAAGAGCACTGCTAGACCGCATCGTCTACTACATCAACCGGCGACAACTTCCCAAGCCAGCGGACCACCATCGGGTGCATCCAAGCTTTAGGGAGAGTTCATGACACCTATAGCGAATCGATTTGGCAAGCAGCAGAAGGTTGTTCTTCCCGGAAGTGAAAAGGCTTCCTTCGAGACCCAGGCGAAGGGGGCGGTTGCGGCCTCCGGGGAGAAGGTGCCGGGCGGGTCTCTCACCGTCTCGGTGATGGTTAACCGCAAGGTTGACATCGACATCAGCCAACGTATGACGCGGGCAGCGTTTGCGCGCCAAAACGGCGCGCATCCTGCGGCCATCAAGCTCGTCAGGGCCTTTGCCGCCGAGTACGGTCTCAAGGCCACCGGCCCGGAGCCCGGCCGCTTGGCAATTCAGTTGACCGGAAGCGTGGCGAAGATGCAGAAGGCCTTCGGTGTGAGGCTTTCGACCCACGATCGCGACGGCAAAACCTATCGCATTCGGGAAGGGTCGATCTATATACCGCAAGAGCTTTTGGGGCACGTCACCGCAGTGCTTGGCCTGGACAATCGGCCCCAGGCGCAGCCGCACTTTCGCATCCTGGCACGCGCTACAAATACCAGCTATACGCCAGTGCAGGTAGGTCAGCTGTACGACTTCCCCGCAGGAGCAACTGCAGTTGGCCAGACGATCGGCATTATCGAGCTCGGTGGAGGCTTCCGCACCGCCGACCTGAAGGCGTACTTCCAATCGCTCAACCTGCCCGTGCCTTCGGTAACTGCTGTCCCGGTAGACGGAGGCAAGAACACCCCAGGCAATGCGAGCGGCGCAGATGGTGAAGTGATGCTGGACATTGAGGTCTGTGGAGCCATCGCACCCGGCGCCAACATAGCGGTCTACTTCGCCCCGAATACGGATCAGGGTTTTATCGATGCCATCTCGTCTGCCGTGCAAGACAGTACGAACAAGCCCAGCGTTATCTCCATCTCCTGGGGTGGGCCGGAATCCAGCTGGACCGCGCAGGCAACTGCGGCGTTAGATAGCGCCTGTCAGGCTGCAGTCGCGCTGGGCGTCACTATCATCGTCGCCTGTGGAGACAACGGTTCGACGGATGGCGTTTCCGATTCGAGCAACCACGTCGACTTTCCGGCTTCCAGCCCGCACGTGCTTGCGTGTGGCGGAACGAAGCTGTTGGGGAGTGGCTCCACAATAACCAGTGAGGTCGTCTGGAACGAGCTTGCAGCCAATGAAGGCGCAACCGGCGGTGGCGTGAGCACGATCTTTCCGCTGCCCATCTGGCAGAATGGGATCGGTGTTCCGCCAGTACCTGGCAGCGCCGGGGGGCGTGGCGTACCGGATGTTTAGGGTGACGCCGACCCCGCCACCGGCTACATCATCCAGGTAGATGGCCAAACCTCCGTTATCGGCGGGACGAGCTATGAACGCCGGAGCAAAAATAGACCACAGCATGCCGCGTGAGCGGCGCATTGTGGCGGTGTAAAAGGATTCCACCGCCGGAGACTGGATCCGCAGGCTGTTGCTTCATTGGGCGGCTTGTGGGAC
>JAABUJ010004816.1_pt1 | contig 13940 bp, 14 predicted proteins | sample 5559131 | NCBI WGS metagenome assembly JAABUJ01 (sample SAMN10711875, study PRJNA513366) | rock metagenome | isolation source: Antarctica rocks | place: Antarctica: Victoria Land, Mt New Zealand nord | collected 2016-01-07
GGCCCTCGGCAGGATCGTCGTCCACACCGGCAAGCGCCTCGCGGAGATCACGACGGCGGACCTGCTCGCCTACGGCGCCGCGATCGGCGCAACGGGCCGCTTCGCGAGCGGGGTGCGGGTCGCCCACCAGCTGCTCCGCCACGCCGGCTATATCGCCGATCCCCCGCTCTCCACCGGCTCCGCCTATCGTCTCACCAAACCCTCGGTGGCCGAACTCGTCGCCCGGCAGAGCATCGTCTGCACCGCGATCCGCGATCTGCTGGTGATGTATCTCGAGGAGCGGACGGCGGGCATGGACTACCCGTCCGCCACCCAGTTGACCACCCGCCTGGCGAAGATGTTCTGGCGCGATATTGAGCGGCACCATCCGGGGATCGACTCCATCGCCCTGCCCCGTGCGGTGATCGCGGCGTGGAAGCAACGCAACGAGGTGCTCCCCGACGGCCGACCGCGCAAGAACTTCAACGAACTCTTCATGGTCGTCCGTAGCTTCTATCTCGATCTCCTGCAATGGGCGGTCGAAGACCCTGACCGGTGGGCGCGCTATGCCTGCCCCAGCCCGATCTCCGCCGCCGACATGCGCGCCTACCGCAACGTCCTCCTCCACCGCCAGGCGCGAATGCACGCGCGGACCCGCACCCTGGGTCCGCTGCTCCCCCGCTTCCTTACCGACATGCGCGCGCATCGCGCCTTCGCCCGCCGCCTGCTCACCGAGGCGGCGGCCTGTCCCGACGGTGGCACCTTCACCCTCGACGGCCGCACGTATCGGCGGCTCCCCTCTCCCGGCGCGGAGAGCACGCGCCGATTGGGATCGCCGCCCCTCCGGGTGCAACCAGTGGGCGCGCCCGACGCACGAGTGACCAACTGCCACGACCTCGAGGACGCGGCGTTCTGGGCCTGGGCAGTCATCGAGGTCCTCCGCCTGACCGGCGTCCGGTCGGAAGAACTGCTCGAACTCACACACCTGAGCATCCACCGCTATGCGATGCCGGACGGGCAACGCGTCCTCCTCTTGCAGATCGCCCCTTCCAAGCGGGACCGCGAGCGGGTCCTGCCGATCTGCCCCGAACTCTCCCATGTCCTCGCGGAAATCGTCGCGCGCATCCGCAATCGCGACGGCGCGGTGCCGGTTGTCCAGCGGTTTGACCCTTTGGAGAAGATGCTGAGTGCCCCCTTGCCCTACCTCTTCCAACGCAACTGGCGCGCGCAGGGTGCGGTGATCAGTCCCGGCACCGTCGGCGCGCTGCTCACGCGGGCCAGCAGCCGCGCGGGGCTGACCGATAAGGATGGGGCACCGCTCCACTTCACCCCGCACGACTTCCGCCGCCTCTTCGCCACCGAAGCGGTCAATGGTGGCTTGCCGATTCATATCGCCGCCAAGCTGCTCGGCCACCTCGACCTCAATACGACCCGGGGCTACGTGGCCGTCTATCCCGAGGAGGTCACCCGCCACTACCAGGCACACCTCGCCCGCCGGCGGATCGTCCGCCCCGCCGTCGAGTACCACGAGCCGACTGCGGCGGAATGGGACGCCTTCGGGACCCACTTCCGGCGCCGGAAGATGGCGCTCGGGGACTGCTACCGCCCGTACGGCACGGAGTGCCCACACGAGCACGCATGCGTCCGCTGTCCGATGCTGCGCATGGATCCGCAGCAACTGCCGCGCCTCGTGCAGATCGAGCTGAACACGGTGGCGCTGATTGATGAGGCACGCGAGCGCGGGTGGGAAGGCGAGGAGGCGGGGCTGGTGGAGACGCTGCAGCACATCGCGGAGAAAAAGGCCCAGGTCGAGCGCATCGCGAGCCTGACGTCGGACAACGAAGGCGCGGGGAAAAACCTTGGGAGGATGACGGCCACATGAGCCTATTGACGGGGAACGCTCGTCCATATAAGGGCGACGTTGTTCGGGCTGTACATGTGGAAGCGGGCGAGCGTGGCGAGGTAGCGGGCGAACGCCTCGCCGTCGAGGATGGCGGCGATCCCCCGTTCCAATGTCGTCAGCGCGTCCCGCATCTGCTCGTCGCGCCCGCCCGCCTCACTGGCACAGGTGGATGCAACCATACGGCGGGGCGTCGGTGTCCGGTGCGGTGATCCTGTTGTCATCATCTTCTTGCTCCTCGATCCAGTCGGTCCAATCACGCATATCACGGAACTCAGCGCGGCTCACGTCCGGGAGGCGCAAACGGTCGCGTGTCTCACACTCAAAGCGGTACTCATCCCAAACGTCGTCAGACAAGCGTTTCGCGGCGGGGGTCAGCGTGTGCCGCAGCGTTGCCGTCCATCCATCCCGGTGCGCCGCGAACGCAGGAACAGACATTTGTCCTTGTTTGGATGCTGCCGCGCCGTCCAGCGCGAACACCGTCTGCGTGTAGGGCATGGCAACGCCTCCCATGTGCTCCGTCGTGATCAAAGGGTGATGGGCAGGGGAACGGCTCTGCACCGTTCCCCTGTAGCCGTCACGCCGCCGCGATCTCGCCGGGGACGGTGACGGGATGGACGCAGCGCATCCGGTCAAGCCGGAAGGTCTGTGTCCGCTGCCGGAACGTGCTGTATGCCTTGCACGCGACGTACTGCTCCTCGGTCAGCATCACGGCACTGGGGTAGAGGGTACGGGCGGTCTGCTCGTGCTTCGCGTCCTCGTAGAGCACCGTCACCGCCCCGCTCTCCATCAGGGCGGTCACGAACGCTTGGATGGTCTCGCGGGTCGCGAGCACGCCGTCACCGTCCTGATGGTTGTGCCATGAGTAGGTGACGCCGTAGAAGGCGCGGACGGCATAGTCAGCGGTCTGGGGGTCGGTCTGGGGGGTGATGGTGCGGGGAATCTGGACGGTTGTCGGGACGGTGAAGGTGACGTACGCTGCGGATGCCATGGGGGTTTGCTCCCTCTGGTCGGCCCCGGCGGTGTTGACGCACCGGCTGGGGCATTTCGTCGGTCAGTGGCCGTTCCAACTGACACCAATATAATACGCTATTTAGGTGATAATGTCAACCCCATTGTGCCGCAATCGCCGGACGATTATGCTAGTCGTATGGCGAATGAGGAGATGGACATGTTGACGGTCACGCAGGCGGCGGCACGCCTCGGCTTGCAGCGCGCCACGCTGCTGCGCCAGATCACGCGCGGCACCCTCCACGCCAAGCGACTCGGCTCGATCTGGGTGATCGCCGCCGCTGAGGTGGAACGCTACCGGCACACCCATCAGGGAAAGACCGGATTCGCCAGTCCCGATCACCCGCTGCACGGGAAGCGGGGCGGCGGGGGACGGCGCAAGAAAGACGACCCCGCCCCGCGCTGATCTCGCGCTCCCGGCTGTTCGTCAGCCGTCGCCGCGCAAGGTGCCCACACGGGAGAGGTACCGCCGCAATCCGTCCAAGCCACCCATGACCATTTGCCAGAAGGCACGATCCATCGGCACCGGCGTCCAATCATCCTCGGCTTCGAGGAAGTAGATCGGCGTCTTGCCCGTCGCCCGTTCCCGCTTCCAGTGCTGGATCATCTCCGCGCGGGTGCGATAGTAGGCGTGGCGCAAGTCTTCGTTTTCACGCCATTCGAGATCGTGGTCGTTCATCGTCTGGTCGCGCTCATCCATCTCATGCTCTCCTGTCTGCCTACTGCATTTCCCGGCGTCCCCCGCCGCTACGGTTTCGGATGCAGGGCGGTCAAGGCCGCAGAGCGAGGCAACGCCGAGCGTGCCTTGAGGGCCATGCGACCCTCGTGCTCGCGGCGGGGGATTGACGGCGGGAATGCCGACAGGGGTTATGGATGAACCCCTGTTATTCACAACGGGGTGCGTCGCAGGAGTTCCGCATCGTCGCGGTCGGAAAGCCAGGGTCGGAGGGCCGGGATCGCGGCTCTGGGCACGGCGAAGTAGAGTCGTGTGTCGCCGACCGCCATCAGAACGTGCCCGCCATCGTACGGCCCATCGGTAATCCGCGAGAGCGGCATCACGGAGAGGCGCATCTCCCACGCGACGACCTTTTCGAACCACTCCTGAAGGGTCACCGGTCTCCCGGTGACGACGATCTCGCCCCGCTCCCACGCCTCCCCATCGAGCATCTGCACGGTCAGTTCCTTCGCGCCCGTCATGATCTCCTCTGTCATCGTCTGCTCCCTGTGACTACCGCGAGCGTCTCGCGTATCCGTGCGCGCGTGCCCTCGCGCCCCTCCCGCAGGTCCCGGTCGGTGACGACCTGCACCGTCCATCCCGCGCGGGCATAGGTCTCCGCGCGCCCCTCCTCGCGCGCTTCCATCCCCTTCTCGAGGAAGAACGCCGCCTGATGCGCCCCGCCGTGGACCTCGATGGCGAGCTTGCGGTCGGGGATCGCGAAGTCCGCGTACATACCGGGCGAGACTTTGTACTCGCGCTGGTAATCCCGCCCCTCCTCCGCCCCGAGTTCTTTCAAGAGGTCGACCATCTCCCGCTCCGGGCGCGTGGGCTGGTCGCGCCGATGACGGGCGAGCAGGTCGGCGGCATAGTCACGCCCGTATCGCTCCGCCGTCGCCTGGTAGCCGTGCTTGCCGGCCTCTCGCAGACTCTCCGCAGTGCGGTGGCTCTGCGCATAGCGCTGATGGTCGGGATCCCTGAATCGAGCCGCGCCCATCGCCCGCCACGCCGCCCGCTGTTCCTCAGTCGCCGGCAATGGCTGCCGCGGTGTGTGCGGCGCACGCGCGTCCCGATCATCACCCCAGTCGCCCGGCATCATCCTTCCTCCTCGACGATTCCTGACGTGCCCGTTGCGGCTGCGGCGATCCCGCCCACGAGCCCGCATTCGCGGGCGATCCGCACGAGGTCGCCCTCCCCGCCGCCGAGCTTCGCCCGGATCGCCCCCTGCCGCTTGCGCACCGTCGAGGCGGCGATGCCGAGCCTCGTCGCCAGGTCCCCGCTGCTCGCCGCGGGATGCGTCTCCATCGCTCGCAGGAGCGCCGCTTCGGCCTCGGTCAGCGGGCGCGGCGCGGGGGGTTCTCCCGCGTCCTGCGATCTGATCGGCGGAGCCGCGCGGTCTACTGGTACCGGAAGCCGAGCGGCATTACAGGCATCGTGCGTGGAAGGTGGCGGCGATGACGATACCGGGAGGGCGGAGTCCTCCTCCGCCGGTTCAGGCGCAGGTGACGGTGTCGCCGGTCGGGACATCGCGTCGTCCGTCGGATCGGCCATCGGCGCGTCGGCGGTCGGGATGGGGAGGGGCACCGCCCGCCGGAGGGCCAGAAGCGGGTCGGTGCGGGTGAGATTCGGCACGCGGCGGGCGAGGGCGAGATCGTCGTAGTAGCGCCGCTGCTTCGCCCGGATCGGATGCCGGTGTCCGGCGACCACGAACACCTCGTCGCGCATCGTCCGCAGCTCGTCCGGGGTGATCAGCGCCCGCTGCGCCTCCCCCATCCCCCGATTTCCCCGGTCCGCCCACGGCACCATCAGCGGCCGCGACGCACTCCGGTTCGCGCTGTAGACCGTCGTCGTCCCCGCCAGTTTCGAGAAATACTCGGCATCGTCGTGCGTCACCCGTCCCAGGCAGAGCTTCGTCGTCGCGTTCGAGAGGATCGTATCGGCATCCTCCTCGCCGTACGCCTTGGTCAGTTGCGCCAGGTCCTGCACGACGAGCAGGCAGCCGATGCCCGCCGAGCGAACCGTCGCCATTCGGGAGGCGAACTCAGGGATATGCCCCACGGTGCCGAACTCATCGAGGTAGGCCAACACCGGCACGGGGAGTGTGCCGCTCGGTACACGCTTCGCGATGCTGGTCAGGGTCGTGAAGAAGTGGAGGAAGAAACAGGCGGTCAACGGGGCGAGGGTGCGACTGTACTGCGGATCGAGGGCGAGGTAGAGCGCGGTGGGCTGCTCCGCGAGCTGTGCGAAGGCGATTTCATTGGTGCCCGTGACGGCGCGTACTTCGGGGAGGTTGAGGCAGGTGAAGCGGGGCGGCAGTTCGGTGAAGACGCTGCCCAAGAGCCGCTCGTTCTTCGCCATGTTGGCGAGGAAGCCCCGCGCCAGCCGCCGCACTTCCGGCACGGGACTTTCCCTGAGTGCGGCACTGACAGACTCGGCGGGCGTGCCGCACAGGAGGTCGACGAGCGCGATGAGCGGCGGGGTGATCTCTTCCATGGCGACGAGATGCAAGGCGGCCGCGCCGATCAAGGTGCGCGCCGCGTTCGACCAGAAGGCGTCCTTCGACTCGCCCGTGTTGCGCACCCAGGTCTGGGCGAAGAGGTCGGCGGTGGCGGCGTCGGTGACGTAGGCGAGCGGGTTATAGCCGCGCGAGAGTGTCGGGTCGAGGAAGTCGAGCGTCCAGACATTCTCCGCACCGTAGCGCGCCCGCACCGTCGGCGTGCTCTTCCGCAGCAGCTCGCGCTTGGGGTCGGTGATGACGAGCGAACGCGTCTTCGGCTCCGTGAGCAGATTGGGGAGGATCACCCCGCTCGTCTTGCCGGCCCCGGTCGGCGCGACGAGCAGCAGATGCTCGTATTGGTCGTGCTCGGGGATCGCGACGAGCTGCCGCCCGATGCGCCCGACGACGAGATCGGCGCGACCGGGGCGGGGCCGCAGGGGGGCCAACTCGGCGGCATTCGCCCAACGCGCACTGCCGTGGCTGGTGCCCGGTCGCCCCCGCCGCCGCATCACGCGGAGCATCAGCAGGAACCAGAGCCCCCGGCCGACGGTGCGGAGAAACAACGCAATCAGCCCGACGGCGAGGACCGCCAGTTCGATCTGCGTGACGAGCCGCACGCGGGCATGGTCAGGGCGGGTGTAGGTCGCCCAGCGCGCCGCGACGGGTTGCCCGAACCACTCCCCGGCACTCGTCTGATGGACGGCGACCGACCGACCCACCGATTGCCCGGCCGCACCGATAGCGCCAAGGCCGGCGATCGCCTCGTCGAGCCGCAGCGCCGGGTACGCGGCGGCGAGTTCGACGGTGCGCCGCCCGACGCGCACGCGGGCGGCGACGGCCGGCCCAACGATCACCGCACCAATTACCCCTGCGGTCAGCGCGATCGCGAGGAGACTCGGCAGGAGGATTCGTTTCCCGTTCATGGCGTCTCCTTCATCGGTCGTGATCGTCCCGGTCGCCCCGCGACTCGCCGCGCGTTTGCGCGTCCGCCGCCGCAGCGCGCGCCAGCGTCGCCTCCCACCGCATCCGCTCGTGCGCCTCCGCCCGACAGTATTCCCGCCCGTCCCCCTTGAGCCGGGCGTGGTCGCCCCGATCGAGCCGTACTTCCTCCACGCCCGTCCGCCCCTCCCCACCTCCGCACAGGACGACGTGGACATGCGGATGGTCCGTGTTGTGGTGTTCCACCGCGACCCAATGCAGCGTCATCCCCTTCTCCTTTTCGAGCGCGACCATCACGGAGCGCGTCAATTCCCGCAGGTCATCGGGTTGCTCGTCCACCGCCGGACTGAGCATCAGACGATGGGCGAGGTAGCAGCGGGCCTGATGGGCATCGAGGAGGTGGTAGGCTTCCGCCCGGCTCACGACACCCTCCTTCGTAAAGAGTGATCGGGGTGACTCCCCCTCCCCGCGCGGGCGCATCTGGTAATAGCGCAGCCCGGACCGCGCCGTGTCACGGTTGCGCGTATAGGTATGACGGAGGATCACCGCCTTCACTCGCGCTCCCCATCGGCGTGACTGCTCGGGCGATAGCGCGCCCCCGCCTGCAACCGCGCTTCCTCCGCCACCCGCGCCGCTTGGGCGGGATCGGCGAGCAGGTGGCCGAGCGCGACCTCGGCGATCCGGGCGGCGCGATAGGCGTCCTTGCCGCTGCCGACGAGTAGGGCGGCGAGCCGGTGCGACTGCCGCTCCATGAGTGCTCCCACACCGTCCTGTACCTCGCGCCGCGTCACCTCGCGCACGGCGCGCACGATGGTCGGGGCGAGCAGATACTCCATTCCCTCGTCGAGCGTGCCGACGAGGGCGCGCCCAAGCAGGTGCGCCGCCGCCCGCGAGACGCTGGGGAAGCGGCCCCGGTGGCGGCGGGCATACTCCCTGAGCGCGTTCTCGGTCTCCGCATCCAGATAGACATCGATTCGTCCCTTCATCGTGGTACCCTCCTCCCGTTCGCCCCGTGCGGGGGGTGTTCCAGACCCATCGCGCGGCACTTTGTGACCCTAACGCCCCGCGTCGGCACGCTCCGCCGAGCGATGTGCGGGGGGTGTTCCATCCCATCGAGACGCCGGAAGACGGCCATGTGGGGTGTCTCCTTTATCTTGCCTTCGCCATCGCTCGTCGTGACACCGGCACGGTGAACAGCGGCACGATACGCTGCGCGCGTCGCGGAGATGGCTCTGCACCCGATGGCGGCACCGGCTTCCTCCTGACTCACGGCTGCGTCCCTCTTCCCGATACCACGCTCCCCGTGGTCTGCGCGCCCGTCGTCGCCGTCCCGTTCTTCGCTGCAGTCGCCGCTCCTCCCGCGCCACCGGTGACGATCGTCACCACCGCCGTCTTCACCGCCCGCCCCCCCGTTCGGGCGTGCTCCTCGAACGCCCCCGAATGCAGATGCATCGGGGTCTTCACCATCACGAGCAGCATCCCCAGGGCGGCGAAGGGCGCGAGCACCGTGTGCCCCACCGAGCCGGGCAAGTAGAGGCCCTCCTTGAGGGCATCGAACAACCGGAACTCCACCGCCCAGAGCGTCGACCAGAAGAGCAGCTTCGCCGTGTGCTTCGCCCAGGCCGCGCAGTAGCCACTCGTCTCCGGCACGAGACCGAGCGGGAGGACGAGCGGGCCGAGGACATAGGCGACGAGCAGGAAGGCGAAGCCGAGCATCCGCACCACGCCGAGGACGAAGAGGAAGCCGAGGGAGATCACGCCCATCAGCGCCCAGAGCGGACTCGTGCCGGGGATCGCCCCCAGGATCGCGCCGAAGTCGGGGTGGGCGGCGTTCGTCCCCGCGTGCAAGGCGCCCTGCGCGACCGCATTGCTCGCCGCGACCAGGAGGCCGACGAGTTGCGTGTAGAAGCCGAGGGCGAAGAGCACGGCGACGAGCCGCCCCAGCGCCGCAGTCGGGGCCGTCTCCCCACCGAGCCAGAAGCGATAGACGGTCGCCAGGAACAAGACGATCACGAGGGAGAGCGAGGCGAGGCGCAGAGCGTCGGCCATCCGCTGCACGTTGCCCATCTGCCCGTCGGTCGCGGTGAGGTTGGGGTTGGTGAGCAGCCAGCCCGCGATGTCGTCGCCGAAGCCCGTGATCCCGTTCACCCCCAAGGCTTTCCACAGCCCCGTCAGGAGCTTGCCAATCCATGCACCGAGATCGACATGGAAGGCGACCGGGCCTTTGCCGATCGTGACGCTCGTGTCGGGATCGGTTGGCGCCTCGGTCCCATCCGCGCTCGCGGGCGGGCCACTTTCGGTGGCGGGCGTCGGCGAAGCGGTCAGCGTCCCGGGGCGAGGAGTCGTGGCAGGGGTGTCAGTGGGTGTGGGGATGGTGGTGGGGATCGGCGCCTCCGCCCGCACCGGCGATGCGGCGAGGAGTGCGACGATCGCCATGCTGAGGAGTGCCGCGCGGATCAGTCGATGCATCATGCCTTCCTTCCCTTCCATCAGTGAGTGCGGCACGCCCACTGCTCGGGCGCGACCCATTGCCCCTGGACATCCTTCAGTTCGATGTGGAGGTGCGGCCCCGTCGAATACCCCGTGTTCCCGCTGTAACCGACGAGCGTGCCGCGATGGACCGGCCCCTGCGCCACCTGCCGGTCGAGATGCAACAGGTTCCAGGTGGAACCGTTCACGAGATGGAGCGACTCGATCAGCGCGCCGCCGGAGGTGCGGGGCTCGGCGACCGCGTCGTCGGGGGCGTAGAGCGGCGTCTCCAGCGGCGCGCCGAAGTCGATCCCCGTGTGGAAGTGGGGGAAGGCGCCGTAGGCGGGCTCGCCGCTCAGCGCGGACGGCCCCCACCCCTGCGTGATCGGGAAGGCCATGCCGCCGAAGACGATCGCCATGATCGGCCCCACACCCGGCGGCATGGCGAGGTTCTGCCCGGCGTCCACCGTGGGCAGACGCGGCCCGCACTCCGTCGCGATCGGCGGCGCGGCGGCAACCGGTGGCCCGGCGTGCGCCGTGACGAGGCCGAGCAGCAGTTGGGCATAGCGGTCGCCGCACGGCAGCCCCGCATTCCCCGGGTCGCTGCACGGGTCGTAGATGCGGGCATACTCGGTGAGGGTCTGCGCGCGCGGCGGATAGAACGTGCCGACGTAGGTGAACCAGATCCCCACCCCCGCCTGCACGCTTGGGCACGTCGCCCAGTGATGCCCCTCGGTCGAGGCGCCGGGGGTGCAGCCGTACTGCTCCGCGTACGGCGCCGCCGCCGCCCAGAGCATGTTGCCGCCGTTGCCGGGGCTATTGACGCCCGCCGTCGCCATGCCGCTCTCCAGCTGCCACTGGGCGATCAGCAGGGGGTCGATGCCGAACTGCTGCCCGAGGTGGAGGAGCCACACGCCCTGCCCGACGAGCGGGCTCCTGGGGTTGAGCGCGGCGATCAGGTGCTCGACGCGGGCGGCGTCCGAGGGGCCGACGCCGAGGTCGTGAATCGTCGGCGCGCCGCCCGTCGTGGCGAGATAGACGGGGCCGAAGGCTTGCCGGAAAGCGCCCGCGAGTCCATCGCCGGGCAGTCCCGGGAGGACATTGAGGGGATTGACGGCGCCCATCAGTGCCCCGACGCCGGCGATCGCGACCGAGAGCAGCACGAGCGGCACGAGGAGGACGCCAATGGCGATCAGGGCGAGCCGCTTCATGCGCGCCTCGCGACCCGGATACCGGGTGGAGCGTGCGCCGGGATCGGCGCGACTGTGCGCGGTTCTCCCGTGGACGCCGGTCGCCAGCCTTCGGCGAGTGCCCGCACCGCCGCCCAGACATCCCCGCCGTGCTCCCCGATCGCCGCCTGCCGCAGCTGCCGCTCGGCGGACACCGAGGTGAAGAGCCAGTATTCCTCCGGCGTGACGTACAGGCTCAGTTCGCCGGAGTCTGCCCCCCGTCGGGAATGGAGATAGGCGCCCGCCCGGACTTGCTTGACGGTCCGCAGCCGCCCGACCATTGCCCGCTCGTCATCACTGAGATGGAAGACCTCCGCCACCTGCGGCAACGCGTGGTCCGACTGCGCGAGCAGCAAGGAAACCGACGCATTATCGATGACGGCTTGACCGAGCGGCCCCTCGTAGTCGGTGACCATCTGCGAGAGATTGAGGGTGATGATCCCATGGTGCCTCCCGGTCCGCGTCGCCTCCGCGACGAAGCGGGCGCTCGCCGGGTTGTTGAGGAGGCTCCATCCCTCGTCAAGGACGACGAGCGTCGGGCGGGTGGGGTCGGCGATCACCGCCCAGATGTACTCGATCAGGGGCAGCATCGCGAGTGGCACGAGCCGGTCCGCCAATCCCTTGAAGTTGAAGACCTCCAGCAGGGCATCGGGGCGCACGGTCGTCGGGCCGTCCAAGAGACCCGCATAGGTCCCCTCACCCACGTACGGGGCCAGCCGCTCCGCGAGTGCGCCGTACTGCCGCCGGCGGACCGGATCGCCGCCTTCCCGCTCTTCCCACGCCTCGGCGCGTGTGAGCCAGTCCTGCAGGTGGGTTTCCTGTGGGACGCGGGTCTCGCGGTAGACCGCCCGGCAGGCCCCTTCCAGCAGGGCGCGCTCCCCTGCGGTGAGCGTGGGCACCCCGCCATGCAGCTCCCCGATGAGCAGCGTATGGAGATCGAGGAGATATTCCAGCTTCGTCTGGTTCGGCTCACGCGCGTGGCGGGGGAGTTCCCAGGGATTGATGCGGAAGCCGCTATCGAGCAGGACGCGATGGACCACTGCCCCCGGCACAGCGGCGGTGAGATCATCCCAGTGGCCGGTGGAGCGGTCGAGGACGATCACCCGGCCACCCTGCGCAAGGTGTTTGAGCGCGAAGGATTGGGCGAACATCGTCTTGCCGCTCCCACTGATCCCCAGGCAGGTGAGATTCGAGTTGTCCAGCGCCGGATCGTACATGTCGAGGGTGACGACTTCGTGACCGGGCTGCGAGAAGCCAATCAGGGCCCCACCCCGCGTGCCCGCCCGGTGGTGGAGGAAGGGGAGCGTGTCGGCGAGGCTGGTCGTCACCGTGCGGTAGGTCATTCCCGCCGGGTTGTGGGCGAGCGGCAGCGTCGCCCGCCAGACGACATCCTGGTAGAGCTGGCAGCGGTCGATGGCGGTGCCGCCCGCGTCCCCTAACGCCTTGCCGACCGCGCGCGCCGCCGCAGCGAGGTCGTCCGGTGTCTCCGCCCGGACCGTGACGAAGAGCGCGGTGCGGAAGGTGCGCAGATCGGTGGTCGCCATCTGCCTGAGTAAATCCTGCGCCTCACCGTACGCCTCCTCTTGCTCGATGTCGGGGCTGCTCCCTTGCCGCTGCCGCTCGGCGAGCACGGCGTGCCGCTGGCGGAGCATGCGGGTGAGGGCGGTCCGCTCCTTCTGCTTGGCGAGCGGGCGGAGGTGGAGGGCGAAGCGAAAGGCGACACCCGTCGCCATCAGGGTGCGAAGCCAGCCCGGGAAGGTAGCATCGGGCAAGGCTCTGAGCGCAAGCGTCGTCTCATAGCCGCCATCGAGCCGGAGGTGGTCGGCGCGCCGCACGCAGCGACTCTGCGCGAGGCGATCGCGCAGCGTGCGGAAATCGGCGGGGGAGGCCGTCTCAAGCGGTGAGGCAACGCCCTCACTCCATCGGGGATTGGCGATCTGCCAGAGGAGATCGAGCGTCCCCTGCCGCCCGAGCGGTGTGGCGACGATCTCCACCTCGGCGAGGGCGTGCGCAAGTTCATCCGCCGCCTGGGTGAGTGCCGTCACCGCTTGTTGGTGTGGGACGCGGTCCACGCGCAAGACCCTGCGGCCACGACGCCATGCGGGCGCCGCCGTGCGCCCGATCGGGGCGCCGGGCAGGGAGAGGACGGCATAGAAACGCAGGTCGGGGATGTACTGTCCCGCGAGTTCCCGTCGGTACGCATCGCCGAGGAGGGTCACGTAGTCGGCGAGGCCCGGCGGGGGCGCAAATTGCGCGCGGTGGCGCGGCACCCAGTCGTCCGCACGCAGTGGGGTGTTGATGGCAAGCAGTTGAAGCGAAGCGTCCGTGGGGAGGTAGGCGAGTACGGCGGCGAAGCGGGCGGCGATCGTTTCCGCCGCAGCGTCCGACTGGATACCGAGATTGATGCCCGTGCAGGCGAGCGCGCACCCCACCCGCCCATCGGTGGTGACGAAGTGACTCTCCTCGACGGCGAGCAGCGGCAGGAGGTCGGCGGCCGCTCCCCTATGCATCGGGATCCTCCTCGCGCGGCTTGCCGTCCTCCACGACGAGGGCGAGCGGCCCAGAGCGTGGGGCATCGGGCAGATAGTCGGCGGGTGTGCGGAGACTGTGCCAGACGCGACGCGGTACCTCCAGCAGCGAGCGTGAGGCGTCCCCCGCGAAGGTGAGGCCGAGCGGCAGGCCGACCATCAGCGCACCGAGCGAGAGGCGCAGGGTCGCGGGGATGACGGGCGGCAGGAGGGTGAGACAGCCCCAGAGCAGCAGTGCGCCGAGGGCGATCACCGTCCACTGGGCGAGCGTGAAACCGAGGATGCGCAGGGGATCGTCGAGGTGACGCGGCGTACGGTTGAGGGTCCGGGACATGGATGATACCTCCGGGACGAACGATGGGTGCGAACAGGCGGGCAGCGCGGGGATGACGGGCCTTTCCCGGCCATGGCGGCGGTCATGGACAGCGGCGACGGGCCATCGCGGGCACAACCGTCCCGCACCACGGAGACCGCGCGCCATTCGCCGGGACATTCACTTCGCGACCCCGCCACCGAGCCCGGTGAGGATCTCCCAGAGCTTGGTGATCACGAACGGCGCGAAGGCGATCAGGAAGAGGGCGGCACCCGCGTAGAGCATCTTCTCCACCCCCTCTCGTCGGCCGAGCAGGAACATCACCGCCCCGACCGTGAACATCAGGATGCCGATCGGGGC
>JAABUJ010004817.1_pt1 | contig 13939 bp, 7 predicted proteins | sample 5559131 | NCBI WGS metagenome assembly JAABUJ01 (sample SAMN10711875, study PRJNA513366) | rock metagenome | isolation source: Antarctica rocks | place: Antarctica: Victoria Land, Mt New Zealand nord | collected 2016-01-07
GGGTCCCGACACCCGGCACTGCGCAGGATGTGCGGGATCGAGCGCGAGCACGGTCGGGCCCGCGGGAGGCGCGGACTTGGTGCCCACCGTCGCGCCAGGGCCCATGACGAGGTACTTGGCCGCCATTCGATCGAGAATCGGCGAGTGCAACGTGGCCACGGCCCCGGCCTCGGAGAGCGACGAATAGGTCGGCGTCAGCATGACCAGCGGATCGACGGCCTGCAGCATGGCTGTCCACTGCGGCATCGGGAACTCATGACCGGTCACGGTCCGCTGCCGGTAGTACAGGGACGTCGGCGACAGCAGCTCGTTGCCCAGCGCGGCGTACCGGTCATCCCCCAGGTGAGCCGTCAGGAAGCGGTGCGTGGGCGTGACCGGGTAGAAGTGCTCCCGGTCGTCACCCGGGAGCACGCCGCGGAAGAAGCTGACGCCCTGGACGACGACGAGCGCGGGCAGGACGAGCAGGGCGACGAACTGCAGCGGGCGCCTGTGGGTGCAGGCCAGCACGGCGCATGCCAGGGCGAGCACGCCGAGCAGCAGCGGGAACCACAGCACCTTCTCGAAGTGGCTGACGTAGCTCTGGTTGGCGATCGCCTCACGTCGTGCGCTCGTGAACGCCCCCAGGGCGACGGCAGCGACCAGAAGGCACACCAGGCTGCCGCCCGCCAGCGCGACGAACTTCCTACCGCGGCGCGCCGGCCTCTTGGTCCGCGAACCATGTCGGCCGGCTCGAGGAGCGGGCGGAGCCGACGGGTCTCCGGTCCCCGTGCCGGCGGAGCGGGCAGAGTCCGGGCCCGGGGCCGCGAGTCGCCGCCGAAGCGCGTCGTACCCGAGACCGGCGAGGGCCCCGACGACGAACCCGAGGACCGACCGGATGCGGCCGATCGCGTTGTTCGAAAAGACCGGGAGCTGCTGGGCGGCAACCAGCAGCGGTCCGCCGAACCAGCCGAGGGTGACGATCACGACGAGCGCCGCGGCCAGATAGCCGCGAGCTGCCACTGCGCGCGGTGCGCCTCCGCGCCGGCCGGTCACCACCGCGACGACGGCAAGGACCGCAGCGGCTACCCCGACGTAGCCGACTGCCTCGATCGGGTTCGTCGCGGCGTAGGAGCGCCCTCCGGTGCAGTAGCCCCCGGCGTTCGGCACCACCGCCGTGAACAGGGTGCTGAGCGCATTGTGGCTTCCGGCCGTCTGAGCGCGGTAGCTCAGGTCGACCGTGGACAGCTGAGACAGGAACGGTAGGAACTGGACTGCTGAGAGCCCGACGCCGAGCGCCAGCCCGCCGGCCGCGGCCCCGACCCGGGTGCCCCACTCCCGCGGGCTGCTGCGCCGAGCCACCAGCCGGACCAGCACGTACCCCGCGGCCGTGTAGGTGGCGAAACCGGTGACGGCCGGGAAGCCGCTGAGCAGCATCGCCGCGAACACCGCGCCCAGGACGGCGACGTCGCGTCGGCTACCTCGCTGCACGATGCGCTCCGCCGCCCAGAACAGAGCGGGGATGAAGGCCGCTGTCTCTGTCTGCGGCCAGTTCGACCACACCACCATGAAGCCGCTCAGGGCAAAGACCACACCGGCCAGGACGCCCGCCGCGCGCGAGGCGCCGAGCCGCCGCAGGAACGCCACCATCCCGCCGACCGCGACCGCGAACTCCAGCAGCTTGACCCAGGCCGGTGCCAGCCAGAGCGGAAGCAGGAAGTACGGGAGGCTGATCGGCGACAGGTTGCCCAGGCTCGGCACGCTGGTGAGCGGGGAGCCGCCGGACGCGTAGGACTGCCAGCTGCCCAGGTTGCCGGAGAACCACTCGTGCCGGCTGTAGGCCAAGCCGGGCAGTACCGCGTCGACCGTGTCACCCGTGCAGACGTTGCTCTGGTCGGTGTGCATGGCGAACAGCGAGCTCCACGGCTGGGACCCGGTGAACAGGTCCACTGACAGCAGGACCGAGCGTCCGATCAGTGCTGAGCCGATGGTCAGCACCACCACCGCCACGAGCGACAGCAGGACCACGGTGTCGACCACCCGGATCGGGGACCTGGTCGCCCGGCCCTGTGCCGGTGTGCGGCTGGCCGTCATCACGGCTCGTTCTCCTCTCGGCGCCAGGCGGCAGGGCGATGACCTAGCTGGGGCGACGGCGCAGCAGCACCCGACGGGCCTTCGCCAGGCCCAGCTCGGCCGCGTGTCTGACTCCACCCTCTTGCACGCGGTCGCGGGCATAGCCCATGTTGCGGGTGAGCGCGGAGCGGTTGGCCCGCGTGGTCAGCACGGCGAGGTCGTCGGCGCGCTCGCCGAGCACGGAGCGGCCGTCGGCCAGGATCGAGATGTCGGCAGCGTGGCGCGGAGCCCGGCAGAACTCGACGAGCGGCCGGAGCACCTCGCTCCAGCGGAAGCGCAGTGCGACCCGGGCCACGTTCTCCCGGCACTGCGCGGCGAACGGCTCGTCGTACAACGCGCGCTCCAACCCCGCGGCCAGCGCGTCGACGTCCTGTTCGAGTACCGCGACACCGAGCCCTTCTGCGGTGACCAGGTCCCCGAACGTGTCGCCGCCGGTGACGACCATCGGCAGGTTCGCCCAGAGGTAGTCCAGGATGCGGGTGCGGAAGCTGAAGGTCGTCTCGAGGTGCTCGAAGTGGGTGCTGACGCCCACGTCCGCGTCCAGCAGGTAGTCCTGCCGCCGGTCGTAGTCGACCCAGCCCTCGTTGAAGAACACGAACGTGTTCGTCAGCCCCATTGCGTCTGACAGCGCCCGCGTCTGCGCGACCATGCGCATCGTGGGCACGTTCGGGTTCGGGTGCCGGGTGCCCAGGAAGTACAGCCGTACGTCGGGGTGCCGGCCGGCAAGCTGGGCCACGGCGCGGACAAGCGTCAGCGGGTCGAACCAGTTGTAGATGCCACCGGCCCAGAGGATGACCTTGTCGTCCGCGCTGATCCCTGGCGTGCCGGACTTGATGGGCGAGCCGCGCTGCGCCGGGGGCTCGTCGGGCAAGCCGAACGGCGCGACGGCGACCAGCGACTTCAGCGTCGAGTCGCTGTCGTACGTGCTGGGGTTCAACCGACCGAGCGCTGCCATCTGGCCCAGCCAGAAGTGCCGCTGCTTCTCGCTAGCACACAGGAAGAAGTCGCCGCGGCGCAGCTGGTCGTTCAGTGCCCCGGTCGTCGAGGCGACGTTGCGGGTGCGCAGCGTCGGCTCCTCGCCCCGGGTCTGCTCGAGCTGCTCGAGGTGCATCGGGTCGTACAGGTCCGCCACGATGATCGCGTCCGTGCCGGCCAGCCAGGGGGCACGATCCATGAGGAAGCCCTGGAACAGGACGACCTCGGCCCACGCGACATCGGCCCGCAGATCCGCCTCCAGCTTTGCCGAGCAGGCGAACCGGGGGTCGTCGATCGCGCAGAAGGTCGTCGAGACCAGGCGCACGGGGTGCTCGGCCGACAGCGCCTCGGCGATGTGGAAGGCACGTATGGCCGGACCGGCCATCTGCGCGGTCAGCGGGTCCCCGGTGACGATCAGCACCCGGGTGGCAGCGCCGAAGATCTCCGCGATCCCGAAGGCGTCCACGAGCGCGGCATGGCCGGCCAGGTACCGCTCGTTCGGGATTGCCGGCTCGATGGCGTTGCGCAGCAGGGGCATCAGCTCACGGTCGCTGCGGACCCGCTCGTTCTGCAGGTCGGCACGGGTCTTGGCCAGGGATGGCAGGTGGTCGACCAGGGAGTCCACCGCGTAGGCGCCCGTCAGGCTCTGCTTGCTGACCGTGACGGTGGGCTGGTCGTCGCCGCTCTGGTTGCGCTGGAGGTCAAGGACCGAGGTGTCTGCCTCACCGGTAGCCAGCGACCGCCGGATCGACAGCGCGAGCGCCGGCCCGAACAGGACACTGAGCGTGCTGTCCTCGACGTTCTTGTACAGGCTCATTAGGGCATTTCGCTCGAGCAGGAACCACTCGCGGAACGCACCGAACTTCTTGATGGACGCGTGGTGCTTGTGGAACACCAGCGACGTCGGGACGTAGCGCACGCGGTGGCCCAGCAGGTTCAGGCGCCAACCCAGATCGACGTCCTCGTAGAACATGAAGAACCGTTCGTCGAAGCCGCCCACCGCCTCGAACAGCGCGGTCCGCACGATCATCGCCGAGCCGGTGGCGAACAGTACGTCGTCAGGGCGCTCGCGACTGCCGTCGTACGCGCTGCCCGCGCCGGGCTTGTAGCCCATGCCGTACCAGGTCAGGGCCGCGTCGACGAAGTCGACATCGCCACCCTCCCAATCCAGCACTTTGCTCGCTACGCAACCGACCGTGCTGTCGCGCTCGAGAACCGCCAAGGCCTCCGACAACCAGGCCGCATCCGGGCGGGCGTCGCTGTTGATGAAGGCCACGTACTCCCCGGTCGCCTGCCGCACGCCGAGATTGCAGCCACCGGTGAACCCACCGTTGACCGGCGACGCGACGATGCTCACCAGCGGCGGCGCCTCGGTCCGCAGCCGGTCCAGGCTGTCGTCACCGGAGGCGTTGTCGACGCAGATGATCTCGACGCGCTCCGGCGCCAGGTCCAACTCGAGCAGCTGGTGCAGGCACACCAGCGTGTCGTCGGCGCCGCGGAAGTTCACCACGACGATCGACACGAGCCCGGGGCGCAACTCGCGCGTCACGGAAGAGCGGTCATGCGCCGGCGGGCGAAGGGACGGCGCTGGTGCATGGACGGCGCGGGAGCATGAACGGCACTATAGGGCGGCGCGGCGCGCCGTTTGCGGTCCCGCACCGGGGCGCGCAGGCCACACCATGTCCGCCGTTCGCGCTGGTGCACACTGCTCGCACTGCACGCGGGAACCACGAGAGGCACCGCCATCGCTCTGTCGAAGTACGACATAGACGTCGACCTGGCCAACCGTCAGGGGACGAGCCACGCCCTGCTGGTCGAGCTGGTCGGGGCGAACAAGCGCGTCCTGGACGTCGGCTGCGACACGGGCTACCTCGGCGAGACGCTGACCGCCTTCGGCAACACCACCTCCGGGTTCGAGGTCAACGAGATCACCGCAGCGCAAGCTCGCTCGAAGCTGGAGCGGGTCGAGGTCGGGGACCTCGAGCGCACCGACCTGGTCGAGCTGTTCGGGCGCGGCGCCTTCGACGTCGTGGTCTTCGGGGACGTGCTGGAGCACCTGCGCGACCCACTGCCGGTCCTTCGGCAGGCGCGCCCACTGCTGGCGCCCGGCGGCAGCGTGCTGATCTCGACGCCCAACATCGCGCACGGGGACGTGCGCCTGGCGCTGCTGTCCGGCAGGTTCCGGTACAACAAGCTCGGCATCCTGGACGAGACGCACACCAGGTTCTTCACGCGTGACTCGCTCGTGGAGTTCCTGCGTGACGCCGGCTTCATCCTGGCCGACCTGCGCCGTACCCGGGCCGAGCTGTTCGCCACCGAGATCGACGTGGTCGAGGCTGAGTACGACGCGGCGCTGGTCGAGCGGCTGCGCGCCGACGACGAGGCCACGACCTACCAGTTCGTCGTCCGGGGCGTGCCGGACGACGCCACGACGCTGGTCTCCGAGCAGGCCCTGCTGCTCGACCGCCAGCGGGCGGACCTCGCGGCGGCGCAGGCGGCCGTCGTCGAGCGCGAGCAGGTGCAGGAGCGCAACGACGCCCTCGAGGCGCGACTGGCGGAGGTCTTCGCTGCTCACGACGCCGCGACGGCGGGACGCGACGCGGCCTTTGCCGACACCGAGCGCGCGCAGCAGGAGCTGGCCCGCGCGCACGAGGAGTTGGCGCAGGTGCGGGGCGAGCTGGCGCAGGTGCGGGGCGAGCTGGCGCAGGTGCGCGTCGAGCTGGACGACGCGCTCCAGCTGCAGTCGTCCGTGCCGGGGCGCCTGGCCCGGCGGATCACGCGCTAAGCGGCGCTGTGCGCCGAGGCGGCTCCCGGCCCATGTGCCGGTAGGCTCGTGGGCGATGAACACTCTCGGCGCAGCACCTGCCACCTCGCGCCAGGCCGGCCGCGCGTGACTGCTCTCGCCGAGCTCGGGTCCTCGCGCGACCTGCTCGTCAACCTCACCCTGCGGGAGGTCCGCAGCAAGTACAAGCGCACGGTGCTCGGTCAGGTGTGGTCGCTGCTGAACCCGATCGCCCAGATGGCCACCTACTCGATCGTGTTCGCCTTCGTGCTCAAGGCCAAGCCGGACAAGGGCGATCCGTCGGGGCTGGACGTCTTCGCCCTGTGGCTGTCGGCCGGCCTGCTGCCGTGGTTGTTCTTCACCAACGTCGTCACGACGGGCATGGGCTCGCTGGTCGGCAACGCCAACCTGATCCAGAAGGTGTACTTCCCCCGGGAGACGCTGGTGATGGCGAACGCGTTCGCCTGGCTGTTCACCTTCGGCATCGAGATGTCGGTCCTGGTCCTGGCCATGCTGCTGTTCGGCGGCAGCCCCCTGCTGTACCTGCCGGCGACCGTGTTCTTCATGGTCGTGCTCGCCGCGCTGGCGCTCGGCCTGTCGTTCATGCTCTCGGTGGCGAACGTGTACTTCCGCGACACCCAGCACTTCATCACCATCGCGATGCAGGTGGCCTTCTACGCCACACCGATCGTGTACCCGCTGCGCTTGGTGGCCACCAACCACCAGAACCTGTTGTTCTTCTACCGGCTCAACCCCCTGGAACGCTTCACTGAGGCGTTCCGCAACACGATGTACGACGGCAGGTGGCCGACCGCGTCGAACACGCTGTTCCTCGTGGTGGTGTCCGGAGTGGTGCTCGTCCTGGGCTACGCCACGTTCAAGCGCTACGAGGGTCGACTGGCCGAGGAGCTGTAGGCATGGCGCAGGCTGCGATCGAGGTCGAGGCGATCTCGAAGAGGTTCCGGATGTACCGGGAGCGCAACCAGTCCCTGAAGGCCGCGGTGATGCGTGGGCGGCGCGCCTCCTTCGAGGAGTTCTGGGCGCTCAAGGACGTCTCCTTCGAGATCCCCGAGGGCACGACCTTCGGGTTGATCGGGGAGAACGGCTCCGGCAAGTCGACGCTGCTGAAGTGCATCGCGAAGATCCTGCGGCCGGATGCCGGGCGGATCACCTCGCACGGCGCCATCGCCGCGCTGCTCGAGCTGGGGTCGGGGTTCCACCCGGAGCTCTCCGGCCGGGAGAACGTCTACCTCAACGGCTCGATCCTCGGGATGAAGAAGGCCGAGATCGCCCGCAAGTTCGACGAGATCGTGGACTTCTCGGGCATCGAGACCTTCATCGACCAGCCGGTCAAGAACTACTCGTCGGGCATGTACGTTCGGCTCGGCTTCTCGGTGGCCATCAACATCGATCCGGACATCCTGCTCGTGGACGAGGTCCTCGCGGTCGGCGACGCCGCCTTCCAGGAGAAGTGCATGGAGAAGTTCGCCGACTTCCGCCGAGCCGGCAAGACCGTCGTCATCGTCTCGCACGCGATGGGGTCCATGCGCAACCTGTGCGACCAGGCGGCCTGGCTCAAGCACGGCAAGCTCGTCGACCTGGGTGACGCCAACCACGTCGTCGACACCTACATCGACGAGGGCCATGTCGAGCGGGTCGAGCTCACCGACGGGTCCATGCGCTGGGGCAGCGGCGAAGTGCAGCTCACCAACGTGGAGCTGCTCGACGGGGACGGTCAGCAGACCACGAGGGTGTACACCGGCGACCTCGTCACCTTCCGGCTGCACTTCGAGGCGGCACAGCCCATTGACCGGCCGGTCTTCGGCTTGGCCCTCGAGACCGTGAGCGGCGTCTACGCCTGGGCCCACCACAGCCGCGACGGGCAGTTCGTCCCGGAGCAGATCCATGGGGCCGGGACCGTCGACCTGACCATCCCTCGGTTGCAGCTGCAGGAGGGCACCTACGACCTGAACGCCTCGGTCGTGGACTACACCACCACCCACACCTACGATTTCCTGCGCAACTGCGCGCGCTTCGACGTGATCGCCCGGGCGCCGCACGAGTCCGGCGGCATCGCCGTTCTCGGCGGTACTTGGGGCAACCTGGCCAACGCCCCCACCGCCCCGGCCGCTGCGCCGATCGCTCCGGCCGCGGTCGGGTCACTGAGCCTGGGGACGCAGGCCTCGGCAGCAGCCGCGGCGCCGAGTGCCCGCGCTGAGTGAGGTCGCGTCGGACGTGAGTGGCGCCGTCGATCCCGGCGAGGCCCTCAGCCGGCGGCCGCGGGTCGTCGTGGTCACTGCAGACACCCTCTCGCCGCGCATGGCCGGTCCGGCCATCCGGGCCTTCCACATCGCGGAGACGCTGGCCGCCGAGTGCGACGTACAACTGGTGTCGACGACGACGTGCACGCTGGTCGGTACCGTCTTCGAGACCCGCGCGGTCACCGACGTCGGCCTGCGCGGTGTCGTGGACTGGGCCGACATCGTGCTGTTCCAGGGCGCCGTCATGCACCACGCGCCCTGGCTGGTCGCGAGCGACAAGATCATCGTGGTGGACGTCTACGACCCGATGCATCTGGAGCAGCTCGAGCAGACCCGCGCCGAGGAGCCGGTGCGGCGCGCTGCCAGCATCTCGGCCACCACGTACCTGCTCAACGAGCAGCTGCGTCGCGGGGACTTCTTCCTGTGCGCGAGCGAGGAGCAGCGCCACTTCTGGCTCGGTCAGCTCGCCGCCCTCGGTCGGCTGAACCCCCTCAACTACGACCGCGACTCCTCGCTGCACTCGCTGCTCGCCGTGTCGCCCTTCGGCCTGCCGCGGCACGAGCCCGTCCGCAGCCGAGCGGCGATCAAGGGTGTGGTCCCGGGGATCGCGAATGAGGACAAGGTCCTGCTCTGGGGTGGGGGTGTGTACAACTGGTTCGACCCCCTGACGCTGATCCGGGCGGTCGAGAAGGTCCGGCGCGACCACGACGAGGTGCGGCTGTTCTTCCTCGGCATGCGGCACCCGAACGCGAACATCCCGGAGATGCAGATGGCCCGGGATGCCCGGCGGCTGGCCGACGAGCTCGGGCTCACGGGCACCCACGTCTTCTTCAACGAGGGTTGGATCGAGTATGACGAACGGCAGAACTACCTGCTGGACGCCGATGTCGGTGTCAGCACCCACTTCCTGCACGTGGAGACGACCTTCTCCTTCCGCACCCGCATGTTGGACTACCTGTGGGCCGGACTGCCGATCGTGGCGACGGGGGGCGACGCCTTCGGCCGCCTGATCGCGTCCGAGGGGCTCGGCGTCACGGTCGATGAGCGGGACGTCGACGGCCTCGCCGCCGGCCTCGAGCGCGTCCTGTACGACGCCGAGTTCGCCGCCCGCTGCCGCGAGAGGGTCGCGGTCGTCCGCGAGCAGTTCCGCTGGGAGCGGACCCTCACGCCGCTGCTGGAGTTCTGCCGGGCGGCCGTGCGCGCCGCCGACGCCACACCGGACGGAACGGTGGCTATGCCCGCGCCGCTCCCGGTCTCCGCATGGGTCATCGGGCGCAACCTGGACTACGCGCGGGCCCGCTTCCGTGAGGGCGGCCTGCGCTGGGTGCTCGAGCGGGGAGGGGCCAAGGCTAAGCGCTTCGTCACCGAGCGACGCCACCGGCGCTGAGTCACGCGGCACGGGCCGGCGTCGACGAGCGCGCGGCGAGCAGAGCCGCTGTCAGCAGCAGCCCCAGCACGAGTGGGCCTACCAGTGCTGCCAGGACGACCGGCGGCGGCCAGGCCGACCAGGCGAGCAGCGCGAGCAGCGCCCCGCCGTACGAGCCACCGGGCGGACGCCAGAAGCCGTTCAGAATCGTGTGGACGGCGACCAGCTGCATCATCGCGGCGAGCACGCCGCAGCCGAGAGGCAGCCAGTCTCCGAACCGTCGCAACGCACCGCTCAGACCCACGGCCACCAGGACCGACGCGCCCACAACGCCGGGCAGGAAGTACCGGCCCTGCAGACCACGGAACTGACCCGAGGCTACGTAGGTGCGGTAGGTGAGCAGCATGACCAGGAGCACGAGCCCGAGCAGGGGTGCGAGCAGGACGAGGCCGCGGTCGACGGCGAGCCGCCCGGGGCCTGCCAGTGCCAGCAGCACGCCGACCACGAGCACCGCCGTCGCCGCGGCGGTCGCGAGGTCCGGCAGGGCGACGTCGAACCAGCCGAACGAGCCCCAGAAGCGCTCAGCCAGGTGGTCACCGAACTCGCCCCCCAGTGCTCTGAGGTCCGGCGCGAAGCCAGGGGGTGCCGGCAGGAGCTCCTCACCGGCGGGCTGCAGTGCGCCGTACTCGATCAGATTGCGCAGCCACCACCCGCCGCCGAGCACGGTGGCGACGGCGAGCGCGAGGACGCCGGAGCCCAGGGCGGCCCGGCGCCGGTAGCGCAGCCACGCCACGGTGTAGGTCAGACCTATCCACACCGGCAGGATGAAGGCGAAGCCCTTGGTCAGCAGCGCGAGGGCGGACAGCACCCCCACCCACCACGCCGTACGGCGGGACAGGTCGCCGGTCGCGACGAAGGCCAGCGCGACCGTCAGGACGCCGACTAGCACGAGGAGCAGGTCGTCGTTGTTGACCGACGCACCGATGTGCAGCAGCTGCGGGACGGCCAGGGGCAGGATCGAGGCTGCCACGGCCACCGGTCCGGGCCCGCGCAGGCGCCTGGCCACGGCGTGGGCAAGCAGGGGGAGGGGTGCCACCATCAGCGCGCTGAGCAGGCGCAGGAACAGCACGGTCTTGTCGTACGCCCAGGACGTGCCGCCGGTGAGCTGTAGGGCAACGGCCTCGAGGGCGTAGAACAGGGGCGGGTGCTGGGTGAGCTGGTTGACCTGCGGGAGCCCTCCCGGCTGCGAGAGCACGTCGAAGCTCCCCCTGCTGCTGCGCCGCGGTGCCGCGGTGGCCCGATAGGGCAACGGGCTGCGGTCCAGGACGTTGGCGCTCGGGGACAGCCCTGACACGCGCAGCGAGGCGACGACCGGCGGGTCGAGCAGGTCGGTGCCCGGTGCCGGCCAGCCGTACCCGTGCTCGAGGTCCAGCACCGCGTCGACGTGCTCGGGCTCGTCCGGCGCGCGGTAGACGGGCAGCAGGACCCCGTAGGCCAGCAGCAGCGAAGCGAACAGCGCCATCACGGTCCAGACCGCCCGGGGCACGTCCCGCGCGACCCTGCGGAGGCCGAAGGTCGCGGCCGGCGCGTCGGTGGCGGGCGGCGCCGGGTCGGTACGGGCCGCCCGTGCCTTCATCAGCATCCAGGTCCCCGGGAGTTGTGCACGGCCACACGCTAGATCGCGCGGCTTGCGGGCCAGGCACGACCTGCTCGGCGGCGACCGCCGGTACGCTCAGCCCCGTCCCCCGAACGTCCTGGAGCCCCTTTCGTGAGTGTCATCTCGACCGTCGACCCGATCACCCGGTCCTTCACGGCCCACGCGCACGCGAGCACGACGGCCTCCGGAGCCACCCGCGGCGGCGTCGACACCCTCGACGTGACCGTCATCCTGCCGTGCTTTAACGAGCAGGACCACGTCGTCGACGAGCTCGTGCGCATCACCGAGGCCATGGACGCCAGTGGCTTCAGCTACGAGCTGCTCGTCATCGACGACAAGAGCACCGACGACACGCTGGCCGTCCTGCAGGAGAACCTGCCGCGTTTCCCGCGGATGCGGCTCATGCCGTTCCGGCGCAACGGCGGCTCCGGGACCGCCCGGCGGATCGGCAGCGCCGAGGCGTACGGCTCGATCGTGGTGTGGACCGACGCGGACCTGACCTACCCCAACGAGCGGATCCCGGAGTTCGTCCAGCACCTGGTCGACAACCCGGGTGTCGACCAGGTCGTCGGCGCACGCGCCACGGAGGAGGGCACGCACAAGTGGGCCCGGGTGCCCGCGAAGTGGGTCATCCGCAAGATCGCCGAGAAGCTGTCCTCAACCGCGATCCCGGACCTGAACTCCGGCCTCCGGGCGTTCCGCCGCGACGTTTCGCTGCCCTACCTGCGGCTGCTGCCCCCCGGCTTCTCCTGCGTCACGACCATCACGCTGTCGTTCCTGTCCAACCAGCATCCGATCGACTACCTGCCGATCCACTACAGCAAGCGGGCCGGCACCTCGAAGTTCCACTTCACCCGGGACGCCTACCGCTACATCCTGCAGGTCCTGCGCATGGTCATGTACTTCAACCCGATCAAGGTCTTGATGCCGGTCGCCCTGTGGATCCTGGGCCTGGGCTTCGTCAAGCTGTTCATCGACGTCGCCAGGTTCGGCTTCCGGGTGCCGGGCTCGACGGTCCTGGTGCTGCTGACTGGGCTGCAGATCGCGGCCCTGGCCCTGCTCGCCGACCTCGTGGTGCGCTCGCGGTCCGACTGAGCTCCCGGTAGGTCCTCGTACTGCGCTTCAGCGCGGTTCCCACCCCGCCGATGTCCTGGCATGGTCTCCGCCGTGATCGACTCCGCACGCCCGGCCGCACCACCGACGCCGCGGGGTCGCCTCGGCGCTGCAGTGGCGGCGCTGTCCGTGCTCGGCGCGCTGCTCGCGCAGCTCCCGGCATCGGCCCCCGCCGCCGCCGCGACCGCCACCGTCGCGCCCAACTTCCTCGCGCTGGCCACCTACCCGCCGCCTGCCAGCTACCCCGTACCGGCGTCAGGCTCGTTCGCCGTCGCCGGGCACGGCGCCGGCCACGGCCATGGCCTGTCGCAGTACGGCGCGCAAGGAGCCGGTCTGCACGGCGTCGCCCTCGCTCCCCTGTTGAGCCACTACTACCCGGGTACGGCGCTCGGTTCCCTGCCCGACAGTCCGCTCCGCGTTCTGCTCACCGCGACGGTCGCGCCGGCCGGCGTCCTCGTCGTCTCGCCGGCGGGCGGCCTCACCGCCACCAACACCGCCAGCGGGCGGCGCGCCGTCCTGCCCGCCGGCCCGGTCCTGTGGCGTGCGGTGCGCACGGCCGACGGGCGGTCGCACCTGCAGGCGCTCGCGGGGGCGACCGCGGCGTGGACCGAGAGCACCCTGCTCGGGGGTGCGGTCGCCGGCCGCCTGGCATTCTCCAGCGCCGGCACCGTACGGCTCTGGCCGGCCGCCCGGACCCAGACCGACGTCCGGGCCCTGCCCTCGCGGGCCTACCGCGGCCGACTGGAACTACGCCCGACACCCACCGGCACCGCCGTGCTCGACGTGCTGCCGATGGAGTCCTACCTGAGGGCCGTGGTGCCGCGGGAGAGCTCGAGCTCGTGGCCCGACGTGACGCTGCAGGCGCAGGCCGTCGCGGCCCGCAGCTACGCCGCCAACAAGCGCGCCGCCTACGCCACGAGCCGGTACTTCGACGTCTACGACTCCACCGCCGACCAGGCCTTCGGGGGCACCACCGCCTACACGGCCGCCGGGACCGCGACGGCCCTGGAGGTGGCCAGCACCGACCGCGCGATCGTCGCCACCGCGGCCAAGACCCTGCTGTACGCAGGCCGGCCCGCCTTCACGCAGTTCTCCTCCTCCGACGGCGGCTGGTCCGCCAACGGGGGCGCGCCCTACCTGACCGCGTCCGCCGACCCCTGGGAGCGGGCGTACTCCACCAACCCGTACAAGGACTGGGGCGCTTCGATCGGCGCCGCCCGGCTGGAGGACGCCGCCGGGCGGCCACACGGCTGGCTGACCCGGCTGACCGTCACCAGCCGGGACGGCCACGGCGACTGGGGCGGCCGGGTCCTGCTGGTGCGCCTGGACCACGTCGGCCCCGACGGCTCGGTCTCCAGCGTCGTGCTGTCCGGAAGCGCTGTCCAGCGGGCCGGGGGCCTGCACAGCACCTACTTCACGGTGACGTCCCCAGCGCTGGGCTCGCCGCCCGCCGTGATGCGCTCACTGTTCGTGCCGCTGACTCCGGCCCGCGCGCTCGACACCCGGCGCGGCGGCGGGCCGCTGACGACCAGTCCCCGGAGCTTCACCCTGACCGGTATGGCCGGGGTGCCGAGGACGGGAGCCACCGCGGTCGTGCTCCAGGCCACCGTGGTCGCTCCGACTGCCGCGACCAGGTTCACCATGTGGCCCAGCGGCGACGCGCGGCCGGCCGTACC
>JAABUJ010004819.1_pt1 | contig 13929 bp, 9 predicted proteins | sample 5559131 | NCBI WGS metagenome assembly JAABUJ01 (sample SAMN10711875, study PRJNA513366) | rock metagenome | isolation source: Antarctica rocks | place: Antarctica: Victoria Land, Mt New Zealand nord | collected 2016-01-07
TAATATATTCTGCAACAGTGCCTTCTCAATTCGTTCCTCATCTCCTACCTGTTCAAATTCAATAGCACTTTCCCTTTCTACTTCGGAGGGACTAAGACGACCCAGTAAGACTTGATCCCTTGGAGTCTTCTCTTACCAAGTCCTTACCATCCTCTCATCAATCACTACGCAACCTCCTCTCATCCTGACGTGAACCCAACTTCTAAACTATCCAGTATACTTTCGAATCCAGAATTGCACTCGTTTCAAACCCAAGTATCTTTACCCTCCCATCCTAAAGCCTCTGTTCCGACAGCCGAAGCAAGATTTCGTCTCCCACTGGGGATACGCTGCATCCTTGCCATTCTCGACAAGATGTATACCATGGCCGCACCTCGACTAGCGGCTAAGTCGACGAGGCCCTTAGTGACAGGTGGACAGATGTCTGCCTCTGCCTTGTTCCCTTATTTGGACAGTGCCGACGTCCATGGCGAGTTCTCTGCACACCGGGCCAAGGCAGTTCCAGGTTCCATCTACTCGGACTCTGAGTCCTCGGATGGTGACGCCGTAGAGCCCGTGGACCAGCAACCAGGAACTGAACAACAGAACCTTACCTCGGAGTCCGTGGATGCCTTTCTAGATCAGATTGCAACGGAGCGCCTTTCCAAGATGCCCCGTAGCGGTAGCCAGTGGGACCGTGCTCTGAGGGATGCCGAATTGTTCGCCAATCACGTATCTGTCTACCAACGCATGCTGGAGGAATACCTACCGTCAAGCAAGATTGCTACGGCATCTCTTTGGACAAATTGCCGTTTTTTACTGGAGGTATGGTCCTATAGCTCGCTATGGCAGGATCATTGCTGACAGAACACAGCTGGGCCACGGTCAAGCTTCGTCACTTGGACAAGCCTTTCAGGTGTTCCATTCCCTCAGCCTCGACCTTCTCATGTTTGAACACCATCATGCCGTGTTCAGCGTGGATATGAAGGCCAGAGAGGATCTTGGGAAGGCTTATGCCAGCCTCCACAACTTGGTGGCCGATGTGGCAACATGCTACTCAGAGAGGATGATTGGTCTGTCCAGCTCTTACATTTTTGGTGGCTTGACCTGATATGTTTATGTAGCATCGGCAACGAGTCCCATCGCAGCAGACTTTAACGCTCTGTTCGGAAATTCTGTCAATGGTTTTCGCGAACTCAAGCAAAGCCTGATCCAAGTAGTATGGGATGAGAAACTTCAGAGAGCACCTGTCACTGAGAGTAGGTGTGCCTTCCTAATACTAGTCATGAAGGTGCTGACAAGCTCACGTCGCAGCTACTTCAGTCGATTATCGAGTAATCCGCAACTGGCTTACTCCTAGTGATGAATTCGTCAAGAGACTATCCTCCAACCAGCTGACCTGCAAATTTCAGCTGCCAGAGTCTTCATGTGACTGGTTCCAGAAAGATCTCACGGCATTCTTCAAGAGTAAGCGGAACGCTTTGATGATCACCGGTAAACCTGGAAGTGGCAAGACAGTCCTGTTTCACTGGATGGTCGACAGGCTGCAGAGACGAACGCTCGGCAAATCTTACACCCCTGTATCGTGCTCAATAGGTGTGTTCCTCGTCATTCCGCCTTTCGAATTCATTGTTGGGCTAAGCTTCCTGTGACAGACCCTGCTGTGCCCATCGAGACTTCGTCGCTCCGATTGGTCCAATCACTCCTACTTCAAATGCTTGATCAAAACATCGGAAATACGGAAGTGTTGAGCTCGCTTGGGGTCGCCTATTAGAAGACGACAGGCTCGACGGATATTGTCGAGCACGAGTCTGCTATGTGGCTGGCCTTTGATAAGGTTCTAGGCATCGCGGCTTTTTCTGTGAATATAGTGATTCTGATTGATGGGGTCGAAGCCATTCTGGGTGGCGAACCTGTGGCTCTGACTTTCGTTGATAAACTTGTTGCGATCGTCGCTGAGGTTCCCAACGCTACAGCAATCTTGCTATCACGGCCACTATCCGCGCCGTCTGACTTGTGGGCCGGAGAATTCGTCATCAGTACCGAGCATACATTTGGCGACCTCATGCAGATGGTAGTTCGCGCTCTCGAGCCATATGGACCATTACAGGTTGAGCCGGACGAACGACGCCAGGTGGTAGCAAAACGCATAGCACAGAGCGCCAACGGATCTTTTCTGTGGGCACAATATACCATTGAGCTCTTGCAGAAAGAAACCTCCATGGATGGTTTCCTTCGCGCTCTAGACAAAACACCGAAATCCCTAAAACATTTAATGCAGAGGCTGACTGCAGCTCTGGAGTCGAACCAAGGGAACATCAAGTCTGTGCTTTCCTGGTTGGTCGTCGCTCTGAGGCCACTTAGCCTTCTTGAAGTGCAATTACTCGTAGGTGTTGATCCCCGTAAGGATGCCCTTGCTGGCACTAGTGCCGGTGGCTCCTATGATATCGTTCGATTAAGCGGATCTCTACTGGTTGTAGGTGATGGAGTTGTCCGCTTTCGGCACAATGTCCTGCGGCAATTCCTGACGGACATGGCGAGTCAGAGCAGAATACTGTCACCGCCAAAAGACGCCCACCGCGATTTCACTTCAAGGATGCTGAAGACCTTGCGAACCAATCCTGAGCTCTCTGACACTCCCACAATGGATCTGACGCTAAGCCCCGCGCTGAGCGAAGTCTTCAGGGCCGACAGTCTTTTCGAGTACGCCGCAAGATACTGGACAGTACATTTCGAAAATTCATCCATGTACAAAGCCAACGGCGAATTGGCGTTGTCAACGGAGTTCAAGAGGAGCTTCCCGACTACCGTGACCCTCCCCGTCGCCGAAGGCGTCGTCTCGCAGTCATGTTTTGCCGGTCTCGATCCGGTCGACAACCATATGCTCGCTTTACGTATCCGTCGTGCAGCGCTACACGACAAGTCCCCAGCTGTGCTGCAGTCGCTGCTCAACACCGCGCTCGTTCTCCAGCGAAAAGCGGACAAGCCTGAGGCTGGCAAATACTTCTATCAAGCCTCATTGCTAAGTCAAGACGTTCTCGGAATGTCGAGTAATATCACCAGTACCTGTGCTACACAGTATCTAGCTAGTGTCGATCAGACCGCAGACAGGGGTCGATCTGAGGTAGCAGTTCTTAAAGAACAGATGCTGAAGACTCTGATCGAAGCCTCTAGACAGGAACATGGTAGCAAGAGCGAGCAATGCATCAAGTACCAAATGGCCTTGAGTGAGCAGTACATTGCGATCGGAGACGAAGTATCGGCAGCTCCCGTCCTCGAAGAACTGCGCGATGCCGTGGTCGAGCGGTACGGGCAAGATTCTGCACAGGCCAATAACATCAACAGGAGTCTTGCAGCCATTTTACAGAGACGTAGTATCAAGGGCGACAACAGCGTCCAATTGGCTAGCAAACTGTTTCTCCTGGCCGAGCAGACCATGGACGAAACCGACCCTCGACGCATTGCCGCAACGTTCCGCATGGCCGAAACCTACGAGGGTCAAGGCGACTTTTACAGAACCGAAGAGCTTCTCGTCAATGTATGGAAACATACTACGGAGGCTCACCGTAGATCCCAGACTGTAGAGCTCCAAGATGCGAAGTTCAGAGCCGCCGTTGCCTATGTCGATTTCCTCCGACGACGCACGCGAGATCCAGAAGCCACGAGTATTCTGCTGGGTTTGTGGGGTGAGTCTGAGCAGAGCCAGGCACCATCGGAAACAACGATTAGCCGTTTCAAGCAGTTTGGAAAGATGCTTCAATCCGCTGGACAACTTACCCTAGCACTTTCCGCATTCACTTCAATATGGAGGGAATATGTAAATGACGGCACGCAGTACTCGGACGAGGCAGCTTCGACAGCGTCTTCCATCGCCGAATTGGTACAACTGATCCAGAACCAGCCCGAAGTGTCCAGGCTATCGTCGACACCGCCAGACACGGTTGAGGCTAGCCAGTGTTCAAACCAGCAGGATTCATTAAGTGATCAATCCGTTCTACGCCAGGTCTTCGACGCTCGCTTGCGTACAGCATCTGCAGGCCAGCTTGACGAAGCTACGATTCAGATGTGTAAGAGCATCAGCGCCTACCATGTCCGTCAGTGCGATTGGGCAGAAGCCATCGGCATCATCCGATTGTGCCTTCAATTGGTATGGCCTTCTGTTGCAAATGGCGGGACAACATCACAATTACCCAAGCGACTTCCTCACCAAGCGTGGGCCCTGGCTGACCGCCTAGCGCACTGCCTTACCCAAGACCATCGCCTCGAAGAAGCCCTCCAGGTCCATCTCTCTTTGTACGAAGCATCAAACTCTTCTGAGAATGCTGGCATGATGGCTAAAGCGAGCCAATCTCTCATTCAATTCTACAACGAGACTGGACAGATTGATCGGGCGATTAGATTTCACGATGAGCTCTTGCAGCGCAATCGCAAAGTGCTAGGTCATAAACATCCAGTGACCATCGAATCCCTGAATACGCTGGCCTCCCTTTGTGATTCTTCCAAAAACTCGATGGCTAGCCACTATTACGAGGAGATTCTGTCAATGCTTGGTACAGAGTTGTCATTAATGGGGCCCAGCGAGTCCAAAGCCGCTGTAAGGTTATCAGAGCTGTACAGTGAACAAGGACGATGGCCCGAGGTCATCAAGGCGTGCGAAGTACTCCTTGGAAGCCTTGACGGGAACAAACAAGAAGACGTTATGACAGCCCCAACGATACGAGCCTTGTACGAGCGGTACACGAGTGCTATCGCCCATAGAGACGAGGGTAACATGGAGAGCCTACAGCAAGCGGCTGCCCGCTATTTCGAAATCTGTAATAACCTCTTTCCTTTGCAGAGCGCTATGCTTACCCAAGCGGCCTTTGAGCTTGGGGAGGCAAACGAGCGAAGCGAGACACACCATTGGGATGCGATCCCTATGTACGAGAACGTCATTCAGATTGCCCCGGCGTCCAATGAACACGACATGGCCAGATTTGTCGCTAAAGCCAAAGAGCGACTGGCCACGCTCTATCACAATGTGGCTCTCGACCCAATGAAGGCGCCGCCCTCTATATCGCAAAACGTTATTGCGATTTACATTGACCAGTACGAAGAAGGCAAAGCTCACCATAGATGTTCCGACGACGCCAGTCTCGCTACTCTTGCAGAGCTAGTGGCATTATACAACAGGACTGGCACCGAGCAGAACCGGTTTACTGCCCTTGACGTATTGCAGGGGACTGTCGCTGAGATCGTCCCTTACGAATTGTCGCCCATGCGTTTGTGGGCATCGGCCAGTAAGCTCGCGGCCATTTACACAACCAATGGATACGGCAGACAGGGTCGTCAAATTGTCGAGGTCCTTCGTCGTCAAGCCATTTTCAAACACAGCACGGACGATGATGGTTTCGTACTGAAGTGGGACCCTCCATCAGATCGCCGTTGTTTTGTTTTTCTTGCAACCCTCGAAGGTGGGCTTCCGAGCTCGGAATCAGCCACATTTTCCGACTTGATGGCGAATCTGCTTACAGAGTCTTTCCTACTCGAACGCTTTACCCAGGCGGAGGCATTTGACCAAAAGCTCATCAATGCAGCCCGCCTCCGCCGCTTCCTAACCAGCAATAAGCGTCATGACCTCGCGCACATCTTGGAAAGCCGTGTCTTTGACGCTTTCATGGCGACTCTTGACACTACAAGCACACCAAGCGAGCGAAATATGCGTGATCTGCTGGTAAAGACCATTGAGGAGCTTGAGAAGGACACCCACCAATCTATGGGGAAATCTGCCTGCGTTGCTGGAGACAAACTGGCCTCAAGCCACATCGACCAACGGGAATTTGCGGACTCCTACGAAGTCACTTTCTGCGCCTACAATTTCGCCAAATCCCTCGGAGCTTACCAAGAAGTCGAGAACGTTGTCTATGGTCTCAAGCTAGCTCTGTATATGGATAGTCGGGGTGTAGCCGGGACGACCACAAACGATGTCCTTCGTAGCCAGATGCGCGCCCAATCCAAGCTCATCCTCCAGGAAACGATTGGCACTTGCAAGGACCTGAACATCGATATTTCCCGGATGCGCTTTTCTGAGCTCAAAGATCTCGTGAGTTTGCTGAACGAACACCAGAGTTACACAGAGCTTGAGGTGAGAGCAACCAGATATATGTGTAATGGTGATTAGCTGACCCTTCATTGCAGTGGGTTCTTGGGTTACTGTGGTCCTCCCATGCGACCCACAAGACCTGGTCCCCTAAGGACATCGTGTGGTTGGGCAAGCACTTCGTCGAAGCACGCTTCCACCGTGGTCAGCAGGATCTTGCCATTCAATTATGTGAAGATATCATCTATAACCTGACAATCCTTTGGGGCCCTCTGGACCTGATGGCCCTTGAGATGTCTGTGGTTCTCGCTGATCTGTACACCACTACCGAGCGCTACCAGGAAGCTATGGCGGTCCATGAAGACATTCTTCGACAGCTGCTCTCTCGCGACGTCGCGACCAACAACCATGCGGAGGCAGCTCACATAGCCAAGAAGCATCTTTGGTATCTCAAGCAAACCTCACAGCGTGCTGGGAGTTCGACCTCGGAATTCTTCGAGCAGAACTCTTCGCTGCTCGAGCGGCTCGCCACCGAGTTTGGCGATCACAGTGTCGGAGCAGATACGCCGCCGACAGTCAACTGGAGCTTTGGGCAGCCGACTGTTGGTGCTATGCCTGGCATGGACGAAGCGGACGATGAAGCCGCTGAGATACTATTTACACCTCGCAAAGCGCTCCGCCGCTATGCTCGATGATGACGCAAAACGCCTCCTGTTGCAGCGCAACCTTGGCTTGTGGCCGGCTCACGCATTTGCTTATGGCTTGCAGCATCACTAAATGAATGTTTCTTGGCGGAATGAGGCGCGATAAATGTGTGTTGTTAACAGCCCCGCAGTCTTATACAAATCAGTAATGCTTTTGATACATGGCGGTGTTTCGTGCTAGAAGGTACCCCACGGATTAGTTAGCGCTATCACTCGTCATTCCTAGTCTTATCGTTAAAGCACAGCAAGAGTAGATGCATTCTTCTACAACCACCTTCTCTCCGCTCGCTGTAACCTTATTGACTTGCCCTTACGATATTGTACTCGGGGAGAAATTCCTGAATTACGGGTAAGCGATCTGACGGGGAGCACTACAGAGGCGGGGAATACGATTTCCACAAAGTAGTCCCAAACGATATGCTACTGCTTTGCTACGAATGCTGTGGGGCACGGTAGAGAATCACAGTCTTCAGCATTAATGTAGAACGCAATCACCCCACCTTACCCATCACCCCATTAAGCGATGATTCCAAAAATGGCTCAGCGACCCAAGTTGACTCAGGACAGTCTGATATCAACTTTGCGACAGTCTGGTTAGTTGTAAATGACTTGCTGCATGAACCGCGGCTTTGGTCTTGGAGCGTTCCATGGTAGTTTCTCAAGCGATCGACAACATATACTTCGTGGCTAGGAGAACAGGGAGTTAAGCGCTTTTTGTAGCTATTGAGGTTTTGTAACCTCTTTGCTAGGGTCTTGGAAGTCGTTGTTGAGCATAGTAAGGTGTCTCATCTCTTGGCTGGTAAGGCTATAGGGAGAAGAAGGATATTTTGGGAGCGATCGTGAACTATTGTAGTGGTTTTGTTGTTTAGATTCTTGTATTACGAGCGATATTTCGTTTTTTATGGATGGGCAATCTGTGTGGAATGGGTGGGGGTTTTGACAGGAACACGCTGTAATGCCATAATGTTGGGTAAAGTATTTACCTTGCTAGTGCACTCGCGACTGATGCAGCACGTGACTTGCTTGATCAACAGACTGCGGCAAATCGAAATAAGGCGTTTGCCGACCGTCTCCTTATCTCGTTCCCTACTGGTACCCCCACAACGCCGCTGACGCTTACACTAAGGCACTGATTGATTGCTGACCACCATAACAATTCTCTGGTCAGAGCGGAGATTGTCCGAAGGGTGGATAGCACCGGGCACAAATACCTTGACTGTTGAGCTCGCCGCTGAGTCTCGAACGTACTCTTTCCCGCTCGTCTTCGAATTAACCAACTACGGAGGACATTGATCTGCGACTACGGGAGAGCTGAGGCAATCCGTGAACACGTATTGAGTCCTCGATCGGACTAGCAAATGATTTTAGAAGAGGCTTGACGAAGTGCCGGGCGGCCACCAAGCTGAAGAGGGGACATGAGGAACAGGCCTAGATCAGTCTGCTGTCGCACTGCCTTCTCTCTTTATCTTCATGAGGGAGCTGAAGAACCGAACCTTATACTTGAAACAGACGATGGATGAGCGCGAAGGAAGACATTGGCTGGTTGCGTACTATTATTCGCCCAATGCTGATATCGAGTCAGTGCACAGCCCCCCGACAACCTCTTGGCCCGCATGTCGTGGATGCTGAAGGATCACTGCGTATATCATCGACTCTGTCGATCCGTGGCGAGCATGGTTATCTGCCAGCGGTAATCAAGACGAAAGTTGGAAGAACGTAGACAAGGTGCAGAATATGTGGTAGAACATCAATGGCGCCATTATGTGACATGCCCGTCTGACACACAACTGTTTGAGAGGCAGCGGTCCAATTATCTTCACTTCTCGAAAGACGCAGATGCAGTGCGATCTGGGACCTGCGCATGTCAGCCGCACGCATGCTTGAGGCTCAGCAGGCGCCGACCAGCTGTTCGCCAATGACTTTTGCAGTCTTCGGTCGTGATGGTGTGAAGTCTCTTCGAAGGATCAGGTATTATCTCTTATTCTTGCTGTCCTTATCTCGTATGCTCTGCATGTCGTATGTGGATGTCTTGTAATACAGGCCTCCTCCCTATTGCTCACGCAGACTGCCCTTTTACAGCTGGGATGGACGATGATTCTCGCACTATAGGCGGAATTCCCAGCATTTGAGAATCATACCTGCGCTCTCTGGTGTTGTCGCGGTCATGCATTCGCCGTCCAGTCTCATCGCTACTGGGATCCTGTTCCCACTGCTCGGCCTGGTCGTTGTAGGTCTTCGATTCATCGTTCGCCTTCGATCAAAGGCTTTCTTGGGGATTGATAACTGGACAATTCTGGCAGCATGGTTCATCGTCTGCGCAATGGCCGCCTGTCAGGTTTTTGGTAAGAACCAGGCCGCTGTTGTAGATATGGTTTCTCTTCTGCCTCCATTGCTGACGCATATTCATCCTGTAGGGGCAGTGTCAGGACAGATTGGGAGAGAAGGTCATCCTGGAGTTCCCAACAAAGTCAGTATGCCTTAACTAAATATCAAAGAACACCCACCAATTATTTGACAAAACCTCTAGTTAGACTATATCCTGGTGGTGATCGAGAAGCCGGCGTATGGACTTTTTAAACTCAGCGTCCTCCTCTTCTACCGACGAATTTTCGTCACTAGAGCCTTCCGGTTCTACAACGACATTATTATTGTGGTAATACTGCTATGGGCAATTGTGTTCTTCTGTACAGAAGTTTTCGCTTGTGGTACCCATCCAGCGGCGCAATGGAGTAAAGATCACTCGGCGGGTCATTGTATCAACCAGCCTCAATTACTACTCTGGTTCGCTATAACCGACGTCATTGGCGATATCGTTGTACTCACGATGCCGTATGGGTGTATAAGAAATTTGCAACTAGACAAAAGAAGAAAGACTGGCGTTGCTGGTATCTTCATGCTTGGAACAATGTCCGTTTGCTGCCTTTAGGCTGACATTAAAGCCACACTAACTCATAGCAGAGCACTAGTGGGCGGAATTATTCGCTTGGGGGTTATTGCAAAGACCACTATTGGTAAGATCTCCTAGATCCATTCGCTGACGTTCATATAATGCTTACATGGAATGTTAGAGAATAGTGGCGGCTTGACGGCAAAGGAAGGTTTGAACGGTAGATTCATCTCATCTGTATATTTGAGCGAAATTTCTCAAAAAATCACAGGTCCTACTGCGCCGCCGATTTTCTGGACCATTTTCGAAGTCTCCGTTGCTGTGATAGCAGCATGCCTCCCGCCGCTGGCTCCCCTCCTCAAGAAAGCCCCAACCCCACGTAGACTTGCGAACTCTATCCGTCAGGTGCTCTCTTCGCATTCCTCAAAGGAATCGATCCGTTTGTCGGAGACACCGCCGAAGAGTCAAGGTTATCGTCTTCCGATATCCCATGAAGGAGAGCCTTCCGGAGACTCTAGCACTCCATCCGAGAATCAGCCAGTTGAAGCCCAGCGAACGAAAGGCATTAGATGGGATCACGATATGGTTTGATGTACGATAGGCTGTGATGTTGTTGGAAAGGCGTCAGTACAGGTTGATATCCATCTAGCTTACGAACACGCGTTACCATTGTCACCAAGGCAGGATCGACTGAAAACGAACAATCGCCAATGGTATTCAGATTGCTCGCCTCTTGCGCAATACCCGCTCGGGTATTTATATCTCCCTGGCTGCGACCCTGGTTTGGTTCCAAGGCGCTATTCAAACTTCTACACCGTCACACTAACTCTGACGAAAAAGCTCAATAACGCTTTGTCTCTGGGTCTCCAGCCCAAAGGTGTGGCGCGTGTCGACTCAACCATTCTCAATAGATTGATCGGCCAAGATTACGGCGTGCATCGAAACTGAGGAGCACCGTACAGCAACCTATGGTTCTTCTGGCCGTCACAGACGATAAAACAAATTCCTGGTGTTGTGGGACGTAGCCCACAGCAGACTATCCCCGCTAATACGATGCCAGAATCGAGATTCAGACCACCAAACGCTTCAGTAGGGACAACCTTCCTGCGTGATTAACCATCTACCCAAGAGCTTCCCAATCAATCTCAAGATTTTCCTCTAACTCAGGATGCGAAAACAGCCTACCTTGTGAGGTTCTTTGTTTGGAGATATGGCAGTTTGTCACGCTGGCTAGGTTGCCGTAATACATCGTCCTATGGAGTCTACATCGTCCGCGGGGCACCGGTTTCTTGTGAGTTGCTAGATTTCGACTGAACAGCTGGGTCGAAGGGTCCGGCGTGGCACCCAAAATCAAGGACGGAAACTGCACCTGTTCCCCCTCTGCCTCCTCATCGTTTTCTTCGCGGATCACCACTTTGCACAAGTCACCATTTCTTTCGGAACATTTTCCACCCAACTTTGTCTTTGTTCCTCTCCTACTGCAGCTACTTAAATGTTCGCAGCCAAAAGTGTGATGAACACTAGGCCTTGTCAAATAAAGACATTGTCACGTGCAGAAGCATCACCTTTGTTGCTAACCGATAGGTAAGTGCCCATCACTCTGTCCCGATTAGTCAATGTATATAGCAATGCCTTGCACTCCCATTGGTAAGGTTTTTCATGTCCCTCTCCAATCACCATCTCTCCCAGCCCTCCACCGCCACTTCAGCCAGTTTTGCGTAAGATCCTACCTCTAATGGACGGCAACTCCTCTCCGCAGGCAAATGCAGGCGCAGGCGAGCTAGGCTCAGCATCTGTTGCTCGCCGACAGGCATTCCGATCCACCGCTTCAAAACTGGCTCGATCAGGTGGCACCAGCAATGGCACTTCGACAAGAGGCAGAGCTAGTCCCCGCTCGGCCCCATACGAGGCTCACTTACCCGCTCAAGCAATGGCAGGCTGGAACGGTCCATTCAGCCTAATGTCTGCCTGTGAGAGCTCGGGTAGCCTTACACAAGATGGTCTGGGTCGACAAGACATGGTGATGGTGGACGCGAGAGGGAATCATCTGCGATTTCCGTATCACACGCAATACCCTCCGATCCGTGTCGTAGAGAGCGGGGCGGAAGGGGTTCGGGGCGGTAGCGTACGTAATCGCGCGCTAGCTCCTAGACCGGGCTTAGATGAAGCTGGTGAGGGAGGAGATGGTGATTCCCGGGCTGATAGTATGCAGCTGCTGTCTTTGACTGCGAGCCAGACTGCAAGCCTGAACTCTGCTAATGGAGCTTTGACGAATTCGACCATTAACGTCGGGCAGCCAAGATGCTCCAGTCCAGCTCAAGCACCCGATACAATTCCGCCTTCCTCATTGGACCCGATTACGAGACAGCCACATGCGAATATCACATTCACGGGTCCATACTACCTCCCCAATCTCATGAACTCAGTTGCTGCGGCCGAGACCTCGTACGTATCTCCCTATCCGCCGCTCCAGCAAACCTTGAACGCTCGGGCACCCGCTCCTCCTGCAACCGAGCCACAGATACCGGCAACACCTCCGCACCATCCCAAAGGCAGCCAGCCAGTCTCCAATACCGCAAGCCCGTCTATCTTGCCGTATCCGCCCCCAAAGCAAGTCCCAAAGCCACAAGCAGCCACTTCCCATGCAAGGCCTATAGCCAATGACGCCTTCCATAACGTCTCTACAAGCACTCAGAGCTCGGCGTCCAGTGCCAGCGCCCTGCAAGGTCTACCCGACAACGGCCAGCCACTCACTATGTCCCAACTCGAGCAGTTGGACTTTCCAGATCTGGACGATCTGACGGGGGTTCCAGCGGACATCGACCCACTTGGCACAGGAACTGCCAATGATAATGCACTCGGTGGTTTGGATACATCTTCTGCAGTCAACGACAATGATGCTGACTGGTTGAATCCCCTGTCCTGGGACGATTTCCCGGTCGATATGGACTTTGACTTTGACTTCACTTCCATGAGCGGGTTTTGAAGGTGGTTTGAGCTAGTATGTTATGGTTTTGAATTTTTTTTTTGTGGCGGTATCTGGAAGGAAGATGGGCGAGGGCTTAAGTGTTGAGCATGCATTCCCCAAACTAGATTGGGGGAGACGGGTAGGTCTACGACGGGTTTGCAGTATCCTTTCTATCCCGTAGGCTGAATGAAGCTGATATCGTGTGCTGGCACTGTTGGGTGCTTGCTTTGTTCCTAATTTTCCCTGGGTTCTTCTCTTTTCTTTGTTGCGTTTCCTGCGAGGTGTATCTATCGAGTGTTCTTGTTACAAGGAATAGACTTTCCGACCGTTTTGCATTTCTAGCGAAGGGCTTGTGTTTGTTTGTTGGTCCTTGAATAAGCCGTGTATACGTTGTTGGAGTGATTGGGAGTATAGCAGATTTGTGGATGGTACTTTGGTAGCGCGTGGGATAAGTTTGAATTTGACACAAACAAACTCCTTGTTCTTCAAGACATAAGGGTTGGCATGTCATTATTCAACCTCCTTTCCGTCGAGACTCTATATTCACGCGAAAAAATCTATGCATAGCTATCGGACGAGGTCAGTGTACCGCTTCACGACACCGCTGTCCGTCCGCCGCTCCTTTGCACTCTTCCTCCCACACAGAAAAGCTAACAATGGCCATAGACACACTTTCTACCCACCCTACACCCCTTTTTGAACGACACCTCTCTACCCTCTCACACCTCCCATCCACCAAGACTTCTCTTCCCCTTGGCTTCCCCTCCTCACCCTTTGATGGCGTCTCCAAGCATACCTGAGATCCATTATCTTCCGTCCGCACCCACATCCCACGCCCACAACCCTAACAACTCACGAATCTCCGCGCCAGCCTTTCCTATCCCTACCCACCCACTCTTTTCCCCTCCCCGCTCATAGCAAGCAAGCCCTATACCTCGCGGTACTCTTTGCGCGGTCCCTAAGTGATCAAAGGTGTGTTCCGTGGCGCTTTTGTCTCTTGATAGTGGGGAGTAAATGCATCGAGTGTTCGGAAATACAGCTTAGGCACAGCTAGCTCCATGACCTGTCTCCCCCCCTCCCTGCCAGAAGAGAGTTCCGAGCTGTGATGCTGGTTCAGAAGGAATGAACGGGTGGTTTATTGGATGAGAAGATGAGCCGAGAACCAGAGCGTTGGGGGCCGCGAGAGAGGAAAAGAAATCCGTTTGAAAAGAAAAATCCAAGGAAAACAGAGAAGAGAAATTGCCCGTGCCATGCAAGAGGGACAATCCAATAAGAAATGAAGACCGTAACATCCGTGCGAAGCATTAACAAA
>JAABUJ010004820.1_pt1 | contig 13928 bp, 13 predicted proteins | sample 5559131 | NCBI WGS metagenome assembly JAABUJ01 (sample SAMN10711875, study PRJNA513366) | rock metagenome | isolation source: Antarctica rocks | place: Antarctica: Victoria Land, Mt New Zealand nord | collected 2016-01-07
CAGGTCGTCTTGACCGCCTTGAAGCTGCGGGAGCTTGTCGCGATCCCCTCCCTGGCGGGCCTGCTCCCCTCTGCCGCCTGAACTTATGCACATCTTGCGATCAACTTCACTTGTAAGGCACTAACACAGTCCGGCGCGGTACTGGAATCACCCAGCGATGTGGAGCTGGCCGCGGAGATCGGGCTGCGCACTCGTGCGGACTTGCCATTCTACGACCTCATCATCGTCGGTGGGGGGCCGGCCGGGCTGGCAGCCGCCGTCTACGGCGCCTCCGAGGGCCTTCGCACCGTCCTCGTGGAGGCCCATGCCGCAGGCGGACAGGCCGCCCAGAGCTCGCGCATCGAGAACTACCTCGGTTTCCCCTCGGGCCTCAGCGGCGGCGATCTCGCGCGGCGGGCCATTGCGCAGGCGCAGCGCCTTGGCGCCGAGCTGATCACCGTGAACGAAGTTCGTGAGCTTGACTGCCGCGGCTCGGTGCAGGTGGTGCGGGCGAGCAATGGAACCGAGCTGAGCGCCCACGCGGTCATCATCGCCACCGGCGTCTCGTACCGACGGCTCGCCGCCCCCGGCGTCGACGCTCTCGCCGGTCGGGGCATCTACTATGGCGCGGCGGCGACCGAGGTACGGAATACCGCGGGCGCCGATGTGTACATAGTCGGCGGCGCCAATTCGGCAGGGCAGGCCGCCGTGTACTGCGCAAAATTTGCGCGCAGCGTGACCTTGCTAGTCCGGGGTGACACGCTGGAGCAGGGAATGTCACAGTACCTCATCGACCAGATCCGAGGCATGCCCAACATCCACATCCGAGGGCAGGCGGAGGTTGTGGCGGCGCGCGGAGAAGACCATCTTGAGCACATTACTATTGCCGACCGCGCGACGGGCAGGCAGGAGGAGGTTCCCACAAACTTTCTATTCATTTTCATCGGCGCCCAACCGCGTACTGACTGGGTGGGAGGAGCGGTGGCACGCGACGACAGAGGATTCATCCTCTCGGGTCTCGACCTGATGGAAGGAGGGTCTCGGCGGCGCGATTGGCCTCTGGACCGGGACCCCTTCCCGCTCGAGACCAGCGTTCCGGGCGTGTTCGTGGCAGGTGACGTCCGCCACTCCTACGCGAAGAGAGTTGCGGCCGCAGTCGGCGAGGGCGCCATGGCGGTCTCTCTGGTCCACCAGTACCTGGCAAAGCCATGATCCTGACGGAGGAGCTTCGAGAGACCTTTCTCTTTGCGCAACTCACCGAGGCGCAGTTACAGGAGCTGGTGGCAGCCGGCTCGGTGGTTTACTTCGAGGCAGGCGACACTCTCTGGCACGAGGGTGAGCCGGCCGACTCACTCTGGATGTTGTTGGACGGCGAGTTGGAATTCAACCAGCATGTGCCGGGTCAGAAGATAAAGCTGATGACCATCGACCGCAAGGGCGTGTGGGTGGGGGGCTTCCGCGCTTTCGGAGAGGGCGCCGGCAGCACGTATCGGGCGACGGCCCATGCGCTGCGAACAAGCAGGGTATTCCGGCTCTCCTCACCCGAGTTGGGCCGCTTGCTCTCGGCGTGGTTCCCGTTGGGCAAGCACTTGCTGGACGGTCTCATGCAGACCTTGGCGTCGGTCGACACACTGATGCGCGAGCGCGAGTCACTGGTGGCACTTGGCACCATGGCGGCTGGAATGGCGCACGAGCTGAACAACCCCGCCGCGGCTGCGGCACGCGCCAGCGCCGAGCTCGGGTCCACATTGGGCGCGATGCGCGACGGGATCTCGGCTCTCACCGGTAGCGGGCTCTCCCCGGATCAGTTCCAGACCGTCTTCGCCCTCCAGACGGAGGTGGTGGAAACGGCTCGGGACAATCCCCCTCTTGATCCACTCGCTGTTACAGACCGCGAGGATGAGATCACGGATTGGCTCCAGGACCAGGGACTCGGCGATGGATGGAAGCTGGCTCCGACGCTCGTGGCCGGGGGGCTGGACCTCGACTGGCTGGAGCACACGGCGCAGATGGTGGGGCCGGCTGCGCTGGGACCCGCGCTCCAGTGGATCACCTCCAGTCTGACGGCATCAAGTCTGCTCAATCAACTCGACGATGCGACGACACGAATCTCTGACCTCGTGCGCGCGGTCAAGGAGTATGCCTATATGGACCGCGCCCCTGTCCAGGAGATCGATCTTCGCGAGGGCCTGAACAATACGCTGGTCATCTTGAGTCACAAGCTCAAGCAGGGCGTCGAGGTGGTGAAAGAGTACGACCCAGCGCTGCCACGTGTCGAGGCGTACGGCAGCCAGCTGAATCAAGTCTGGCTCAATCTCGTGGACAACGCCGTCGACGCCATGGGAGGCAGCGGCACCATCCGCATTCGCACAGCGCGAGATGGCGACGGTGTCAGGATCGAGATCGCCGACTCTGGACCGGGCGTGCCGGAGCACATCCGGCGCCGCATCTTCGATCCCTTCTTCACGACAAAGGAACCTGGCAAAGGCACCGGGCTGGGGCTGGACATCGCACGGCGAATCGTGGTGGAGCGCCACGGCGGCGACCTATCACTCGAATCGGTGCCCGGCGACACGCGCTTCATCGTCCGTTTGTCGCTCCGACTCCCAAACAGGGGGTCGTAGCAAACCTCGTCAGAGGAGGGGGGCTCTCCCGCAGTCCCGATGACAAGGGACTGCTAAATGGACTGCCATTGGCCAATGGAACGATACCATCCGTATACCCCGTCTCGGTCGTATCTGCCACTTTGAATCAGGGCATCGAAGGCCCTCTCGACGTCGGCCGCCGCGTCATCCGGGGACCACGCGTACGAGGTTTTGCGCGCTATGGTGACCACGTCTAGCCCTAAAGGCAGAGCGGGGACTGTATCGCGCACCCCGCTGCAGGCGGCGCGTAACCGTGACCATAAAAGCGCATTGGCCGCGAGGTCCTGATTGGCGGCGGCCACCTCAACCACAAGGCGGACCACTAGGCTCGTCGGCGCCCAGGCAAGACCGGGTGCGAGCGGGCCATCCCCACCCGGTGCCGTCGTCTCCCGCAGGTCCGGCAGCCCCGCCCGCGCGAAGACGTTGGTCACGGTAGCGCGCAGGGCCGGGGTCGCCGTCGGCCAAGGCGTGTAGACGAGGGCGACGACGGTCCCTTGCTCCACGACGCGTCCTCCACCTACGCCGCGCGCAGCACGCGCTGGCGCAACAGATCAAAGCGGCCACGGCCGTACATGCTCCGCTTGGTTAACTTCAGTTTGTTGATGAAGCCTTCTGTCTGCCCGTTGCTGTGCATAAGCGTCAAGCCAGCCTGAACCGCCTCAGCGTCGTCCCGCAAGCCGCGTGCAAAGCGCTGCACCTCGGCGACCTCGCTTCCGACCGCTGCCGTCATCCACGCGTCCAGGTCGCCCCGGCGCTCCCGGACCATGAGGAGGAAACCCTGCGTCAGATCGTCGGCAACCGCGCTGTCCGCATCAGCCTGACGGAGGCGCTCTAGATAGGAGACCTGCGCGGGAGAGCGCCGCTCGGGGCGCTGCAAGAAGAGGGACGCGACCTGGCGCGCCGAGGGGCCGCGGACGCTCGTGTACGGCGAGCGCGCCCGGCGCAGGGTGCGCGGAGGCGGACCCTCCAGCCGGAGGAGCGCGCAGAAGCGCTGGACGCACGTGATGGAGTGCATAAACCCCTTGGCGCGGATCTCGCGCCACAAGACCGTCGCCGTGCGGCAGCCGTCCTCCCATCGTTGCAGCAGGTAAGGCTCCCACGGTTCCAGCGCCCGTTGTCGGCCGCGGCTCACGCGTCGTGGTCGCTGCGGTGGGCCGCCTCGCAGGTAGCGGTACACGGTCGTGCGCGAGACGCCGACGAGGCGTGCGATGTCCATCGGCGTCGCCCCCTTCGCGTCCAAGACGTGGACCTGGTCGTAGGCCGCGCGCCTGATGGCGACGCGCCGGCCGCTGTCCTCCTCCATGCGTCGCTCCCACACGTGCGGCTGCGGGTGCCGGCGTTTACCCTGGTACATCTCATCGGCCGGCGTGCTCCCCCCGTCGGGCTCGGCTGCGGCGGCGGCGAGCGCGGCGGCCACCTCCTTGAGCAGCGTGCCTTTGCGCAGCAGGAACTTTTCGAGCGCGTCGGCGAGATTATCGACCAAGTGCCAGCGGTCCGCGACCTGCACGGCTTAGGGAGCGCCGCGTGTCGCCGCATCGGCATAGAGGCCACCACGATCGCGCGCGATGACCTCTACCGTCGGATGTGCCTGCAGCCACACGATCGTGCTCTCCGCGGAACGCTCCGGTAACGGGTCGATGGCGCGATGGCGCTGGAGATCGCAGATGATCGTGCCGTAGCGCAGCCCGCGTTTGTAGGCCCAGTCATCGATCCCGATGACGGTCGGCTGTCCAGGATCGGGACAGGGCACAGCGCGGATCAGCCGCAGAAGCGTGTCGGGACTCGTGTGCATGCCAAGGGCGCCGGCCAGACGAGCGCCGCCCTCCCCGCCATGGGCGAAGCCGACCTGCTCCAAGGCCTGGCGCAAGCCGTGGCTTTTGCGGGCATGCGGCGCGATGAGCGAGGGCAGACGATCGGCGAAGATACGGCGCGGGCAGGAGGAGGCGAGGCGCCGGAAGCGCCGCACCTGGGCCACGACCACGACCTCCCGGCCACTCACGGGGAGGTCGGCCACCGTCCGCTGATAGCGCGAATGGACGCGGATGGAGCGGTGCTGGCAGAGCGGGCAACGAGCGTTTGCGCCTTTGACGGCAACGGTCAGGGTGACCTTGTGTCCGTCTAGGGCCACATTTTCGATGCGCATTGATTGTAGATGTGGGAACAACGTTTTTGTGAGCATGGAGACTTTCGAGACAACGAGTTGTTGCGGGAGGATAGTATTTATCCTCAGTTTACTGCGCACCTGTCGTCATCGAAAGTGATACTGATGGCGAAGTCGTTGGCGTCACGCAGCGCGGGCATCGGCCATCAAGAGCGTGAAGGGCGATCGGCGCGTCTTCGTGTGTGGCACGTCGGCGAACCACTCGCCGAGACGCAGGAAGTTGAGCGCGACGGCCGTCAGGACATGGCCCAGATGGACACGCGCGAGCCCGACATAGCGCGTCCGCCGCAGGTCGCAGGTGCGGATGCCACGCGAGAGGGTCCCTTCGATGCCGGCCCGGCGCGCGTATTCCTCGACAAAGTTCTCCGTCCGTTCGCGCTCACGGGCGCCCTGTAACGCCACATACGCCTCCTGTCGCCGGATCGTCACGGTGCGCCGCGGGTATTTCGTGGTCGATCGGGTACACCGTGCACGGCAGGGGCAGGGGCCGCACTCTTTCGTCGAGAATTTGATCTTGATGACCTCATTCGTGCGATTATCGAGCGCCGGCGTCCAACTGATGCTGGTACGGCCCTCGGGGCATGTCGCCTGCTCGCGTTCCCAGTCGATCTGGAAATGCTGCGCGTCGAAGCCCTCGTCGGCGCGCGCTTGCCAATGACGGTCGACCCGCGTCGGGCCGCACAGGTCGATGTCGTAGTCCCGGCGGCTCTCGGCGAGGAGGGCGGCGTCGAGGAAGCCGGTGTCGACGATATGGAGGCGTGGCAGGAGGTCCTTGTCGTCGAGGCGGGCGTGGATGGTGGGCGTCACCGCTCCGTCGGCGACCGGCCCCGGCGTCGTCTCGACGTTGGTGATCAACGGAGGCCGCTCGTCGTCGCAGGTCTCGGTGACGTGGGCTTTGTAGCCGACCCACTGGGTCGTGTTCTTCTTGGCATAATGGGCATCCTGATCGTACGGAGAGCTAATGAAGAGGGACGCCGGCGGGATGCCCTGTGCATCGACCCTCCAGCGGGTGCGGTCGCCTTCTTGATAATAGTTCTGGACCCACACGCGTCGCAACGTCTGTACAGCGGGGACATGGCGCAGCCAGGCGGGCGCATCCACCATGTAGACGGTGGCAAGCAACGCATAGCCGTCGGCGCCGATCGTCAGCGCGAGCGCCTCGCGCGCCTCTTTACGCGTGGGCAAGCGGTCGTCCTCGGCGCGCCGCGCGTAGCGGTCGACCCAGACCGACTGGCTGACGGCGCGCAGCCAGTCGGGGGCAACGACGGCCAGGTCGTTGAGGGCGTGACGCATCGTCTCGCCGACGAGTTCGACACGATTGAGGGCGCGGACGGCCGCCAGGATGGGGGTCGAATCGGTGCGCTGACGCCCGCGCGCGGCGAGGAGCTTGTGCGCGCGACACCAGGCCAGGAGCGTATCGAACAACAGCGTCTCAGCCGCCCCCTCGATCAGGCGCCCGCGGAACTCGCTCAAGACCGAGCCGTCCAAGCCGGGATCGGTCAACGCGAGACGTGCGACGTACTTCCAATCGATGCGGCTGCGCAGCGCATGGGCCGCTTGGCGATCGGAGAGGCCCTCGGCGAATTGCAGGATGGTCACCAGGGCGAGCCGCCACGGCGCGAGCGCGGGCTGCCCATGCGGTGGGAAAAGCGTGGCGAAGGCCGCGTCATCGAAGAGGGTGCCGAGTTCGTCGGCCAGGCGCAGGTAGGGGTGCCCGGTGCGAAAAGCCGCGCGTGCGATGCGGGCGGTGTCCTCAGGGACGGGTCCAATGGGCTGCGGGCGAAGCATGACGACTCTCCTTCGTGAGGCTACAGGGTGACCCACTGTGGAACGTGGTCGTCGATAGCGTAGCACATCCCCCTGGATGTCACCCCGATGGAACCTCATGTGCCGTTGGGACGCGCAAGCGTCCGTGTGCGTGGACGGAGGAAAGATGATTACCCATGTGCGCGTTGACGGTCGCGCAGGGCGGCCATGCGCAGGCGCGCCTGCTCGCGCTTACGTTCCTCGCGGCAGCGGTCACAGTACGCGGAGATCGGCCCCCGTTCCCCGCGCACGACGGTCTCGCGCTCACCGCACGCCGCACACTTGATGCGGCGTTCTTTGATGGCCATAATCACCCTCCAAAATATGTTACGCTAGTTTTAGCTAAAACTAGCGTAACATATTTTGGACCCTCTTTCAAGACAACCGCTCACATGCTTTCGCTAGCATCTCGCCGGACTTCGCCATCAGTATCACTTCTGGTGAGAGCTAGTCAGCACCACCAATCACTATTTGCAGTACACGATCCCCCTCTGCAATACAAGATGTGGTAGCGTAGCTGCCCCGTTCCCGACAACTCCATTACGCGTATAGCCATTGTGATGGCCGATAAGTCCATCCGCGCAGGGGCCAGTGGGGCAAGGACGCAGCATTGAGCACAGGGAAGCCCACAAAAACGCGATATGCGCGCCTACTACGCGCCCTGACGGTTCGCCCACACGCTCTGGCCGCCGTCCTCGGCGCTAGCCTTACAGGTAAGCATGCGCGCCGCCATCCTGCATAACCATACAATCCCGGTGTCGTCGACGAGGAGCCTGTGCGGCAGGTTCATCGGCAACCAGGCCACTCAATGCAGGTCGCCGATGCAATACGTGCACCCAAATCCCCGTGTAAACATTGGGCGCTTTCTATGCAACGCATGATGAGTGCTATGCGCGCACAGCGTCGGCCTTGATCGCGATCGTGCGCCTATGCATCATTATGAGCGCGAGTGTATATCTATGCGCAAGCAACAACTCTTTGGGTGTCGTCATAAGACTCGCCTGATGGGCGTAACGCTACTGTTCATCGACCGTCAGGCCCGGTGGGAGGCGCAGGCCCACGATCATATCCTGCAGGCGCTGGTAGGCTGTGTCGCGCGCGCGCGTGGTCCTGACGGGGAGGGCGGATAGGAGGGTCCGGCTATAGATAGTGACACGAGGCGCCGCCATCGAGCGCGATTGCCTGCCCCGTTAGCCAGCTTGCCGCGTCCGAGGCCAAGTAGAGGGCCAGTTCCGCCACGTCGTCCGGTCGCCCGAAGCGCCCCAGTGGGATGCGGTCCAGCCGCCGTTGGCGCGCGGCCTCGTCGGCGAAGAACGCGCGGACGTGCGCCGTTTCGACCGGTCCGGGGCACAATGCGTTGACGCGGATGTTATGCCGGCCGAACTGGACCGCCAGCGAACGGGTCAAGGCAATGACCGCGCCCCGGCTGGCGCCGTAGCCCTCCTGAGCGTTCGTACTGCCCATCAGGGCGACAAACGAGCTCATGTTGACGACGGCGCCGCCGCCCGCGGCGATGATGTGGGGGATAGCGTACTTGCAGCAGAGCGCGCCGCCGCGCACGTTGATGGCGTAGATCTGGTCCCACAGCGCTGTGTCCATGTCCAGCACGGAGCGGTCCTGGTGCGGCATGACGCCGGCGTTGTTGAACAGCGTGTCCAGCGCGCCCCAGCGGTCTACCGTCGCCGCAATGGCGGCGCGCACCTGCTCCTCGTCGGTGACGTCGGCGCGTAAGACGATGGCCTCGCCGCCGGCCAGCGCGATGCGCCGCGCCGTCTCCTGGGCCGTCTCCGCCACGGCGTCGACCACGGCCACGCGCGCGCCCTCACGGGCGAATAACTCCGCGCTGGCCCGTCCAAGCACGCCCCCTGCCCCGGTGATGAAGGCGACCTTACCCCTCAGTCGTTCCATGACTCTTTCCTTAACTATGGTTAGCCTGACTATGGTTAGCCTGCGACTAAAGTCGCATGGCAAACCACGACGACTGAAGTCGCACGGGGCATCATGGCGTAGACACTTCAGTGTCCATCCCCTGCCATGCGACTTCAGTCGCAGGTCAATGGTCAGGTCAATGTCAATCGAGTCGATACAGCCGCGTTGCGTTGTCGCGCAAAACAGCCGCGCCGGCCGCCTCGGCCTCGGTCACGCTGAGGTCGCCCTGCGCCACGATCTCGCCGAGCGTTTCGCCCAGGATGCGGCGGCCATGCAGGGCGCTCATCCAGTGCAACTCAGGGACGCCCACGCCGTCGGAACTGTAGAGCAGCTTGGAGGTCGGGGCGACGCCGAACGCGGCGCGTGTGAAGGCCGCCATCTCACCGTAGCCGAGGAAAGGGATGCCATATGAGAGGTCGAGATAGACGTTCTCGTACACCGCGGCCAGGTAGGCCCCCTCGCGCGTGTAGGGGTAGCACTCATGCAGGAGCACGATCGGCATAGAGCGATAGGCGCGCTCCTCAAGCACGGCGCGCAGGCGTAGCGGGTTGGCCCGCAGCATGTCAGCGTCGGCGTCCCCGTATCCGACGTGGAACTGGATCGGCATATCCTGCCGGGCGGCCTCGCGAAAGACGACGTGCAACAAGGTATCCAACAGCGGCTTGTGCGCCAGGCGCAGCGCCCCCGTCTCGACCGCCTGGCGTCGCGCCTCATCGAAGGCCGCCTGCGCCTCCTGGCGCGGCCACGTCTGAATGTCGAGCCCCGTGCGGTAGGCCGCGATGCTTTTCAGCGCCACGTAGCCCTCGGCCCGCACGTCGACGAGCGCCGCCTGTAACGCCTCCACCACCGCGTCGAGTATGCCGTGCGCGGCGATCAACTCCTGCATCAGCACTTCGACGCGCAGCATTGGGAAGGTACGGCATCCGGCGAGGCGCCCCAACTCGGCGTCCGGGACCACCTGGTCGGGTGGTGGATAGCCCTGGTCGATAAGGAGCGCCTCGATCCGGGCCGCTCGCAGCAGGTCTCCGATCAGCGCGTCGTCGTCGCGCCCGCGGCGAGCATCGAGCACCGCGTCCTCATTTGACGCGCAATCAAAGAACGCCGCCATCTCGCGGATCAGGCGGCGGTACAGCAGCGTCGTCCCTACGTGCTCACGTTGCATACCCGGATCACGCGACTCGGTGAATCGTTCGCGCCACGCGGCGACCCCCACCGGTTGCCGACGCAGGATGCCGTGGCAATGGTTGTCCACAAGGGGGATGTCTGTCAGGTCGATTGCCGTCATGTCGGTCCTCCCAATTAGTTGCCAGTTGCCAGTTGCCAGTTGCCGGTTGCTGGTTGCCAGTTGCCGGTTGCCGGTTGCCGGTTGCCGGTTGCCGGTTGCCGGTTGTCGGTTGCCGGTTGCCGGTTGCCGGTTGCCAGGTAGCGTACGTCATGGCGTTGCATCATGGGCGAGATCTGTACAGCTACGCCACGCGCCTCCGCACGGAGAACTGGCAACTGGCAACCGGCAACTCAAAACTTATAAAAATGGTTGCGCAGCTCGAACTCCTCGTCCTGAGCGGAGAACGCCGCCTCCTCGGAGCGATGAATAGCCAGGTAGGAGCGGCGCATCAGGTCGGGCATCGAGTCCATGAGCGCCCCGTCGCGCTCTAGCTCGTCGAGCGCGACCGTCATCGTCGTGGGCAGCCGCCGGATACCGTTGTGCGCGCGTTCGGCCTCACTCAGTAACGCCGGATCGTGCTCGCAGGGGGCGCCCGGATCGATCTGGCGTTCGATGCCGTCGAGCCCACTAGCGATCAGCCCGCCGAGGGCGATGTAGGGGTTGGCGCTGCCGTCTACGGCCTTGAGCTCCACGTTATAGGTCTGCTCCTCGCGGCCCCAGAAGGGCGAGGCCACGCGGACCGCCGCTTCGCGGTTGTCGAAGCCCCAGGCCGTGAAGGCCGAGCTCCAGGCGTGCGGCTGCAGGCGCCGGTACGAGTTGTAGCTGGGACAGGTCAGCGCCACGAGGCCCGGTAGATGCCGCAGGACGCCGCCGATGAAGCGCCGCGCCATGTCGCTGAGGCCGCGCGGATCTTGTTGGTTGTAGAGCAGGTTGCGCCGGCCCTCGCGGTCCCACAGGCTCAGGTGGACATGGCTCCCGCTCCCGATGGCGTCGGGAAACGGCTTGGGCGCGAAGCTGGCCAGCAGGCCGTGCTGCAAGGCGACGCCGCGCACGGTGTCGCGGAACTTGATCTGCGTATCGGCCGCGCGCACGGCGGGGGCGTGGCGGATAGAGATTTCTTGCTGGCCCGGCCCATACTCGTTGATGGCCTGCTCCGATACGATGCCCTGCCGGTCGAGGGCAGCGAGGATGTCGTGCATCACCGCGGCCGAGAGGTCGAGGCCGATCGAACTGTAGACCGGCGCGTGGTCGAAGGGGACGTAGGCGCCGTCCCTCTCGCGCGCCAGGTAGAACTCGTTCTCGAAGGTCGCCTCGATCGTGAGGCCCAACGCCTCCGCTCGCGCCACCATCTCCTTGAGGTAGGAGCGTGGGCACGCGCCCCAGTTTTGACGGTTGTGATCGAGTTGGTCGCACAGCAGGCTGGCGCTGCTGGGGGTCCACGGCAGCACCGAGAACGACGCGGGGTCGGGAACCAGGCGGATCTCGCCGACCGGTTCCATCCCCTCGATCGGGATGAGCTGCTCAAGTAGATTGATCGCCATCTGCGCACGGGTCAGGCCCAGGCCCTCGCGGAGCTTCGTCGCCAAGTGCGCCACGTGGATGGCTTTGCCGCGGGTCACGCCGCTGTGGTCGCAATAGAGGAAGCGCACGACGCGCACCCCCGCGTCCCGCGCCGCCGTCACGATCGCCTCATCGGTCATACTCTCGTCCTCTCACCGATACTAGAAGATTGATCTTTCGTCGCATTGTCCTGTGACGCCGATACGCGCTCCGGCCATAACACCAGGATAGCGTCCGCGTCGACGACATCGAAGCGGTGGCGCATCAGCAGCAGCGACGCCTCGTGTTGGCGCCGGTCGTCGCTCGCCACGCAGTCCTCGGGAATGACCACGTAGTAGTCGTTGAAGAGCGCGTCACGCGCCGTCGATTCGACGCACCCCTCGGTCGTGCAGCCGCTCACGATGACTGTTTCCACGCCGTTGCTGCGCAACAACATATCCAGATTGGTCCCCCAGAAAGCGCTGGAGCGGTATTTCCGCACGATGAGATCGCCGGGACACGGAGCCACCTCGGGAATGATCGCGTGGCCGGCCGATCCCTCAATGGTATACAGCAGCGGGGCCGCCGGACCATGGTTGCACGAGTGTAGCCGCATGTTGAAGCGAAGCTGCGCCGGTGATTCGCCGCGTTGCCCCGGCAGCACGGTCATCTGGATGTAGATCACCAAGACGCCGGCGCCTCGCGCGCCGTCAATCAGCCGCGCGAGGCGCGGGATCATTGGCGGGTACATCGACAGGTCGATGCCGAGGACGTCGAACGCGCCGCCAGGACGGCAGAAGTCGTGCTGCATGTCGACCACGACGAGCGCCGTATGGCGCGTCGCGACCAACTCATCCAGCGTGGTGTAGACGACTTTGTCCCCAACCGTGATCATACGCGTATACCCTTTTCTGTCGCCGCGTTTAGGTGATGCTGCTCGCGCCGTGCGCGCTCGGTACCGCCTCTTGCGGGTAGCGCCCGTCGCCATCGTCGGCCAGGAATGAGCCGACGGCAGCGAGTTTCGCGGGGGCGCGGGAGCGCAGGTAAAGGAACGTCGCTACCCCCACGACGAGCCACACCAGCACGACATACGGAACCAGATTGTAGGGATAGGTCTGGCCGGGCTGGCCGACCGACCACAACGGGTACGCCAGCGCCACGACGCCGAGTAGGGGGATCAAGCCGTGCAGGATGGCGTTGAACGCCCCGGCGCGCAGGAAGTAGCGGATCAGCGCGATGTTGCTGAGCATGTAAACGATGACGATGGCGACCGTCCCGATCGCGCCGGTAAAGCCGTACGCGCCCGTCGCGCCGGGGCCAAGCCACGCGCCGATCGGGAAGCCGACCGCCAACGTGAAGATAGTCTGCACATAGATTGCCGTGTAGGGCGAGAACCACCGCGCGTGGACGCGGCCGAGAGCGGGGGGCAGTACCCCGTCGCGTCCCATCGAAAAGATGATGCGCACAGTCGTGTTGTGGATGGCCAGGAAGCAGGAGAAGATACCGGCGATCGCGCAGAGGTCGACGATCTGCTCGAGCCACGGGGCGTCACGGTGGGCCAGGGTGACGAAGGGGTTGGCGTCACTCAGGAACGCCTTGAGGTGGCCGGGGTTATTCAACCCGTAGCCCGCCGTGAGGACACCGCGTTCGAGCCGTGGAGGGTGGTGCGATGGGACCGTGGCGGATGTGGATGTGAGTGAACCCTGCGCCATGATTGAACCTCCCGCAAGATGAGCCGTTCAGCGTCGCCGGCACATAGCTGATATGCGTGTAATATATCAGGCCCGACGCGACTGTCAAGCGCGCCCACCCAGGCGCGCCCTACGATTGTGAGGGGGCTAGGCGCGGCCGCTGGCCCGCCCCGCCGGGCGCGCCCCAGGGTCCTGTCCGTGTCGCCGCGCGGCCGGCGCTGGCGAGGACGCGCGGGGTGGGCGGCGCGCGTGTTCCTTGACAACCCCTCAATCCATGCTAGAATGGTCCTGTTAGTTAGGACGCGCGTCCTATTAAGGAGGGGCGCCGGGGGGCGAGGCGCGGAAGCACGGCGTTGCACGAGACATGGTCGGGCGGGTTGAGCGCGCTGCACGGGCGCGTGGCCCGTGCGGGCGCCCGTGCACAGCGCGTCTAGCGCCGCGGGCGCACGGCACCCGCGGCGGCCCGCCAGGCGGCGGCGCGGCCGGCCGCGTCTCACAATCGTGGGGCGCGCTCCACCCACCCTTCTCGCGATTTCGCGCCGCGCCTACCCCGTCTGTTCAACGCGTGTGAGAAAGTCGTCGAGCACTTGCATGAAGCGCTCCGGTTCCTCGGCGTGCGGCATGTGCGAGCTATGCTCGAACAGGACCCACGCGGAGCCGGGGATGCCGCGGTGGACGGTCTCGGCGATGACCGGCGTCGCCTCGTCGTAGCGACCTGAAATAACGAGCGTCGGCACATGGATCTCGCCGAGGTGATCGGTGATGTCCCAGTCTTTGAGCGTGCCGATGACGTGGAACTCGCTCGGCCCGTTCATGGTGTGGTACACCTCGGGATTGGCGTCGATGTTGGCGAAGGCGCGCGCGACGTACTCCGGCATGGGGTCGACGCGGCAGACGTGCCGCCGATAGAAGACGTCCACGGCCGCGATGTACTCCGGGCTGTCCGTCGTCCCCGCCGCTTCATGCGACAGCAGCGTCTGCTGGACATCCGGCGGGAGTTCCGCGCGCAGCCG
>JAABUJ010004822.1_pt1 | contig 13924 bp, 9 predicted proteins | sample 5559131 | NCBI WGS metagenome assembly JAABUJ01 (sample SAMN10711875, study PRJNA513366) | rock metagenome | isolation source: Antarctica rocks | place: Antarctica: Victoria Land, Mt New Zealand nord | collected 2016-01-07
ACATTGCCAACCACTTCAAGTGGATCGCCAACACCTTCCCGGTAACGCTGCTGCTCGTCGGCGTCGACCTTCGGAAACGGGGTCTGTTCGACGACCCACAGACAGCCCGACGGTGGACACCGCTCGAGGTCGCTGCTCAAGGCAATCGAGAAAGAACTCGTCCTGACGAACCTCACCCCGGGCATGCTGGCCGAGGACGCCACGTTCCCGCCGATGACGCTGTCCCGCTGGGACGGCGTCGTTCTCGACCTTGCCGGCGCTGGGGCCGGTCGGCTGAAGCCTGTCGGCCGGTGGCGCCGGTTACGCCTCGGCCCGTGCTGCCCACAATGCCTGGAGGACGCCGGAGGACGGTGGCAGCTGTGGTGGCGAAGCGGCTGGGCATTCGCCTGCCCTGACCATGCGCTCCTTCTCGAAGACACCTGCCCTACTTGCCACCGAGAGCCGCGGACGGGGATGCCGCTGCAGCAGCGGACACCCTTACCGACGCTGTGCGAAGCGCACGTCACCGCACCGGACGCCCGGCCAGGGCATCGCCGCGGCTACTGCGGAGCACCCCTGACCAGAGCAGCGCGCCGGCCCGTCGACGCGGACGGCCCCGTCGTCGCCGCGCAGCGCCAGGTCCTCGCCCTGCTCGATCGCCATCGAACACCCGACGGTGACCGGGCGAGCCGGGCCGCCACCTCTCAAGACTTAAGGGACCTTGACCTGCTCGCCCGTCGAGCGCTGTCCGCGCTCACCCCGCAACCGACCTATGTTCCGCCGGCGCTCGCCGCGGCTGTCAGCATGCTGCCGCCCGACTGGACCCAGGACCGGCACGTGCTCGACGGTGGACCAGACGTCCTTGCCGTCGGACTGACCGCCGCCGTCGCAGTACAACTGGAACGTCATCACGGCGACTCGCCGACGCTGCAGTGGCTTGTCGGGCAGACCGACGCACCCGACGCCGGCCGCGGTCGCTCGCCATACGCGGCCTACCGGCGGCTATCTCAAGCATCGTCCGAGCGGCAACAGTTCCCGCGACGTTGTGGCCCGAGGTCGCGCTGAGCCTGCTCGACCGCGACGCCGACCGGCCCTGGCTGTGCGCCACGCTCGCTGCGCTGACACTCCTGCCAGGCAGCGTCGCGACGTACGCCGATGCGTGTCACGCCCTCGAGAACACCGCCACCGCGAAGGGGCTCGCGCACCTCACTTCCATGCTGATAGACGACCGGCCCGACGGCAGCTCCCTCACCGCTCTAGTGGCCCTTCGGGACTGGCTCGACAGGGAGCCGCCGCCCGTCGACTACGCGCGGCGCCGCGCACTCGCCACCCGCGGCCTGCCCTTCGACCGGCTCGACTGGGATGCAGCATGCCGAGCCGCTGGTTGGAAGCCGACGGCACGGCGGGCTACCAACGCCCGGCGGCTGCTCTGGCAGACGATCACTGGCGGCGACCCACATCGCGCCCCGTTCGGGATCGGCCTTCGGATCGTCACGAGCGAGGCCTGCGCCTCCTGGCACCGGTTCCGGTGGGAGCTGCCCCCAGCCGCCTGGCAACACCTCCGCAACCAGGCCCGCAACCACCTCGACGCCAGCGGATTGGCAGAAGAGCCGCTCGACTGGACCCCGGACGCCGACTGGGTGGACAAGCCCGAGAAGGCTCTGAACCAGCTCGACCGCGGACGGCTTGAGCAGCTCGCTCTGGACGGTGTGACCCCTGGCAGGATCGCTGCCGAACTCGGCGTACCCCTCGAACGTGTGCGGCTGACAGTCGAGACCCAGCCACTGCCTTGGCCGTACGAACGGCCGTGCGACCGGGTAACCCCTGAGGCGCTCGCCGCCGCCGCTGCTGGACGACCCGCCCGCCAAGTCGCCGCCGATCTCGGCGTCTCTCGTCAGCAGGTCGTCAAGGCAATGCGACTCGCGGAAGTCCAGGTCGGCCCGGTAGGCGCTCCGGCACGGCACCACGTCGACCCGGTCTGGCTGCGCCGCCAGTACGAGACGCTCGGACGGCCGCTTCCGTCGATCGCGGCCGACGTCGGCTGCTCCCCGGCGAACCTCGCCCTCATCGCACGGGCTCAGGGCCTCGCACTCCGGAAACGCGGCGGCGGTAGCCATGCCCACGCGCTCGACGGCGTCCTTGACCGCGCCACAGTCCCGGACGTGCTCTGGACGGCGTTCGCCGGTCAGGGCGGGGAGCAGCGGATACGCCGGTTCATCGCCCTCGCTCAATACGACACCCTCAGCAAGGCAGCAGTTGCGCTCGGCTGCAGCCAAGGGACACTGACTCAGCAGGTCGCCGCACTGGAAAAGATCACTGGACACCGGCTGCTCAGACGCGCTGAACGCGGCCGCCCCCTAGCCTTCACACTCGCCGGTGCCCGGTTCGCCGAGCAGGTTCGAGGAGTGCTCTCGAGACTGAATCCAGGAGGTACATAGGCAGTTGTTGCGGCGGCGGCGCCAGTCCGCGCTGGCGCGACCTCACCCACCCAGAAGCGAGCTCACCAGTCTCATGACCGGCCGACTCCGGCACGGTGGGTCCGCCAAGTGGAACGCTCCACGGGTGACCGAGAACCCCGGATTCGATGAGACCGCAGCGACCGCCAAGTGGTTGGAGCTGGCCCCGCTACTGGATCGAATGATGCAGCGCGTCGGGACAGACGGAGAGTTTGGCCTTGCCCCCGGCTCGTCGCTGGCTGGTGACGACCAGGCCTCAGCGCCGTATCAGTTGTCCCACGCCGTCCGGGCATGCTTAATGGCAGCCACTGACCACCTGCATGCCGCGAAGGTGGTCGTTGTCGATCAGGGCACGGTCCATGTGGCTGCCCCCTCGTCCCTGGCCCGCGGGGCGCTGGAAACCCTGTTCGCCGCGTACTGGATGCTCCATCCAGTTTCGCGCGATGAGCGCGTGACCCGTGCCTTGCGCTGGCAGGCGCAGAACATGAGGGATGCGGGCAAGGCGGTCCGGGCTCGGAACCTGGCCGGGCACCTGTCGCTCGACGACAAGCTCGCGTCGCTCGATCGAAGTAGCAGCGAAGCGCGCTCTCGACCGGAAGGCGATCCGGACGGGCTACAACAGCTCGGAGGCCGTGAAGTACGCCGACGTAAACGAGCAGGACCTGCCGCTCCATGTCCTGCTTCCTTGGCAGATCTGCTCAGGCTTCGCGCACGGCCGCCCGTGGGCATACCTCGGCGTGTCCATCCGGGAGGAGACGAAGACGAGCGAGTCAGATGTCCTAGGCGTGCGCCTCACGAGCTCGAGAGCGAGAGCCCTCTACCCGAACCTCGCCGCCGTGCAGCTTCTTGAGCGGCTGCTCCGGCTCTACGCACGGCGCGCCGGGACGCCGCTCACCTAAACGGGCCCAAGCTCGTCGGTTGTTACGTCGAAGGGGGGTGGGGACGGTGGGGCTCCGTGACGACCCGAGCCGCACACCAGCGGTCACTCCAGACCGAGCGCAGAGGCAGCGAGTTCAGCCAGGGTAAACGAGCTTGTCATCCGGCAGGCGATGTTCTGGTTCGCGAACATGCTCGGCTTCCAGACCGCGTCCTTCTGATCAACGGTTTTGTCCCAATGAACGGGCACGGCCCACTCGGCCGCCTCGTCGTCGTCGCTATCACGGTCTCGGTAGGCACCCTCGAGCGGCTGCTGCACGAGCAGCTGGTCGTCCGGTCCGACGCGCATCTTTCGGAACAGCACAGCGGGGCCGGTCACCGTGCCGGTCCCGACGTACCCGGAGCCGGGCACGTGGACCCAGACGCGCATCCCCTCAGGCAAGCCGCGGATTTTGCTCGTGTACCAGGCGCCGCCAGAGGCGGAGACGAAGCCGTAGGTGCGGGCGTCCTCCCACGCCCTGTTGCCGGAGTCGGTTCCGAACGCGACGTACATGTCAGTGCGGTTCCAAGGCTCACGGGTGGCACTGCGCGTGACCGGCCGGCGGACCTCCTCGCTGGCGGCGGCTTCCGGCAGGAGCCAAGTCCGGGCTAGGTACTCGCTGCTGCCGTCCTTGAAGTAGCGGAAGAAGGCGACGTTGATGGGTACCCCGTGCTGCTCGACCAGGTAGCGCACGATGCGTTCGGTCGGCGCGTCCAGGGCGCTGGCAATGACCGTCAGACGATGGTCGGTGTTGAGCTCGTCCGGCAGGGCAGTGCCAAAGCGGGCAGCAAACGCCTCCTCGAGAGCCGCGCTACCGCCGTAGCCGGTGAAGATCGCGGTGATGTCGGCGTGCCCGAGCGTGCTGACCCAGCTGGCGTAGTCGAGTACCTGCGCGATGACGTCGCGAGGCGTCTTGTCGCGCTTGAGCTCGAGGATGTGAACGAGTCCGGACTCGTCCAGCGCGAGCAGGTCGATGAAGTGGCCGTAGGCCGTGGGCACCTGACGGCCGATGATGAGCAGCGGAGCCCCGAGCACGCTCGGATCGGCCTCGATGAGGTCCTCGAGCTGCTTTTCCTGGGGCATGCGCTGCGAGGTGATGCGCTCCGTAGTCGCCCCGAGCCGCCACAGCCCGAACTCCATGCTCATGGGGCCTCCATGCGCCGACGCTACGATAAGGCAACAACATCGGGGTAAGCCCGGTTGCCCGACGAGCACCGGAAAAAGGGACTGCTGCAGGCATCGGTGACAGCGGCTTTCGAGGCCGCCCCCGCCAAGTGCGAAGAGCCGCTTAGGCCGTCCCGGTCATCTCGCTGCAACGGGCGAACAGGACCTTCTGTCGCTGCGCCTCGGTGCTCGTGCCGCTGGGCGCGCCGAACGCTTTGTCGACGACCCTGTCGAGCGCCCGATGTGCCTGGACGAGTTCGGGGGTCATGCCGAGCGAGTGGTACTGCTCCGCGAGTGACCTGTCGGGGCGCAGCGAGCGCGCTTCGAGAACGCCCTTCCCGGCGTTGATGATCGCCGTCCGGAGTTTGCTGCTGACCGGCGGGAGGGGGATGTTGTTCCAGACGATGTCGGTGGAGAACGACGGGTCGGACTTCAGGCGTCCGCCGACGGTCTTCTGCCACGTGATGAACATGCTGCTGCTTAGGACCGCGAACGCGAAACCATCGGGATCAGGGCAGGTGTACGCCTTCCCGCCAGCGATCACCTCGGGCGCAAAATGATCGCCGGTCGCGTATGGGCGCTGCTCCGCGAAGACCCCCGGCACGGCTAGGTAGGCCACGGTAGGCCGGTTCGGGTTAGGGCGCATCAGATGCGGGGTCTGCGCCAAAGCCCTGGTGGCCTTGTCCGGGCTGCCCTTCCGCTTCTTGGCGACAGCCTCGATCCGAGCGCGGAGCAACGCAGACCGCTGCAGGTCCTTCGGGTCGAGGTCTTCGAGCCACAGGCAGTGCCGCTGAAGGTTGTTGATGATCTCCCTGCCGTTGATGTACCGGCGGACGTACTTGCTGGCTACCGGGTCTGCGGCAAACACCTCATCCTCGGCCGGGGCGATCATTAGGTAGTTCCAGTCGTATGGGATCGAACCCAACGACAACCGCGGAAGGTCCGGTGCGAGCACTGTCTTGCGAGACCGCACGGCCACGTCATCGTGAAAGATCAGGTAGCGACAGATCGCCTCGGCCGCGGTTGTCGGCACCGGGTCGCTGGTGACCGTCGGGTAGAAGTACAACGTCCGCTGGGCGCGCTGCGCCCGGCTGAACCCGACGATGACGCAGTGCACTGCCGCGCGCTCCGACGCGGCGGTCTCGGATGTCCACTGGAATGTCCGGTGGGCGAACTTCACGGACCAGCCTTGGGCAATCGTTGCATCGAACAAGGCCGTTACAGCTTCGCCCTGCACGATGCTGTTCGTGGTCACGAAGGCGAACTCACCAGACTTCGCCGAGAAGTAGTCAAGCGCCTTCGCGTGCCACCCGGTGACGTAGTCCAAGTATCCGTTGTACCGCTGCGCACCCCAGGCTTCGCTGAGTTCGCCTGACTGCTCGGCCGTGCGTTCCTTGTGCCCGGCGAACGGCGGGTTTCCGAACACGAGCACCGTCGGCCCTGCTCCGGGGAGCATCTTCGTCCAGTCGCCCGTCATCGCGTTGCCGTGGACGATGTTCGCAGCGATCTCGATCGGCAACCGGTTCGGTGTGTACCCGAGGACCTTCGCCATCTGCCGATTCGCCTGATGGTCCACCAAAAACATGGCCGTTTCCGCGATCTTCGCCGGCCACCAGTTCAACTCGATCCCGAAGAACTGATCGAGTCGCACGTTGAGCATGTCACTCGGGTCCAAGATGAGCGCTGCTTCTTCGCCGCGCTTGGTCCGAAGCTTCACGAGCAGATCCAGTTCCAACGCCCGCATCTCCCGGTACGCCACGATCAGAAAGTTCCCGCAGCCGCACGCCGGGTCGGCATACCGGAAGTCACGTAGCTCCTGGTGGAGACGCCCCAACGCAGGTTTCGTATTCGCGGCGTCCAACTGAGTTCGGAAGTCATCCAAAAACATCGGGCGGAGGAGCTTGAGGATGTTCGTCTCGGACGTGTAATGCTCCCCGGCTGACCGCCGGGCCTTCTTTGCCTTGACGGTCTGGAACAGCGAACCGAACACCGCCGGGGAGATGTGCGACCAGTCGAACCGGCAGGCCGCAAGCAGCGCGTCACGCATCGCCCGGTCGAACCACATCGTCTGACTGTCATCGCGGTTGAACAGTGCACCATTGACGTGCGGAAACTCCCGCAACGCCTCGTCCATGCGCTTGTTCCGAGGCTCGGGAGTGTCCAGCACATTGAACAATGCGGCGAGCTGAGCACCCAAATCGGACCCGTCCTCCGACGTGCGGGTCTCAATGAACCTCAGGAACAACCCCCGCGCCCACAGGCCGGCGTCGTCCCCGAACATCAGGAAAAGCAGGCGCGTCAGCAAGACCGACGCGGCCATCGTGCCGGCGTCCTCCTCCTCGGGAGTCTCAACATCGCCTTCGGTGTCGTCGTCGCCTGTCATCGCCGCGTACAGATCACCCATGAGCCGCGCCGCAGCGACCGAAGCCTCGGCCTGCTCCTGAGCGATCAACACCTTGACATCGTGTCCCGTCAAGAACAGGAACAACTCGACGTGATCAACCAGGTCCACGGTCCGCACAGTTATGGTACGAACCGGTGAGAGCCGAGCGGCCGACAGGTCCGTGACCTGGACGAACGCGAAGTCAGACGTCACGACCCAACGGGGCATCTGCGCCGGCGTGATGTCGCCGCCCGTCAGGTACGCGGCGGCCTGCTGCTCAGCGTTCGACTCCTCAGCGCCTTTCGGACGCTTGATCTTGCCCTCGGACTTCTGCTCGATGAGGTACTTCCCGGGCAGAAACACATCGACGAAGCCCTTCCCGCCGGTGTCCGAACGCCTAGCCGGATACTCGAACGTCACACCCTGCAGGTAGGAGTCCTCAACCCCGTAACAGCGCATGAACGCCCGCCAGAAATCCCCCGTGTTCTGCTTCTCCTGCTTGACGTCCTTGTAGTCGACCGCGAACTTCGCGACTCGGGCGCGAATCTCGTTGAGCGACAACCCCTTCGCTGAAGCCGTCATTGCGGCCACGCGGATCGTCCAGCAGCCGTCTCAGCCGTCTCAGCCGCCGCACCGGCCAAAGCCACCAAGCACGGAAGCCGATGAGTGGACGAGGCCATCCGCCGAAGGTACGTAAGACGTGGTTGGGATACTCCGCCTGACGGACTTATCGCTTCTCTTCGGGGATGGCGCCGGCTCGGTCCTTGAGCAGACAGACGATTCACAGATGCAGCCACCTCTCGTGTCACCACAGCGGTTCTCATGGGAGCAGGGAACCGAGTGCCTTGACGACGGTTGAGGTCAAACTTCGACCATTCTCGGCGTACAGAGTTGGCAGATGCAGTACCTGGGATGTGATGTAGGCGTACCCGTCGACATCTACTGCCGCGACCGGCGTCTCGTCGCGGAGGACGAGCCAGTAGCGCTGCCGGGGGCCTCCGACTGGGTCGTCGGGGCGGCGTTCCCGGGAACGTTCGGCCGCGACTGGGAACTGGTCAAGTCGCCCGTGGGGGCCACTGCCTGCGCTGCTGTCCAGATACTCGCTGCGGATGTCTAGTGGCTGTGCCTCGTTGACGGTCCCTGTGGCCTGCTGCGTGAGAGCGCGATACGCCAGCGTCTTGGGAGTGGTCGGCGGAGTCTTCGAGGGTGCGGCCAGTTCGGTCGCGGATTCTAGGGCGCGGATGAGGCGGTGGGCGTCGCCATCGGCGAACGCCGCTTCGATCGGGACGGGCTCCATGGGGTGCTGAAGGGCGTGTATGTGCCCGCCGCGGTTGATGCTCACGAGCGTCTGCCCGTTTCGTATTAGGGACAGGGAGTCGTACTGGCCCCCTCCGGCATGTGTCTCGAGGATGGTCAGTTCGGGATGGCGGCGGACGAGTTCGGTGGCGATCCACCACGACTGCGCGAGCTGGAAGCGGCGATGTCGGTCACTGCACTCCTTGACTGGGTCTGAACGGGGCGTTCCGGTCAGCGTTGGTCGAGCCACTGCCGTGGCCGGTGGTCTCGGGGTGATGCTGCGAAGCGGGTGTGGTGGCCGCTTCGACGAGTGAGTCGAACGCGGAGACGAGCCGTGCTTGGGAGGGTCGGTTGAGTCGTGGTGCTAGGAGTGCCGGGGAGGCGACGACGATGGCGAGGGCTCGCGCTCGGCTGACGGCGACGTTGAGCCGGTTGAGCGAGTAGAGGAACTCGACGCCTCGGGGGATGTCGTCAGCCGTGCTGCTGGCCAGCGAGTAGATGACGGCGGGTGCTTCGCGACCTTGGAACTTGTCCACGGTGCCGACGGAAACTCCGGGGGGGACGACTGCCCGAATCGCTGCGACGTGGGCGTTGTACGGCGCGACCACGAGGATGTCTTGCAGGGTCATTTTGCGGTTGTTGCCGTACTGGTCGGTCCACGTCACCTCAAGGAGCTCGTCGACGATGCGGGCGACCTCGGCGGCTTCTTCCGGGCTGCGGTTGCGTCTGCCCTCGTGCTCGACTGGTCGCCACCTGAGGCCCGCACCGAGCAGCTCGTTCTTGTCGGACGCGGACGTGTCGATTCTCTGGGGTTCTAGGCCGGGTACGGGGTGAAGCCGACTGTCGTAGAAGGTGTCCGACACCCACGCGCAGATGGTCGGGTGCATGCGCCAGGTGTCGCTGAGCAGCACGCCGAGCTTGGGACTGATGGTGGCGTTGCCGGCGAGGAGGTGGTCGAGGGCGCTGACGTCGACGCCGTCGGGGTGGGTGGCGGCTCCGGGTTGGCCGAGTTGTTGGGGGTCGCCGAGCAGGACCATGGACTGGGCGCTGGGTGAGACGGCGAGGGTGTCGGCGAGGCTTGTCTGGCCGGCTTCGTCGATGACGAGGACGTCGAGCTGTCCTGCCATGTCGTCGCGGCTGAGAAGCCAGGACGTGCCGGCGACGACGTCGACTGTCTTGGCTTTGAGTGCACTGACGATCACCCCGTTGTCATTGGTGCAGGTGACCGATCCGTGGGCGCAGGCCTGTTCCTTGTCCGACTTTTGCATGATCCGCAGGGTTCGGCTGTTCTGGTTCGTGTACTCGACGAGGCCGTCGAGCAGGCCGGTGATGACCTTGTGGCTGGGGCCGGTCACTCCGACTCGCTGGCCACGAGCGACGAGGTCAGCGATCATGCGGGCGCCGGCGTATGTCTTGCCTGAGCCGGGCGGTCCTTGAACGGGGAGCAGTGCGTGGTCGAGGAGCGGGGCAAGCCGGACGACTGCCGAGCTGGGCTGTTCGTCATCGATCAAGAGAGGCTGGTCGTTGACGGGAGCGTTGCGTGTCAGTTGCGGCGCTGCCCGTAGGAGCAGTTGACGGGCGGCACGGTGCGCCGGGTCTACGCTGTTGATGCCGTTGCCGGCCACCCAGGTGGCGAGGCGAAGAAGCGATGCACGCTGCTCCTTTGTCCCCGGTGGGGTGGGAGGGATCAGTCCGGCCGGGTGCGGCTTCGTAGACGTCTTCGCTCTGGACAGTACGAGCTTGCCGGCGACCGGGTCGAGGCTGACGAGGGCACCGGCCGGGGACTTTGTCGCCGGGTCGATCGGTGCGTCGCCGATCCGCAGCCCGCAGTCTTGCGGCGGGAACGTGTATCCGTGATGGATCGCCCGCTTTTCCTGGCCTACCTGACCGGCGTAGGTCATACCTCCCAGGCAGGTGGCGTCATCGATCAGCTCCTGGTCGCCGAGGCGTAGGTGCTCGAAGTAGTCCCGCCAGGCGGCTGAGTCTTCTCGTCGGTGCCACAGCAGTAGATGTGCCAGTAGCCAGCGGGCTTGCTGGGCGGCGCTGCGACTGGCTGGGTCGTCGGGGACACCCATCGTGAGCTGCGAACCCACGATGTCGACCTGGTCAAGGAATGCGATCAGGGCGTCGCCGAGGGGAGACCGTTCGACGGCTGGTAGGGCGGCGGCGGGGGTGGGGGCGCCGGAGCGAAGGGTGAGAAGCCAGTCGCGAAGCGCGAGGGTGCTCTCGCAGTCGAGGCGGTTGTACGCCGCGATCCCGTCGAGGACCTGGGGGTCGCGGCCTTCGTCGAGCCACCGCTCGTACTCGACGATCGAGTCTTCGGCGTTGGTGACGGCTCCACCGCGGGCGAAGCCGTACAGCGGCTCAAGCTTCTTGATCGAATAGGACTCGGTTCCGGCCAGCACACCCTGGCGCACGACCCGGTACAGGTCGACGAGGGCACCCTCCCGAAGCAGGTCGTTGACCTGCTCTTCCCGGGTCGCGTGCCTGCCCGCCAGCCGGACGAGCGCGGCTCGCTCGTAGTCGGCGTAGTGGTAGATGTGAGCCCCAGGATGCTTGTCGCGAAGCTCGGTGACGTAGTCGACGAACCCCTCGAAGGCAGTCTTCTCCTCGTTCCGGTCGTGTGCCCACCACGCACGGAACGTCGCGCTCCCGTTGGCCTGCTCGGTCAACCCGAACAGGTACTCGCGGCCGCCACCTTCGAGGTAGGGGTCTCCTTCCATGTCGAAGAAGACATCCGCTGGATCCGACGGCGGAAGCAGCGACAGACCCTGGCCTTGCACGGCATCGAGCAGCTGATGGGCTGGTATCGGCAGGGGGCGGCTCTCGATCTGCAGCCGGGCTTGGGTCTGCAGCCGGGCCAGGGTGCCTGCCCCGGCTTTCACGCTGTTCAGCTGGCCCCCCGAAGCGGCGCCAAGCTCGGCAACTGTGCCGACGCCGGCTGCCTCGAGCCGAGCGATCTGGCCGCGACGCATGCCCGCAACGAGCGATAGATGGTCCTCGTTGCGCCGACGGCTGTCACAGTGGTCTTCCCAGCGGCACAGCGGGCAGTGCGCCACCGGCAGGGGGTAGGTCGACTGCTGGCTGGCCATGGAGGCGAGCATTCGAGCGCGGACAGCGCGGAAGTAGGGGGCGTGCTCGGACCAGGGAAACGTCTCCTCGGTTCCGTCTCCGGTGATGACCGTGAGCGTCTGCGGCGGCACGCCCTGCAGCCGGGCGATGTGCTCACCGTAGGAGCACATCTGCACCAGCGCTGACACCTTCGCGTGCCGGGCGAGCTTGGTGTCGGCGACGTCGTAGGCCCAGGAGCCCAGCGTCGACGGCCGGCCCTCATCCTTGATCAGAAAGTCTGCGTGGCCGACCCACTCACCGTCGAAGAACGTCGCCTGATAGATGACATCCGCCCCCTCCTTCATCGCCGCGAGGGTCTGCTGCTCGGCAGTGTGCAGCGCGGCGAGTCCCCGGCCGGGCAGGGCGATGGTGGCGACGGTCCGGCCTTGCTCCTGCAGCCGTCTCAGGTGGGCTTCTTCATGCCTGTTGCCGTACTTGGCCGCGACACTTCCGGGTGCCCGTTCCGGACGGGTCCGGTTGCCGAGGGTCACCGCGCGGTCCAGCTCCGTCAAGTGGCCACAGGCGAGAAAGCCGGTCAGATCGCTCGCGCTCAGCACGAGCGTGTCGTCGCTCTTGTACATGGCTCACTCCGGCTTAGGTGGGTGGAAAGTTCAGGTTGCGAGGGCGGAACGCGGGTTCCCTCACACGCCCTTCGGCGGCCCGGTGCGGTCGTCACGTCGCCGTCGGACCTCAAGGCAGATCCTTGATCTCACGCCCTACTCGGAGGAAGTCACTGCGGCCGTCCTGCGTGTGGCTGCAGGAGAAACGTCGTTCGGCATGAGCAGGACGCTAGACCGAGCCGCCGACAAGAACGGCCTTTTGGCCAGATGGACGGAAGCGGGGGCAGCCGTGGGGCTGCCTGATGAGGCCCATCCGCACTGTGAGGGTCCCCGGCCGGGGACCGGCCCGGTCGTGCTTCTGGTAGGCGTGGCGTCTGCTCGGCTTTCGCGGTGCCGTCCGTACACAGCCCGCTGCTCCGCCTGGCATAGTCCCGGCCGCATTGCGCGGTCGATCTCAGCCTCGCTGCAGCAGCTGCTGCCAGAGCCGGCGTTCCGTGGCCAGGTCGACCGATCTCCCGGCGAGCCGGTCGAGGAGCGCTTGGAGGGGCCACCTTGTCAGAGTGCCGTAACGCGCTTGGTAGACGCCGATCTCGTCGATCCGGTAGACGTCGTCGTAGTCATGCAGGACGTAGCCGAGGACTTGACGAACAGATTCCATCTTGAGGCTGGCGGCACGCACATCACGCGGGTTTTGTCGCCGAGGTTTGTCTTGACCTCGACGAGGGCGCCTCCCGCGATGAAGTCGGCGTCCGCCTTCATCCACTGGCTCCCGGCGAACCTGGCCCGACGTGCCACGGCTGCGGCGCCGAAGCTAGGGGGATCAGCAGTTGCTCTTGGGCAAGGGTGATCAGGTCGGCTACTTCGGCAATGGCATCGACGCTCGCGAGGGCCAGTAGGCCTTCAGCCGTCGGTCGCCGTCGCTTCAGATAGTCGATGAGCGGGCTGCCGGGCAGCAGACCGGCCCTGTACACCTCGACGAACAGCGCCAGCACCCAGCACGTTCGTGCCAGGTCGGCCACTTCGTGTTCCGGCCCACTGAGCGGGGCTTTCACGGCAGAGGCGGCAGTGTCAGAGAGGCTCAAGGGGTCGAGCCGGCCCCCGAACTGGTTCATCAGTTCGGTCAGCAGACCGAAGGCAACCGGGCCACAAACGGCAGCGCCACGCGCTGGCAGACCGAGGTCCGGCTCCGGGTCGATATGGAAGCGGAGCGCCATGTCGACGGCAGTGCCAACAGTGCCGGGATTCGCTCCCCTTGTGTCGACCTGCAACGGTGCCAAGCTGCTGCGGTACTCCCGCTGCACTCCGCGAAGGTCACCGCCAGTCAGAAGACGGTCGACGAGGGCGCGCGCACCGTTGTTCGGGTCGTCCAGCGCAACCGTCAGAGGCGGCCAGGAGGGCGGCGGGGTCGAATGCATGAGGCCGCCCTTCGGAGCAGGCGTCTGTTTCACCGTGCCTGGCAGGCTCGGCGTCAGCAGAAGGCCTGGCACGGCCTTCGACCCGTTCATCCTGGCACCAGGTGCGCCAGGTGCACCAGGGCCGCCGAGCACCTTCGTGGGCTGACGAGGGTCATGATGACCGTCATCCACAGTTAACGACTGGCCGCACGCCGAGCCCGTGGATCCCAGCTGTCACGGTCGCCGGCACCGAGTGACCCACATGCGCTGCCCGGCCTGGTACTGAAAGGCACCTAGCCTGCCTGGGCAGCAGCGGACTGGAGCCGAAGCGCCAGGGCGACGAAGAAGTGCTCACGCGCACGCGGAAGACCGTTGCTCGACCAGCGCGGAAACCCCGACGTCTGTGGTGCTGATTGCTCAGGAGAACGCGGAACCTACACCTGCAAAGGAAGCACCGATTGTGGCCAAACGGGCATCACGCGTGGCCACGCACGTCCGGCGTGGCCACAACTGCCCGGCACGGTAGCGGTGGAGGGTCGGTGTCATTGCATGAGGCGCTGGTCGGAACGATCGAGGAGTACTCGCACCACCTGGGTCACGTCGACCTGTTGCGCGAGCGGATCGATGGACGCCGAGGCCAGTGACAATCTCGGGTCGGGCGCCGG